>ENA-UOWG01004108-UOWG01004108.1-activated-sludge-metagenome-genome-assembly--contig:-NODE-4108-length-10376-cov-5.069858_pt1 | contig 10376 bp, 13 predicted proteins | sample MGYA00238147_ERZ761563 | MGnify/ENA primary metagenome ERZ761563 (study PRJEB28884, sample SAMN05720216) | anaerobic digester metagenome | isolation source: active sludge of municipal... | reverse complement strand
GCCGTCGAGAATTCCGCCGGGCTGGAAGCCGGTCGTGCCTGCGGCCTGCCAGGTGAAGATCACCGCCGGCAGCAGCAACAGCATCGAGGTGCCGATCAGCAATCCCAGGTAGATGCGCCCGCCGCGCCGGGCTTCCGCGGTGCCGTGGTGCGTCACCAGCGGGTAGGTGATCAGCGTCAGCACTTCGTAGAAAAGGAACAGGGTCAGCAGGTTGGCGGAAAAGGCGATGGCCAAGGCGGCGGCGATCGACAGCGCGAAGCAGATGTAGAAGCGCGTCTGGTTTTTCTCTTTGTTGCCGCGCATGTAGCCGATCGAATACACCGAATTGACAATCCACAATCCGCTGGCGATCAGCGCGAAGAGCATGCCCAGAGGTTCGACCTGAAATGCGATCGGCAGGCCGGGAAGCGGTTCGAGCAGCGCAATGGACGGCCGCTCGCCCGCCAGCACCGGCCCCAGCAATTGCGCGACGCAGGCGAACAGCGCGACGGCCGTCGCGAGCGTGATGCCTTCGCGCAGATTCGACAGTTTGCCGGCCAAGGCGATACCCAGCGCGCCGGCGAGAGGCAGCAGCAGTGCGATGAGAATCAGGTTTTCGTTACTCATCGTCCGATCTTCACCAGATGCTGCGCAGCTTCGGATGCCGAGCCGACAGTGAACAAGGTATCGAAGCCGAACCAGATCGTCGCGATCACCAGCAGCAAGGCTGGCAGCAGCAGCGCCAGCGGAGCCTCATTGCGCACACTCGCCTCGTGGCCGGCAGGCGGCGGACGAAAATAGGCAACCTCGACGAAGCGCCAGACATAGACGACCGCCAGCAGCGAACTCAGCAGGATGGCGCCCACCAGCCAGAACTGCCCCTTCTCCAGCGCGGCAAGGATCAGGTACCACTTGCTGACGAAACCGGCCGTGCCCGGCACGCCGATCAGGCTCAAGCCGCCGATAACGATGCCGAAGCAGGTGAGTGGCATGCGCTTGGCCAAGCCGGCGAGGCGGTCAAAAGTCGGTGCTGGCGGGACGGTGGATTTGTTGGCACTAGCGATCACCAGACCGCCGATCAGCAGGAAGATGGCACCCTTGGAAATGCCATGGTTGAACAGATGAACAATTGAGGCGGTCAGGCCGTTGACCGAATCGAAGGACAGCCCCAGCGTGATGTAACCCATTTGTCCGATGCTGGAATAGGCGAACAGGCGCTTCAGGTTGTCCTGGAAGATGGCAATGAAACTTGCGCCGAACATCGCAATCAGCGACAGGCCGAGCATGATCTCGGGCAGCGGCAAGCGCTCGAACACCAGGCTTTCGCCGAAGACCGTGAAATAGAAGCGGATCAGCACATACACCGACACCTTGGTGGCGGTGGCGGCGAGAAAGGCGGTGACGGCCGAGGGCGCATGCGTGTAGGCGTTCGGCAGCCACTGGTGCAGTGGAAAGAGGGCCAGCTTGAGCGAAATGCCGACCGTGAGAAAGGCCAGCGCCACCAGCACCGGGCGCGAATTTTCGACATCGCGGATGCGCAGCGCCATATCTGCGAGGTTGAGGGTGCCGGTCATCAGGTAGAGAAAACCGATGCCGATGACGATGAAGGTGGCGCCGATGCTGCCCATGATCAGATACTGGTAGGCGGCGGTCAGCGCGCGGCGGTCGCGCCCGAGCGCGATCAGCACGTAGGTGGACAGCGAAGAGATTTCGAGAAACACAAAAATGTTGAACGCGTCACCGGTGATAATGATGCCCAGAAGGCCAGTCAGGCAAAGCCCGAACATCGCGTAATAGAGATAGTGCAGCTCGCGCGGAATCTCGCGTTCGATGCTGGCGCGGCTGTAGGGCAGCACTATGGCGGCCATGCCCGAAACCAGCAAAAGAATGAAGCTGGCGAGACGGTCGACGCGGTACTCGATGCCCCAGGGCGGCGGCCAGCTTCCGATTGCATACGAAATGATGCCGCCTTCCGTCTCGCCGACTTGCAGCCACAACGCGATGGCACAGGCAAAGGCGGCCCAAGCACCCGCCGTGACGATGGCAAAGGCAAGGCCGCCACGGCGCAACAGCACGGCCAGCGGCGCGGAGATCAGCGGCAGCACCACCTGCAGCGCCGGCAGATGCAGGGCCAGGCTCATCGCGGGCTATCTCCCCAACCCCTGCCCCGTTGCTGGCCTTGCTCAGCCGGCCGAACCGGAATGTCTTGAGCTGTGCTCCAGGAAACCTCATCCTCGACGTCCGCGGCGTGATCGAGAGCCAGGATCTCGTCTTCCTCGATGCTGCCATAGGCCTCGCGCAGCCGCACCGCAAGCGCGAGGCCAAGCGCCAGCGTGGCAACGCCGACGACGATGGCGGTGAGGATCAGCACATGCGGCAGTGGATTGGCATAAACGCTGAACTGCGGTGCAAGTATTGGCGCCGTACCGCCCAGCAGCTTGCCCGGAGCGACGTAAAGCAGGTACACCGAGGTCTGCAGGATCGACAGGCCGATCAGCTTCTTGATCAGGTTGCCACGCGCGATGACGATGAACAGGCCGGCAACCAGCAGGAACACGGTGACGATGTGGCTGAAATGTTCGAGCATGGCTATTGTTCCGGCTCACCGTTGGCATCGCCACGCGACGCGAACATATAGAAAATCTTCATCATTACGCCGGACACGGTGATCGCGACGCCGAGTTCGACCCAGAAGATGCCGCGATGCTGGCCATGCACGGGATCATGGTCGAGTACGAAATAGTCGAGAAAGTTACCGCCCAGCAGCAGTCCGGCCAGGCCAACACCGGCATAAATCAGCACGCCAGCGGCGAGCATGGTTTCCGCCAGCCAGTCCGACATCACGCGCCGTGCGTTGTCCACACCAAAAATCAGCGCATAGAAGACCATGCCGGCGGCAAGAATGACGCCTGCCTGGAAACCGCCGCCGGGTCCGTAATCGCCATGGAACTGCACGTAGAGGGCGAACAGCAGGATGAAGGGAATCAGGAGTTTCCCGACCACCCGCAGCACCAGATCGTTCTTCATCGATCGTCCTTCCCGGCATCCGCGGCCTTCTTGCGCCGCCGCAACAAGGCAATGATTCCCGCGCCAGCGGTGAATACCACGGTGGTTTCGCCCAGCGTGTCGTAGCCGCGAAAACTGGCAAGGACGGCAGTAACGACGTTTGGCACCTCGACCTCGTTTTGCAGGTAGCGCGTTACGACGTGCTGATGGATCGGCGCTTGCGGATCGCCAAAATCGGGCAGGCCCATGGTGCCATAGATCAGCACCACGCCGGTCGATACGGCAACGGCCAGCGGCAGCCACGGCCGATGTATCGACTTGGCTTCCTCGCCCTTGCACAGATGCAAGGCGCCGAGCAGCAGCACGGTGGACACCCCGGCACCGACTGCCGCCTCGGTCATTGCCACGTCGACCGCATCGAGCGCGACCAGCACAGTGGCCATGAGAAAGCTGTAGATGCCGAACAGCACAATCACGGCGAACAAGTTGCGCACGCGAACCAGCATCAGCACCGAGAGCGACATCAAGATCAGCAGGAGGTTGATGATCAGGGTTTCGATGGTGCCTCCTCCGACGCGGCGGGCGGCGAAGCCAGTTCCGGCACGAGGCCGCGAAACATCGCCGCGCGCGCCAGCGCATGGCTGGCGGTCGGACTGGCGAAAAAAATCAGCAAGCCGACCATCGCCAGTTTCACGGTGACCAGCGTCAGGCCGGCCTGCAACATGAGGCCGAGCAGGATCAGTCCCGCACCCAGGGTTTCGATGACGCTTGCCGCATGCATGCGGGTGTAAAAATCAGGCATGCGCAACAGGCCGGTGCCGCCGGCGAGACAGAAGAAGCTGCCGCCGGCGAGGAGCAGCGCGCTCAGGATGTCGAGCAGACCCGTCATGGGCGCGCCTCCTCGGACAGGGCTGTTTTTCCCTTATCCCCCGCATCGCCGAGATTGCCCTGGCGAAAGAACTTCAGCACGGCAATCACGCCGATCACATTGAGCAGGCCATAGACCAGGGCCAAGTCGAGAAAGTCGGGCCGGCCGCCGAGAAATCCAAGCAACGCGAGGACCAGCATGGCACAAGTGCCAATCGTGTTGGCGGCCTGCAAGCGATCGAACACAGTAGGACCGAGCGCACCGCGCACCATGGCCAGGGCAATCGTGACGAAGAGCGCGAGCGTCGCCGCGGTCAGCATGCTCACGAACTCTCCAGCGCAGCACAACGACGATCCATCTCGCTCCCGGCGAGTCCGGCGGCGCCTTCGCGCGTCAAGGCATGCACCAGAAAGCGCCCCGGCTCGACCTCTACCGCGATGGTGCCGGGCGTCAGCGTGATCGAATTGGCGTGGATCACCAGCCCGATGTCCGTCCGCTGCGACGGAACGAACTCGACCAGCGTCGGCGTGATCGGCAGGCGCGGATGCAGGATGCGCTTGGTGACATCCCAGGCCGAGGTGATGATTTCCCTTGCCAGCCACGGCCAATAGGAAAACAGTGCCCACCAGCCAAGATGAATGGGGTGGCCTTCGTGGTCGACCAGATCCATTCGCCGTGCGAAGAGCAGGACGGCGAGCGCACTGCCGGCACCGGCCGCCAGCAGAAATGGCGTAAACATTCCGGAGAGCAGAACCCAGAACAGGAAGAGCGCAATCAGGGCGCTGAATTGACGAGCCATGATTGAGATCGTATGACGATGTCCCGGCGCTGAAAATTCGGGCTTGCGCGTAAGGGAAGCCACGCTCCGGACACATGGAAAGCGGTCAAAGAGCACGATGCCTGGCGCGGGTTTGGAGCAGAATAAGGGAAACCCTTACGCGCCTTGACGAATTACCAAATCCAACATGCCCCAGCACAATCCCTCATCGATCCACTGGAACGAGTTGGTTTTGCCGACACTGCCGACATTGCGACTCGGTTGGCGCGACGCTCTGATCCTGATTGCAGGCTACGTCGCGCTCGACTGGGCAAGCTTCATTCATCCGCTCCACGGCCTCAACATCACGCCGTGGAATCCCGCGCTCGCCCTCGGCCTGGTATTCCTGCTACGCTTTGGCAAATTCGCAGTGCCACCACTCGCGCTGGCCATCCTGATGGCGGATATCTGGGTGCGCCACCTGCCTGCATCATTGCCCCTAGCCATTGGGCTTGCCGCCTTGCAGACGCTCGGTTACTGGGCCATCGGCACGGCTCTGCGCAGCCGCCTTGCGCGCGGCGGCATCTTTGGCGACCGGCGAGGGCTGCTCGAATGGGCGGGAATCGTGGCGGCAGGCACGCTGCTGAACAGCCTGATGTTCGTGTCGGCGCTTTCTCTGGGGAATCTCATACCGGCGGGTGCCGGACAAGAAGCCTTCATCCGCTGCTGGGTGGGCGATGGCGTCGGGGTGCTGGTATGGATGCCCATCCTGTGGATGCTGCTCGACGAACGCGGTCGCACACGGCTAAGAGGTGTGCTCCCGACGTGGGAGTCGCTGGGGAACCTGATCGCAACCGGAGTTGCGTTGTGGGTGGCGTTCGGGGTCGGCGCCGAAGCTGAATTCAAGTACTTCTATGTGCTGTTCCTGCCCGTCGCGTGGGCGGCGGCAAGGCAAGGTCTAGCCGGCGCCGTATTCAGCGCGGCCGTTGTTCAGGTCGGCGTCATCGGTGCGGTCCAATTGCTCGGATTTTCGGCGGTCACCGTGCTGGAGATGCAGACGCTTACCGCCGTGCTGGTTCTGTTCGGCTTCTTCATCGGAATAGTGGTCGACGAAAAGCAGCGCGTGAGCGCGGAACTGCGTCAGACGCTGCGCCTCGCAGCGGCGGGCGAGATGGCAGGCGCACTGGCTCATGAGTTGAACCAGCCGCTCACGGCCCTGTCCGCCTATGGCACTGCCTGCGAGCAGATGCTCGACCAGGGTGAAACGGGCGAACGGTTGCGGGAGACGATACGCCGCATGGTAGAGGAATCCTTTCGTGCCGCCAGTGTGGTGCGCCGCCTGCGCGACTTCTTCCGCACCGGCGCCACCAAACTTGAACCGGTCTTACTCGGAGAATTGCTGGCTTCGGCGGCGTTACCGTTCTCCACCAAGGCGCAGCAGCATGGCGTCGAACTGACCGTCGACCAGGTACCACGGTGCGCCTTGCTGGCTGATCGCCTGCAACTCGAAGTCGTCTTGCGCAATCTCCTGTCCAATGCCTTCGATGCGGTAGCCGAGCAACCCGCGGGGGAACGTCGCGTCCGCTTGTCGGCTAATGCCGAGGGCGCAGGGCGAGTCTGCATCCGGGTCGAGGACAGCGGCCCTGGCCTGTCCGGCGCGACAGCGGCACACCTGTTCGAAGCATTTCAGTCATCCAAGAAAAGCGGGTTGGGACTGGGTCTGATAATCAGCCGCGCCATTGTTGAGGCGCACGGCGGGAATCTTTGGGCCGAGGTCGCCGATCACGGCTTGTTCAAACTGATAGTGCCCACGGAAGGAAATGCGAGCGATGCCAACTAGCGGATACACCGTTTTCATCGTCGAGGACGACCAGTCGGTCCGCGACGCCCTAGGGCTGTTGCTCGGCTTGCGCGGCTATCCGGTAACCATGTTCGCCGACGCCCCGAGTTTGCTAGCAGCCTACCGTCCGGAATGGCGCGGCTGCCTGCTCATCGACATCCGCATGCCGGGCATGGACGGCCTGAGACTGCAGAAACGCTTGCTGGAAATCGGCTGCGGAATGCCGGCGATCGTGATGACGGGGCATGGTGACGTCCTATCTGCACGAGAGGCATTTCTTTCCCAGGCTGTCGATTTTCTTGAGAAGCCGATTGATCAGGCCAAGTTAATGAGCGCGATCGAACGGGCGTTCGTTCGGCAGACTGCATTCCAGAACGAAGAACACCAGCTGACCGAGATTGACTGCTTGCTGGCGAGCCTAACCCCACGTGAAAAAGAAGTCATGGACATGGTAGTGGCCGGGCAGCATAACCGCGAAATCGCTGAAGCGCTGGGTATCAGCCCGCGCACAGTGGAGGTACACAAGGCGCGCATGGTAATGAAATTGCGGGTGGACAATGTGCCTGATCTTGTTCGGCTAAGCCTGGTCGGCCAAGGCAAGAACAATACACAGAACTTGCCTTGATACGGCTTGTAGAGTTGCAGCCGATCTTGCGGGACAACTGTCGTATAGGTTGATAGCTTCATGGTGCTCTATTCGCGGGCCAGATTGACCAGTCTGCGCGCCGCAGATTGATCAGAGCCAAGCACCCCCAGAATCACACATGGACTGACAGCTTGGTAAATAAAACGCGGTCAGTCCAATTCGCACACGGTAGTCAATCGGACCCGCGTAGCACTAGGGCACTACCCAAAAAATGCAATCGCAATACGTTTCATGGTCACTCTCCTTTTTGGGCCCAAAAACTGCCTATGGGAAATGGGGGGCAATGGAGGCAGCCGGTACTGCGGCGACATCGGCCCCGATCGGCTCGAAGCCATGGCGCGCCGGCTGGTAGCTCAACAACTCGCCCTGAGCGATGTCGAAATACCAGCCGTGCAGATGCATCGCGCCGGCCGCGACGCGTTCGGCAATCCAGGGATAAGTCATAAGGTTTTCCAGCGAGATCAGGATAGCGGCCTGCTCGCAAGCCCGGTCCTTCAATGCGGAAGGCTTGTTCGGCAATTCGGCGAGAACGCGCTCGCGCGCCCGCTGCGCGATGGCCACCCATTTGCCGATGAACTCGCCGCCCGCTCCGGAACCGCTCATCAAGGCGTGGATGCCGCCGCACTGGGCGTGGCCGAGCACAATGACGTGTTCGACCTGGAGCGACTGCACGGCGAATTCCAGCGCGGCCGGCACGCTGGCGAAACCGCCGCCCGGCTCGTAGGGCGGTACCAGGTTGGCCACGTTACGCACGACGAATACATCTCCGGGTTCCGCACCCATCAACAACGCCGGATCAACGCGGGAGTCGGCACAGGCAATGATCGCCGCCTTGGGGCGCTGTCCCTGCCGAAGCTGCTCGAACAGTGCGCGGTCCTCGCTGAAATACTTTTCCTGGAAACGCCTGAAGCCGGCGATGAAGTTGGCGATGTCTTTCATGGATTCTTGGCGCTGTGACTTGTTGAGGGATAGGACGGCGTCGTTGCGCGGGCCGTCAGCATGGATTTCAGTGCGCGGATTTCGTCGCCCAGGCTGCGCATTTCGGCGTGCAGGTTGGCTTCGATGTGCTCACGCGCCGCTTCCACGGCCTGTTTCGCGCCTTGCTGCTCCGCCTCGGTAAAGCTTTGCATGGCATTGACGATGATCGCAATGAACAGGTTGAGCATAGTGAAGGTCGCCACCAGGATGAAGGCGACGAAGAAAACCCAGGCGTAGGGAAAACTCTCCATCACAGGGCGGGCTATGCCCATCGACCAGCTCTCCAGGGTCATGATCTGGAACAGGGTGTAGAGAGAGCGGCCGATATCGCCAAACCACTCGGGATGGGCGGCCGAGAACAACTTGGTGGCGATCACCGCAAACACGTAATAGATGATCAGCAGTACCAAGGCAATCGAGCCGAGGCCCGGAATTGCCGCTAGCAAGGCACCGACCACGCGCCGCATCGACGGCACGATGCTCAGCAAGCGCAGTACGCGCAACACCCGCAGAGCCCGCAGCACGGCCAGCGGCCCGGTGGCCGGAACCAACGCGATGGCGACCACTGCGAAATCGAATACACTCCACGGGTCGCGCCAGAAAGCCGCACGATGGGCGTAGAGGCGCAATGCAATTTCAACGACGAACACCGTCAGGATGGCGCGGTCGAGCCCGACGATCATCCCGCCGGCCGCTGCCATCGCGGCGGGCGAGGTTTCGAGGCCGAGCAAAGCGGCGTTCAGCAATATCAGAACGATGATGAAGTTCTGCACGCGCGGATGCTCGACCAGGGCACGCACCCGCTTTCGCCCGTCGTAGCTCGGGCTGTCGGCCATGTTGGTGTTCGCGCCCATATCAACGATACGCGAGGATACCCAGCGCCAGAAGCGCAACCGTGGCCCAACCCAGCCGGTCTACATGGCGGTGCAACACTGCCTCCATGCGGGCACCGCCCCAGGCCATCAGACCGGCCACGATGAAGAAACGCGCGCCACGCCCGATCAGCGAGGCGATGGCGAAGGGCAGCAGGGCCATCGACAGGGCGCCGGCAGCGATGGTGAACACCTTGTAGGGAATCGGCGAGAAACCGGCGATGAACACCGCCCAGAACCCCCAGCGCCCGAACCATTCGACGGCGGTCTGATAGGCCGGCCAGTAACGGCTGTCCTGCAACCATGGCAGTATGGCGTCGATGGCGAAATAGCCGATGGCATAGCCGAACATCCCTCCGGCCACCGACGCCAACGTCGTCAGCAGGGCGAGACGCCACGCATGCTGCGGATTGGCCAGGCACATCGGCGCCAGCATTACATCAGGCGGAATGGGAAAGAACGAGGACTCTGCAAAGCTCATGCCACTCAGGTACCAAGGCGCATGCGGATGCCGGGACCAGACCATGGCGCGGCGATAGAGCGGAGAAAACAGCCTCACGCCCTTGCCACGCGCCGTTTCGCCGAAACTCGCCAGATCCATGCCCGGGAGATCAGCAGGTAGCTGGCGACGGCGGCGAAGCTTGCCGTGATCGCCAGGCCGGTAAACAGCGGCACGCCGATCGAGCCGAGACTTTCCCAGATGCTGAAAGGGTCGGCCAGCGAGACCGCCGTGGCGGAAGCCCCCGTCGCCCAGGCGCCGAGGTGATAAGCAGCGTAGTAGATCGGCGGGATGGTCAGCGGGTTGGTCACCAGCGTGCCGAGTGCGGCAACCGGCACGTTGGCGCGCAGGAAGACCGCCACCGCAGCGGCGAGCAGGATCTGAGCTACCGGAACCAGAAAACCGATGAACAGGCCGATCGCCACGCCCATGGCGACGCCCCGGCGCGACCATTGCCACAGTTTCGGGTTGGCGAGATAAGGCGCCAGCCCGCGCAGCCAGGGGTTGGCTTCGAGTTGCTCGCGGCGGGGCACCAGCGCCCGCAGGCGTTGGATCACGTCAGGCATCGTCTTCAATCATCCCCGCCCATGAAACCGAGCAGGTGCAGCAGGCTGGTAAACAGGTTGAAGATGGAGACGAACAGGGTCACGGTCGCCAGCACGTAGTTGGTCTCGCCGCCGTGGATGATGTTGCTGGTTTCATAGAGGATGAGGCCCGACATCAGCAGCACGAAGGCGGCGGAAACAGTCAAGGAGAGCGCCGGAATCTCGAAGAAGATCGCGGCCAGCCCGGCGAGGAAGGCGAGCAGGATGCCGACCATCAGGAAGCCGCCCATGAAGCTGAAGTCCTTCTTCGTCGTCAGTGCATAGGCCGACAGCCCGACGAAGATCGCTGCAGTGGCGCCCATCGCCTGCATGACGATCTCGCCGCC
>ENA-UOWG01004105-UOWG01004105.1-activated-sludge-metagenome-genome-assembly--contig:-NODE-4105-length-10389-cov-6.111380_pt1 | contig 10389 bp, 3 predicted proteins | sample MGYA00238147_ERZ761563 | MGnify/ENA primary metagenome ERZ761563 (study PRJEB28884, sample SAMN05720216) | anaerobic digester metagenome | isolation source: active sludge of municipal... | reverse complement strand
AGAGCCGATGAGCTCTTGCGAACCTGATCGAAGATGCTGCTAGTGGACGCAAACATCTGCTCGCGCATCCGCCGCATATCTTCGAGGTGGTCTGCCAGTTCCTTCTTGAGCAGCCTGTCCACATAGGACGTCGCGGACTCACCTTCTTCCCGGGGTAGGCCGCTTTTGTCCTCCGAACCTACTCTGGCCGTCTGCAACGCAGTCGAGGATGCATATGCCTCGGCAAGCGTCTCCACTTCTTCGTTGGAAAGTTGGGCAACAAGCTCCTGAGCCAGCGGCTCCCGTTCCTTCTCAAGCTTTGACGTCGCCGACAAGCTGGCTACGTGGGGGAGAAATTCCCGAAACCGTCCTGTCGGCTCGGACGCCGAAAGTTTCTCGAAACTTGTGTAGTCCGATACTCTCGGTCGATACAGGTAAATCTTCCCTTTCGATGTTTGAATATCTGTTGTCGGCCCGAGAAACAGGCTGAGATTGAGCCCCTTCTTCTTGGGTGGATCGCCGCCAGCATCAGATGGGTTGCCGTCGCTCCCCATCACTCGCTGACCTCAAACTCGGCGTTCTTGAACTTCAGCACGTTGCAGTTCTCCTTCACTGCACGCTGCAGACTATCGTCGAAGCCTGTAGCCGCCTCGGCCTGAATCTCAATGGCGATCTTGACTTTCACGCCGGGGCGCGACGTGAACTGCAGGACGACTTCATCGACGAGGTCGGCGAACTGCTTCTTCGCCTGGATGGCGTCGAGTTCGATGCTTCCATAGAACTGCTTCTTGACCGCCTGCGGGGCTGCGCCGCCACCCGATGGGTAGGTTGGCTTGGCAGAGTCCTCCACACGCGGCGGGGCGTCTCCGGTTCCCGTAGTGCCCGGCGCAGTCCCGATCGGCTTCTGTCGTGCGGCCTCCTCCGCGGCGCGTTGCGATTCGGCATACCCGGCGGCGGTAACCGGCTCGATCAACAGCAGAGACGAATCCAGGAACAGCGAAGTGCGCCTGCCGAACGTGAAGCCGACGTAGCGGCCATCCTCCTTCCCCTGGGCGAAGCCGAAGAAATCCCGGCTCTCCGCGCCCGCAGCCAGCGTGTGCTGGAAAACCGCGTCGTCCTTCAGGCGTGGCAGGTAGAGCTGCTGGCAACTCTGCTGCCACACGTTGAGCGCGCTGGTTTCCTTGATGTCATCCTTCCAGAACCAGTTCTTAAGCACTGTGGCCAAGTGAATCGGTGCCCACTCGGTGATCAGCAACTCGTTCTCCTTCAACACGCGCTCGATTTCCTGCGACAGGTTCGGCGCGCCCGGATTGACCTGGAAATGCTCCCACTGGATGTCCGACAGCCCCTTGCCGGGGCGGGCCTCCTGCATGGGGGCGACCATCCACTTGTAAGTTTCGCGGATCATCCGGCGCAGGGCTTCGTTGGCGTCCTCCAGGCTCTTGCTGGCCTGCCGCGACTGAAACTGGTCGAGGTTGAGCTTCATCTCCTTGATGTCGCTGACGATGGATTGCCACGCCAGGGTCGAACGCACCTGATCCTTCAGGCGGCTCACGCTGTCGTAGTCGGCGGCGAGGAAGATCAGGCGATTCTGTTTGAAGCGGGGCTGGTCGCCACGGTTTTTCAGAATCTCAGTCGCGCGGTCAAGGGCGAGACTCTGGCCGCTGCGGCTGAATGCTGCGTCGGGCGGGAGCACGACGAGGCGCAACTGCCAGTCGTCCGGCACGTCGCTGCTGGCCGTGAAGATGTGGATGCCACCGAACACGCCGCTGGCGAATGATTTCTGCACGCGGTCGCGGATGGCGGGGAAAACATCCTCCTTGTCCTGGAATCGACGCTTGCGCTCCTCCATCTCGCGGCGCAGGTTCGGGCGGGTATCGAACCAGAAGCGGTTGTTGCCGCTGTTCAGGTAGTGCAGGCGGTCACCCAAGCGGCGCAACGCATCCTTGTAGATGCCGACCTGCTGGCCCGGCTGCGCCACGCCCAGCGCGACGCGCTCCAGTTCAATGCCGCGCACCATCTGGTTCGCCGTGCTCGGTGCGCTGCCAAGGAAAATCGCCCGTGCCGAGCGGCGGCAAGCTTGCACGCTGCCCAAGCGAGGATCGCGGTTCTCGATCTCGGTGGTTTCGGCACGCTCGCCATCCACGTCGCGCTCGACGACCGGATCCCAGCCCTGCGGCAGGTAGTAGATCACCTCGTTGCGAGTATCCGCATCCTGCAGCGGGAAGCTGCCGGGCATGATCAGCGGATCTTTGTCGTTGTCCTTCCACAGGCGGTGGATGACCTTGGCCATCAACTTCAGCACGCCACGGGTACGCTGGAAGTTGTCGAGCGACGACCAATCCTCGTACAGGCGGTCAAACACCTCCGGGTGGATCGGGTAGGCATGCATCAGCCGGTCGAAGTAGCGGCTCTCTTGCGTCTCGCGCGGGAAATCCTCGCTGTTCGCCGTGTAGTAGTCGGCGAATGCCCGACATACCGATTCCGCCGCCAGTTTGTCGTTGATGCTGGAGAACAGACGACGACGGACGATCTCGAACGCCTCCTCAGTGCCCACCGGTTTCCACAGCGCCTGAATGCGGCCGAAGTAATGCGCCAGCGCGGCCAGCGCCTTCACTCCCCGTTGGCTGCCGGCTTCCTTGTCTGACTCCGGCAACGATGCCAGCAACACCGCCGTTGGCACGGCCTTCAGCGCCTCTGTCAGCGCCTGAATGAAGCTCAGATTGGAATCGAAGCTGCCGCCCGTCAGCACTTTGCTTTCCTCGAACTGGCGGACATAGGCGACCAGCTCGTCGATCAGAATGACGCAAGGTGCATAGCGACCGAGCAGTGTCTCCAGGACGGCCTTGCCGGGTGAGGTACCCGACGCATCGGCATCAGCTACCAGGGCGTAGCCCTCAGCCTTGCCCAACTGCCAAGCCAGATCGCCCCACAGGGTGCGAATCGTCTGCCCATCACGCGCCACCGGCTGGTTGGGCGAAGACTTGATCCCGTCCAGCACGGCAACCTGTGCGCGCGGCAATTCGGTCACGCCGGCCGCATCGAGAATGGCCGGAACACCTTGCAGATCACTGGCGACAGCATCGCCCTTGGCGAGGTGATAGACCGCCAGCATCGTGTGCGTCTTTCCGCCGCCGAATGCAGTCTGCAACTGAATGACCGGATCGCCGCCCTTGCCAGCCAAGCGCTTGACCACGGAATCAAGCAGCAGGCGCATGCCTTCGGTGATGAAGGTGCGCTGGAAGAACAGCGTCGGATTCTGATATTCGGGCGTCGCCGTGCCTTCATGGACGCGCGACAGATCGGCAGCGAATTCGGCTTGCTGGAACGTGCCCTTGAGGACATCTTCATGCGGGACGGCAACTTCACGCCACGGTTTTAGGCTCATTGTTCTCTCCCCAATCAAATGTCCAGTTGCGCCTGCGAGCCCACGATGCCCGCATCCGCCGATGCTTGTTCAATGCCCGACCATGCCGCGACCAGCTCGTTGTAGGCGCGGGCTTCCTCGGCCCATCCCTTGCGCTCGCAGAGGGTGTAGAGGCGGTAGGCCAATGCGCGGATAGGCTCTGCTCGTGCAGGCATGCGGGCGAGCAGCGCGCCAGCAGCCGACTCCCCATCCTGATTGAGCGCGCGGATCAACTGGTGCAGGGCTTCCCAGACGGGTGTGCGGGTGTCGGTTTCGGGCGACCAATCCTTGGGAAGCTCGGCCCAGCGCAACAGGCGCAGTTTGCCTGCGCCACTCTCGACAACGCCGGCTTCCTGCAGGCCGCCGACGCTGGTGCCCTTGGCACGGGCCAGCACATCGGCGTCACCGTACTTGCCCTCGGCCCAGCCCTGACCCTCGAACCAATGCAGGCAGAACTGGGTGTCGTGGTCGAAGTCGTCTTCGGCCAGGAAGCGGTTGATGAGTTGCAGTGCGGTGCGCACGCTCATGGGCTTGCCATCGGCCTCCAATACGGCGGCGTACTGGCTGAAAATCGCCATGCCGGGGCCGATGATCGCTTGGCTTAGGTCAACCGGTGCTACTGGTGAATTGACGCCTCCACGGGTCATTTCGTCCAGCGCATCAGGGAGGACAGCGTTCAACTCCCGCAGAAAATCCCGGCGCCCAACAGTAAGCGCATTGGCTGCACGCTTGCGACAAACTATGACAATGCTGGATGCCAGCGCATTGGAATCATTTCCTCTGACCCTGCCCACCTTTTCCGTGTGCATTGGCCAGGTCCCAGTGATAGAGAACCCTGCACTCAAGACTGCCGCAAGAAAAGTCTCCCAACCCGTGCTATTTGTACCTTCACTATCGGTGGTTTCAGATTGCTTGAACGCGTAGTAGATGGTGACGGGGAAGGCCGGGTGCGCATCCTCAGCCAACTTGTGAACAGCACGGGTCATGCCATCGAGAAAGAAAGACTCTGCCTTTCCTTTCCCGCCGTGGCGACTCGGTGTAGCAACCAACTCCTCAGACTTTGGAACTACTAGCGTTGCGTAAATTCCGGGGAATATTTCCCTCAGACTCTTTCGCAACCATACATAGAAGAAATCAGACAAATCGGCGTATCCGATGTTGTCGTAATAGGGAGGATCAGTTGAAACGACTTTCGATTTCGAAATATTTTGAGAAGCTGCGTCGGCTTGGAATGCGAATCCTGGAATTAGGCCTCCGAGTGCCTCAAAGCCTTTGACCTGTCGCTCGAACAAGTTATTGAAGCTACCTGATGAATCCGAAAAAACATTAGCCTCGGCATAGTCCCAGTTCATGGGGAGTGCTTGACGGGAAAACACGCTTCGCATCTGCGTATTTGGATGATTCCACCCACATAAGCTAGATTCGTGGTTAGCGACCTGATCCACCAGGAATGCAAGGTATATCCCGATAGCTTCCGCATATGCCCTTGCCCCGACTCCTCCGCCGTCTAATCCCGACGCCTCGTTCGGCAGCCCTGCACGTGTTGCGTCCCGCTGGCATAGATCGATAGCTTCGTGAACGAGATCTGAAAAACAACCCAGTGCTACCAACTGCCGCTGAGTGAAGAGGTCGCTCCACTTCGAAAATCCGTAGTTCCCCACCCGAAATCCAAGCGCCTGTTGGAAAAACTCAACATCAGGTCTCCAGTCCGGGGTCGAACTCAAGGCAATCGCCTCGTGCTCGGTTGTGGGCTCAAGATAGATACGCCCGCGCGGGCCTTCAGCCACGATGGCCATTAGACGTGCGCCTAACCGCCCTGCCTGCCCTTCGGCCTTTATGTACTTGCCGTCGATTGGAGTGTCGGAGATCAGGCAGCGGAAAGCACCCCGCCCCCCCGCCTTGGTACCCTCTCTTGCGGATTCCGGTGGAATACCTAGTCTCACGGTGAACCGGTATGAATCACCATCGACGATCGGTTCTACCCATGCGTCCTTCGATTCTTTACTGGAGAGGATGAAGCTTGAGACAAGCGGTACCTCTGCATGCGAAAAGGCAGGATTGGGACTTCTCACTGTCCGTGCCCAAAGCCACGCAATCACCGTTAGCTGCTGACCGACCAACGGCTTCAAGTCGGGCCGCTTAGCTGCCATTTCGGCGGTAACTTCGATCTTCGGGTAGAGGTGGCCGATGCGCTTCTCGGCTTCTGCGCGCATCCATGCACCATAGCGCCGCACGTCCTCAGCCAAGCCCTTGGCACCAGTCCAGTCTTCCGATAGCTTGGCTTGCTTGTCACCCATCACACGCGGCCCTACCGGCTCTCGGCCGGCAAACTTGGGTGGGATTTCGATCATCGCCTTGTTGATAGTCACCGCCACCGGATTGAGGTCGCTGGCATAGCTTTCCAGCCCCAGCCGTTGGGCTTCCAGCGGCAACGCGCCGCCTCCGGCGAAGGGGTCATGGAATGCCGGCAGCTTGTCCGGGTTGAACAGTTCCGCCGCTTGCGGATGTCCCTTGTTCAGCTCGCAGGTCTCGCGCCAGCTCCGCACGATCTCGGCGCGGGCGCGGGCCAGGACCTCCTCGTTGTTGGTGTTCTCCCACTGCACCAGGTCTTCGATGATCTTGAACAGTCGTTCGCGCTCGATGGCGGCCTTTTCCTTGTTGACCCCATACTTGAAGCCGCCACCCTGCTGATAGCCAGGGTCGTTGACCATTTGCGCAAAGATGACTGCCCGCGCGGCTGCCAACGGACGACGCGCCCACCACAGGTGCAGGGTGCTCGGGTGGCCGTGGCGAATGGATTTCTCGCGGGCCGCCGCGACATTGATGGCATCGAGCGGGAGCGCGACTTCGATGAGTTTCTTAGGGGTCTTGATTGGAGTCGTCATTATTTCTTCTCTCAGCGGGGTGCCAGTACGACTGATGTCAGTTCCTGATGCACGCGCATAGTGGGTGCCAGAAGTGGTGCGAGGGTGACGCGTGCAAAAGCCTCCGCATCGTTGCCGCATTGGGTCAGGCCAAGCGTCTGCTTGCACTTGTTGTAAAGCCGACCAGATGCCGCTTTGATGTCGTCCGGCGGCAATCCCCTACCAACTCCATCGGCAAGTGCTACTGCTTTCTCGGCCTTAAGTTCTTCCACTTTTTCCGGCTGTCCACTTCGAATGCAGAGGGCTTCCAGCACTTCGTCATCCCACAGATAGCTTTCCAGGTCGCGACGCTGAAGCACTTGTGTTCCATCACTCTGTAACTGCTGAATCTCGGACTCGTGACGGTCGTCGCGGTCGAACACCTTCCACGTCTTGATGCCCGGTGCGAGTTTGCTGAGCAGCAGCCCGAATGTCTTGCCATCCTGATTAACCTCGGTGGTGCCACCAAGAGGTACGAACTCGACGTCGGGGAACTGCGACGAGAATATGGTGCTGTATACCTCGACATCGAAGCTTGGCCTGCGTCCACCGCCGCCGAGGCGTTTCCCCTCACAAAAAACCACATGCTTAGGCACTACCAGCTCGGCGAGATCATCCAATGCGGTATTGAACATCAACCCCCAGAAGCGACGGTCAGGCTGAATCGGCTGCAGAACTACTGGTTGGTCGAAGTCCCGATCGTGGAAGTCGATGAACGCGACCTGCCCAGGATTGGCCGTATTCAGTTCGGCTGCTTTGCGGGCCATTCCGATGGAATGCGTGGATAGCCATAGCTGGCAGTTGTCAGGCACTAGGTCGAACATCACTTCCAGCAGTTTGGACTGGAGGCGGGTATGCATGTGGAGCTCTGGCTCGTCGATGCAGTACACCGTGTCGTCAAAGGCTCTGCGCTTGACAACAAAATCCAGTAGCAGGTCGAAGGCGGCTTTTTCTCCTCCGGACAGGTTCTTGTAGTGAAAACCAGTGGCGGAACCTTTCTTGAATCGGAACGTGCCGCTGTTCATTGGGTTGCCAGGGCCCTGGAGTAGCAAGTTGCCAAAGACCCGGCTCATCGCCTCGCGGACCTCACCGATCAACTCGTCGGCAAGTTCAGACACCTTCTTTTGCTGGTTGATGGGATCTTCCGAATACAGCGCCATGACGGTTTCGGCGACCATGCGCTGATAGTTCTCAGACACTCGCTGCTCTTGATGGATGAGACGCTGGGGACGGCGGGCATCGTTGAGAATGTCCTCAGCATTGCCAAGCCCGTTTGTCGTGAAGTCGGCTTCATGGCGATAGGCCGAGCGGATATAGAAGGCCTTGCGCTTCCGGTCCGAGTCGTTCCGTACATCATCCGTTCCATGAAATTTAATCTGGGTTTTTTGCAGCAACGCGTTTGCATCTGCCACGCTGCCTGGGACCGCACGCACGTGATACTCGGCTTCAAAGTTGTGCTGGCCACGCGCAAAGCTCATCCAGAAGTTGAACGCCTCGAACAACGAGGTCTTACCGCTTCCGTTTGGCCCGGTAAGCAATACTAACTTGGCCATCGCTGGAATATTGGTGACCGATAAATCATGGAAACGCTTGAAGTCCCGGATATGGATGTTCTCGATTCTCATAGGGAGGCTCCCGGCGGAATAGACCTGACCAAGAGCTGATCGAGATCAAGATTGATGCTGGTCACCGCCCAATCCGGCTCCTGCGTGAACGGTTTGGTGACGTAGAACGGCCCCTCGTGTTGTTCGCCGTCCACCAGGACGATGGCCAGGATGAATTTTTCGTCCTGGTTCAGCCCGTAGAGGATTTCGTTGCGGGTCACTGTAATCGTGCTTTGCCCCTTGGCGCGGCCCTTCACCTCGATGTGGCGTGAGGCGGGCAACTTGCCATCGACGGCCTTCGGCAGACTGGTCACGTCCCAGCCGCATTTCTGCGCCGAGACATCGATGACCTCATGGCCAAGGGCGCGCTCGGCATTCATGACGGCATTCATGGCCACCCACTCCACACGAGCACGGGCGTCGGCATCCGCCGTCCATCCGGGCTGCCCCTTGCGTTGCGCCAGCAGGCCCGCCGGGATCACCAATGCACCGCCGACCACCACCGGTGTTGCCGAGATCACGTGGCGCATGGCCAGCAGTTCCTTCTCGCGCGACTCGCGGCGTGCCGTCAGGTCGTCAATGGTGCGGCGGACGTTTTCCAGGGTGAGGCGCACGTCCTTGCCCGCCGCGATGTCGTCCTGCAGTTTGATGTAGCGATCCGACCAGTAGTTGATTTCCTTGACCAGGCGCTCATGGACGGCAGCCAGGGTCTTGTCCACGTTCTTCTCGCGCCGGCTGCGCACCTCGTCGAAGTGCTCGGGCACCAGGTGGGTGGAGGCATGCGCCAGTGCCTGCTGCTCAAGGTTCTGCGTGATCCATGGCGCGGCCAGCACATCTTCGATCAGGCCCATGTCGGCCTTGCCGATGGGTTCGAGGTCGAGGTGAGGCGCCCAACCGGCATTGATCGCGCCGCCCTGTGGGTCGATCTCGACGAACTGCATGCGGCGGGAAACGACGTGGGCAGGGTCAGCACCTTCCTTCACGGAGTGGTCGATGATGAACATCACCTTGGGCGTGAGGCCCATGTCGCTGGGGTCAATCAGCACCGCGCCCTGCTTGAGCTTATTGCGGTGCTGCTCCATGACGAGGTCGGTGACCGACTGCATCAGCGGATGGCCAGGATGCATCAGGCTGGCCATCGGCGCGCCAATCCGGTCGGTAAGCCGCACGTACTGCTTTTCGAAGCACACGCGCTCGTATTTGCGCAGCACGGGATCGAGGTTGCGGCGATCTCGCCCGGTGATCTGGCGGTCGCGCTCGCGGACATTGGCCGGGACGTGGGTGATCTCGTAGCGGCCCGGCTCGCGGGGGCGTAGTTCGCCGCCGAGTTGCTGGAACGCCTGGTTGAAGAAGGAGCGGATGAAATAGGGCTGGAGCTTGCGCGCTTCGGCCTTTTCCATTTCCTCCTTGACGGCGAACAGACGCCGCTCGTCCATCACCTCTTCACAGAGGGCGTTGCGCTTGATGATGGTTTCAAGGTGTTGGGTATCGAGCGCACCTTCGACCTTGCGGTGTAGGCGGGCGCGAACCTCGGGATCGGCACCGTAGCGGATAGCCTCGATCAGCAGATCCTTAAGGCTCTTGTCTTCGAAAACCTCGCCGAGAATGTCGAACACGCGGCCACCCAGGGCGGCGCGCTCGACTTCCAGTTTCTCGAACAGGCGCTGAAATACGTCGCCCTCGCGGGTCTCGTTGGCCACCATATTCCACAGATGGCAGACCTCGGTCTGGCCGATACGGTGGATGCGGCCGAAACGCTGCTCCAGGCGGTTCGGGTTCCAGGGCAGGTCGTAATTGACCATCAGGTTGGCGTTCTGGAGGTTCACACCTTCGCCCGCCGCGTCGGTCGCCACCAGCACGCGCACGGCAGGGTCATTGCGGAACATCTCCTGCACCTTGCGGCGTTCCTCGCGTTTGACGCCGCCGTGGATCACCACCACGGCTTCTTCGTTGCCGATCAGGCCGCGAATCTTGACCGAGAGGTAATTCAGCGTGTCGCGGTGCTCGGTGAAAATAATGAGCTTGCGCTGGCGACCGTCGGCATCGTGCATCTCCGGTGTGTTCTGCAGCAGTTTGGACAGTTCGTCCCACTTGCGGTCTTGTCCGGAGTGGACGACTTGCCGAGCCTGTTCCTCCAGACCTTCGAGGATGATTATCTCTGCTTCCAGTTCCTGAATGGTCTGCGCTGCTGTGGCCTGATCAACGACGGCTTCCTCGAAGTTTTCGTAATCGTCGGGCGACAGCGCATCGTCGGATTCCCAAATATCCTCGGGGGCGTTGTTAAAGCCGTTCGGGTCGAGGGTCTCGGCCAACGACTGGCCGCGCTGGCGCAGTTTTTCTTCTTCGACGCGGCGCGTGAGCTTATGGCGGCGACGCTTGAGTGACTGGTAGATAGCTTCCGGGCTGGAAGCCAGGCGACGCTGCAATGCTGTGAGGGCGAAACCCACGGTGCCCTTACGCTGACCGTCGAGCTGATCGGCTCGGTTCATTTCCTCCT
>ENA-UOWG01004102-UOWG01004102.1-activated-sludge-metagenome-genome-assembly--contig:-NODE-4102-length-10399-cov-5.194702_pt1 | contig 10399 bp, 6 predicted proteins | sample MGYA00238147_ERZ761563 | MGnify/ENA primary metagenome ERZ761563 (study PRJEB28884, sample SAMN05720216) | anaerobic digester metagenome | isolation source: active sludge of municipal... | reverse complement strand
CGCCAGCAGGATGATGACGGGGAGAGATTCCTGACTGTTTAAAGAGAAGAAGCGGCATAAGAGAGCGGCCAACCCGGGCAGGACGATTGCCTTGAGGATGGTCGAGATAACGGAAAAGTGGAGCGTTCTTTTGAGCATCTCAAGAGAAATGGACCCTCCAATGATAATGAGCGCCATGGGCAGGGCGATATTCGCGACGATCGAGATGCTTCTCATGATCACCCCGGGGATCCTTATCCCGAGGAATAGACAGAACATGCCCGCAAGGGTGGCGATGATCACCGGGTTGGTCAGCATCGAAAGCAGGGTCCTGAGTATGTTGGGATATGTCCCTGATGACAGGGCAAGGAGAAATACCGCCAGTGCGTTGTTGAGAAGGATGAGTATCCCGACGAGGAGGCTTCCTTTTTCCAGGCCTGTCTCACCGAGAAGATAAAAGAGCACGGCAAGACCGATATAGGTTACGTTGCCGTGGAATGAAGTCTGTAAGAACGTACCCAGCCTGCCGCCCTTGAGACCGGCGATGACCGCTATGACAAAGGCGGTGAGGATCACGGTGAATGTCGGTACTGTTATCGTAAGTATGGATTGGACCCCGATGTCCCTGATATTCGCCTTGATAATACCGGTGAATATCAGGAAGGGGAGGGGGAAGAGAAAAACGAAACGGTTTGCCTCGGAAATGAAACCTTCTGAAAGCACCCCCCTGCTCTTGAGGACATACCCGAAGGCGATGATGGCGAAGATGGGCGCTATGGTCTCTATGATCGCCATGGAAGACCTGCACAGGGGGTGTTCCGGGCTGTGTTTTGTTCACCCGGTATCATTTTGTTCACTATGGAAAACATTATGATTGTTTACCATTTTTTTTCATCGGCCCGCAAGGCTTTACTGTAGCAAAATACTTGATATCAAGGGGGTTTCGCCCCTCTTTTTTCATTGACAAGACTCGATGGAAAAAGATATAAGAAAGTGAAATTAGGAACAATATCAAAATCGTTTTCAAGGGGGTACGTGGATGTTAAAAGAATCTTTGATAAGTGAATTTCAAAAGATTGTCGGTAAAGAGAATGTCCTCACCTCACCCGAGGCACTGAAGGCCTATTCCTATGATGGAACGACAAGCTGGATCAAAGAGCCCGACGTGGTGATCTTTCCCAAATCGACAAGCGAAGTATCGCAGATAATGAAATTGGCCAACGCCGAAAAAATACCCGTTACCCCCAGGGGCGGCGGCACAAACGTCAGCGGCGGTTCCGTTCCCTGGCATGGCGGCATTGTTCTGGCCATGACAAAGTTCAACCAGATCGTCAAGATCGACAAAGAGAACCTTACCGCCACCGTTGAACCGGGTGTCGTTCTCCAGGATCTGACATTGCGGCTCATGAAGGACGGACTCTTTTTCCCGCCCGATCCCCAGAGCTTTTTAGGCGCGACCATGGGCGGCATCATATCCGAGAATGCCGGCGGTCCCGCATGCGTGAAATACGGCGTGACGAAACAGTACATCCTCGGCATCGAGGTTGTCCTCCCCACCGGCGAAGTAGTTCATCTTGGCGGCCGGACACTGAAGAACGTTGTTGGTTACGACCTCCTTCACATATTCATCAGCGCTGAAGGCACCCTCGGCGTTATCACGCAGGCCGAACTGAAGCTGAACCCCATACCTCCGGCAAAGAAAACACTCTGTGTTGTCTATGACGATGTGGCCATTGCCGGCGAGAGCGTTTACCATGTCCTCGAGAATGGCGTCATCCCGGACAAGATCGAGCTTATCGACAACTGGGTCATCAACAGGATCGAGGAGATGATGCCCATCGGTCTTCCGAAAGACGCTGACGCCTGTCTGCTCTTCGAGGTTGACGGTATACCCGAGGCCGTTGAGAAAGAGGCCGAGAAAATTGCCGAGATCACGAAGAAATTCGGTGCAAAAGAGGTCCGCGTGGCAAAGGACGCAGATGATGCCAACAAATACTGGATGGCGCGCCGGGCCGGTTTCGCAGCCGTTTTCGGCAAGGCGAAGACCGTTTTCGCGGAAGACGTCACGGTACCCCGCGGCAATATCCCCAAGCTCATCAACAGGTGCAAGGAGCTTGCAAAGAAATACAACCTTGAGATCGTTGTCCTCGGCCATGCCGGGGACGGGAACCTCCACCCGGCCATTCTCACGGACATCAGCAACAAAGACCACTATGACCGCGCCGTGAAAGCAATGGACGAGATCATTGAAGGGGCGGTGGAGTTCGGCGGCGTACTCTCCGGCGAGCACGGAGTCGGCCTTGAAAAGCAGAAATTCATGAAGAAGGTTACAGAACCGGCGGTGATAAACATGATGAAGAACATCAAGGCCATTATCGATCCGAACAACATCATGAACCCGGGCAAGATCTGGGAGTAGCCTATACAAGGGGGTTTTAGAGTGAAAGACCTGAAAGAGCTTAAAAAGATAGAACAATTTGCTGACCAGTGCATGAAGTGCGGCTTTTGCAGCTTTTTTTGCCCCGTGTACCAGGAAGAGAAGATGGAACAATCCGTCGCCCGCGGCAAGAACTATCTCGTTAAACAGATACTTGCCGGGAACCAGGAATTCACCCCGGAAATGGCGGACATTATCGGAAAATGCCTCCTCTGTAAACGCTGTGCGGCGAACTGTCCCGCCAAGACCCAGATAGACCGGGTCGTTGTTGCTGCGCGTGCGCAGATGGTCAAAGAAAAGGGGCTCGGAGCTATCAAGAACTTTGCCTTCCGTAAGGTCATGGCCGACAGGAAGGCTTTCGGGCGTTACGCAAAGCTCATGCAGGCGTTCCAGTGGATGATGCCGAAGACGGAAGGCAAGATACGCCACCTTCCCGATTTCGTGAAAAACCTGGGTAGAAGGAATTTCCCGGAACTTGCAAAGACGTTTCTGCGGGACCAGGTGAAACCGTTGTATAAACCCCAGGACGGCCAGCAGCCCAAAATGCGGGTAGGTTTCTTCACGGGATGTGCAACGGATTTTGTTTATCCCGATTTCGGTCTCAAATTCATTGATTTCCTGACCCGTCATGGTGTGGAAGTAGTGGTTCCCGATACCCAGAATTGCTGCGGCGCCGCGATCTATTTCAGCGGCGATTTCGAGACGGGCCGAATGCTGGCGGATCTTAACGTGAAGGCCTTCAAGGACCTGAACGTGGATTATATCGTCACCACGTGTGCGACCTGCAGTTCAACGCTCAAGGACTATCAGAAATATCTTCCCGATAACGAGGAACAGAAGCAGCGTTACGAGGAATTCGAAAAGAAGATCAAGGATAGTATGGAGTTCATCATAGATATCCTGAAGATCAAACCAGAAGACTTTAAACTGAAAAAGGAGTTCGAAGGCAAAACAGTAACATGGCATGACCCCTGCCATCTTGTCAGGTACCAGAACATCAAGGATCAGCCGAGGGCGATCCTCAAAGCGCTTAAGGGTATTAAGTATGTGGAAATGCCTAACGCAGACCTGTGTTGTGGGATGGGTGGTTCGTTCAGCGTCTACCATTACGATCTGACCAAGAAAATAGCGGGCAAGAAAATGGACGGCATCAAAGCGACCGGTGCGGATATCGTTGTGACCGCTTGCCCAGGCTGTATGATCAACCTCATCGACAATGTTTTATTAAACAAAATGCCGCAAAAGGTGCATCATCTCCTGGAGCTTGTAGAGTAACAGACTGATATCTCGAATACCAACTGCACATCTACATTTCTAACTCACAGGAGGAGTATACCATGAAGAACGGCCACTGGATGACAGCGAAAGATGTTCTAAGAATTCAGGCATTTAAGTACCCGGACAAGATTGGCGCAAAAGATCTTTACAAGGCTTTTACATTCAAAGAATGGAATGAAAGAACCTGCAGGCTCGCCAATGCCCTTGCAGACCTGGGCATGAAGAAAGGCGATCGTTTCGCGGTTCTCGCATACAACTGTGTTGAATGGATGGATTTTTATGGCGCAGCAGCAAAGGGCGGTTTTCTTTGCGTACCGTTAATGTTCAGGCTTGCGGCACCGGAGATGGAATATATCACCAACCACTGCGAGGCAAAGGTCTTCATCGTTCAGAGCGGCAAGGACCCGGCGGATGGCAAGGACTTCCCCTGGATCGAACAGGTCAACGGCATGAAAAAGAACCTTAAGACCGTTGAGCACTACATCAACTTTGCTGTTGACAGCCCCAGCTATGACGGATACATCAACTACGAGCAGATGCTCGCGAAGGCAAGCCCTGAGGAGCCGGCGGTGGAAGTGACACCGGACGATATCTGGGTCATCATGTACACCGGCGGAACGACGGGCCTTCCCAAGGGCGTTATGAAAAGCCACGCGAACCTGTTCTCCCAGTATTTCATCATGATCTATGACCATGAGTTCAATTTCGACGACACTATTCTGCTCGTCATGCCCTGCTGCCACGTCAACTCCCTCTTCTATTCATTCGTCGTGACCTGGGTCGGCGGCACTGTTATGTGCTACAACATGGTCTCATTCAACCCTGAAAATCTCATCAAGACCTTCTCGGACCACGGGGTCACCTTCACATCCCTCGTCCCGACACACTACATCATGATGCTGGCCCTTCCCGACGAAGTGAAGGCCAAATACAACCTCGGCGCTATCAAGAAACTGCTCTGCTCCTCGGCTCCCGCAAGGCGCGATACGAAGCAGGGTATCCTCGCGATGTTCCCCAACTCAAGGCTCTTTGAGGCCTACGGATCCACCGAGGCAGGCTGTGTGACGATCCTGAAACCGGAAGAACAGATGAAAAAACTCGGTTCCATAGGGCGCGAAGCCATCGGGACCGACATCATCCAGATATACGACGAAGACGGCAAACTTATAACCGAGCCCAACAAGATCGGCGAGCTCTATTCCCGCAGCCCCATGATCTTCGAGAGCTACTGGAAAGACCCGGAAAAGACGGCAAACGCCATGAAGGGACAGTACTTCAGCGCTGGCGACATGGGTTACCGTGACGAGGAAGGTTACTATTACCTCGTTGACAGAAAAGCCAACATGATTATCTCCGGCGGTGAGAACGTTTTCCCGTCAGAGGTCGAGAATTGTGTCGGCGGACACCCCGACATTAAAGACGTGGCCGTTATCGGCATACCTCATGAGAAATGGGGCGAACAGGTAACCGCAGTCGTCGTTCTCCACGAAGGCAAGAAGATGGAGCCCAAAGAAGTAACCGAATGGTGCAAGGGCAAGATCGCCGGCTTCAAGGTTCCCAAGAACATTTACATAATCCCCGACGAAGAGATGCCGAGATCAGGCGCGGGCAAGATCCTCCACAGGATCCTCCGTGAGCGTTACGGCAAATGGGGCGACAACCAGTAAGATAGTAATGGATAGCAGCAGATATCCTTGAGAAATTAAAAAAAGCGGGGGCTTTTAAGTCCCCGCTTTTTCTTTTTCATTTTGCAGCCTGATCACAATGGGGATATGTGAAATATTTCGTCATCACGCCCGTCGAATGGCATTTTAATGTTGAAAAAAAATATCGTCTAAGGTAAATAAGTATAGTTTCCGGAATAAGGGGTTACGTGAGAAGCTGTAAATGTGCTACTTCCATTGCTGATTCTGTTTCTGACGGTACATCATCGTATCCATTCTCAAGCATCACCATGTTCATACGGCATTGCGAATTTTGTCTTGTTTTTCAGGAAAATGCTGACCGCCGGCACCTCGTGCATGGGGCAGCATTAAATTACAGGGATTTTCATCAATCACATTAAGGAGGGTTTTTATGAAGAACGGTCATTGGATGACGGCAAAGGATGTGTTAAGGGTAAATGCGTTCAAGTGGCCCGACAAGGTGGGCATCAAGGACCTTTACAAGGCCCATACCTTCAAGGAGTGGAATGAGAGGGCATGCAGGCTCGCAAACGCTCTTGCGGACCTGGGAATGAAAAAAGGCGATCGTTTTGCGGTACTTGCATACAATTGCGTGGAGTGGCTGGAGTTCTACGCGGCGGCGGCAAAGGGCGGTTTCCTTTGCGTACCTCTCATGTTCAGGCTTGCTACCCCGGAGATGGAATACATAATCAACCACTGCGAGGCGAAGGTCTTTATCGTTCAGAGCGGCCAGGACAAAGCGGACGGTAAGGATTTCCCCTGGATCGATCAGGTCAACGGGATGAAGAAGAACATACCCACAGTCCAGCATTACGTGAATTTCGCGGTTGACAGCCCGAGCTATGACGGATTCATCAATTACGAGCAGATGCTCGCCAAGGCGAGTGCGGCGGAGCCGGATGTTGTAGTAGAGCCGGACGATATCTGGGTCATCATGTACACCGGCGGAACGACGGGCCTTCCCAAGGGCGTTATGAAAAGCCACGCGAACCTGTTCTCCCAGTATTTCATCATGATCTATGACCATGAGTTCAATTTCGACGACACTATTCTGCTCGTCATGCCCTGCTGCCACGTCAACTCCCTCTTCTATTCATTCGTCGTGACATGGGTCGGCGGCACCGTTATGGCTTATAACATGGTTTCCTTCAATCCCGAAGACCTCATCAAGACATTTGCGGATTTCGGGGTCACCTTCACATCCCTCGTTCCGACGCACTACATCATGATGCTCGCGCTTCCCGACGAGGTGAAGGCGAAATACAACCTCAATGCCATCAAGAAGCTCCTGTGCTCTTCGGCACCGGCACGGCGTGACACGAAACAGGGCATCCTCAAGATGTTCCCCAACTCAGCACTGTATGAGGCCTACGGCTCCACCGAGGCTGGCATCGTTACGATCCTCAAACCACACGAACAGATGACGAAGCTTGGCTCCATAGGCCGCGAGGTTGTCGGTACCGATATCCTGCAGCTTTATGATGAAGACGGAAACCTTATCGACAAGCCAAACGTGGTTGGCGAGCTCTATTCCCGCAGCCCCCAGATCTTCGAGCAGTACTGGAAAGACCCGGAAAAGACCAAAGCTGCCATGAAGGGCGAGTATTTCAGTGCCGGCGACATGGCAATGAGAGATGAAGACGGGTATTATACCCTCGTCGACAGAAAGGCCAACATGATCATCTCCGGCGGTGAGAACGTCTTCCCGTCAGAAGTCGAGAACTGCGTGGGCGGACACCCCGACATCAAGGACGTGGCCGTCATCGGCGTGCCTCATGAAAAATGGGGTGAACAGGTAACGGCAGTTATCGTCCTGCACGAAGGCAAGACCATGGACGCGAAAGATGTCGGCGCATGGTGCAAGGGCAAGATCGCCGGTTTCAAGGTTCCCAAGAACATCGTTTTCATCAAGGACGAAGAGATGCCGAGATCAGGCGCAGGAAAGATCCTCCACAGGATCCTCCGTGAGCGTTACGGCAAATGGGGCGATCATCAGTAAGATCGCCAAAAAAAGCACAAAAAAAGGGGACCTTATCGGTCCCCTTTTTTTGTGCGGGTGATAGGTCATGGGTCATGGGTGATAGGCAAAACCATTTTTTAATGACCTGTAATCCATGACCCATGACACGTCTTCTCGTTTTTCCCATGACCCATGACCTATCACCCATGACCCGTTTTATTGTTCCCCCGCCTGTTTTATGATATGCTTACCCCATGATAGCCGATTATTCGCTGTACCTGCAGGTTGGCGATCATGTTTACCACAAGCGGTTCACCAGGTGGGGGATGGGGACAGTGGTAGAAGAGCGCCGTTCTGAACTGCCCGGCGGGTTCTGTTATGTCCGCATCAGTTTTCAGGACGGCAAGGTCCGAGTTTTCGATAATAATTTCAAGAGTGTGAACTGCTGCTACTATGCGGGGATCGAAAAGCTTGAGCCAAAATATGTCGCCGTCGATGAACCCCGGCCTGCGAAAAAAAAATCAAAAAGGATGCTCCCGCCTTGAGGCAGCATTTTGCACACATAGATAATATGAAAGGAATGAAGGGGAAATGGACGAGGGATTGACAAAATTTGTCCGCGGCGGAGGGTGAGCGTCGAAGATAGGTCCGGGTGACCTGGCGAACATTCTCTGCGGGATCGAGATCCCGGCGGATGAAAATGTGATGGTTGGTATCGAAGGCTTTGAGGACGCAGGTGTCTACAAAGTAACGGACGATATCGCCCTTGTTCAGACCGTGGACTTTTTCACCCCCGTTGTGGATGACCCTTACTGGTTCGGCCAGATAGCCGCCGCCAACGCGCTGAGCGACATCTATGCCATGGGGGCCGTGCCGAAGACAGCCCTGAACCTCGTCTGCTTTTCACCGAAAAAATTTGATATATCCATCCTGAAGGAGATCATACGGGGCGGAGCAGACAAGATCCGCGAGGCGGGTGTGAGCCTCCTTGGCGGCCACAGCGTGGAGGATGAAGAGATCAAGTACGGTCTGTCCATCACGGGGGTTGTCCACCCAGACAGGGTGCTGCTCAATGAAGGGGCAAGGCCGGGCGACCTTCTTGTTCTTACGAAACCCCTCGGAACGGGTATTATGAACACCGCCATCAAGGGGAACCTGCTCGATGCTGATGCCGTGACAGATCTTATCAGGGTCATGGCCATGCTCAACAGGAACGCGGCAGAGGCGATGCTCACCGTGGGGCCCCACGCATGCACCGACGTGACCGGTTTCGGCCTCGCGGGTCATCTGAAGGAGATGATAAAAGAGTCACTGGGTGTGGAAATAATCGCGGAGCGGCTTCCATATTTCCGGGAAGCGGTGGAATTTACCTCGTCGGGGTTTGTCCCCGGCGGTCTTTACCGCAACAGGGATTTTTACGGAGAGCACGTGGCGGCCTCGCGGTCGGATTTCTTTTTCGATATCATATTCGACCCTCAGACGTCCGGAGGGCTCCTTATCGCCATCGATCCCGCGGACAGGGCAAAGTTCGAAAGCGAGGCAATGCGCCTCGGCGTGGACCATCATGTGATTGGGACGTTCCTGGCGGAACCAAAAGGGAAGATCCTTCTCAAGTAAAGGACCGTTTGAACCGCTCGAACAGCTTGAGCCGCTTGAACGGGAAAGACAAAACGGGATACAACAGATCAGATTCCCTGAAGCTGTCCGGTGCAGTTCATTCAGACAATCTTACCGACTGACCGTCGAAGCACAAGCGGACGTTCCCGGATTCCCTGCAAAGTCTCTGGTATTTAGACGTTCGAGCGGTTCAAGCTGTTCGAGCGGTTCAAACTGTTTTTACAAGAGGATAGTTCCTGTCCGTCCAGCCGTGGATGCCGTATTCGAGGTTTTTCACGTTTCGGTATCCGTAAGCCCGAAGGTATATGGCCGCATGGGATGACCGTGCGCCGCTTGCGCAATAGACCACGATGGGGGTGTCGAGGTTTCCGGGGAACTCGCTTACCCTTTTTGCCACCTCCCTGACGGGTATGTTCATCGCGCCTTCGATGAAACCGGTCTCCTTCAGCTCTTTTGGCTCACGCACATCAACAATAAAGACGCTTTCCCTTGCCTTTATCTTTTGAAGCACCTCTTCCGGCTGTATAAGCGTTTCACCGTGAGGTGATGTGAGGTAGCTTTCCATGGAGATACACATGCTTTTCATGAGGGGGCCAAGCTCGCCGGTGTCCGCCGAAGGTTCCATGCTCAGCCCGCACTGGAGCTTGCCTGTTTGCGCATTAAGCGGAGGAAAGAGACCCTTTAAAAACCGCCCGAACTCCTCCACGGTCCGTTTCGTTCCCAGACAGACATTGTTTATTTTTTCATATCCAAGGGACGAGTTTATGTTGCCCTTGTAGTCGTGGGCGGGATAGACGATGAGGTCGTCGGAAAGGGGCATGATCTTTCCAAAGAGGCTCTCGAACATATCTTCAGAACTTCCTCCCGGCAGGTCGGTCCTGCCGCACTGTCCGATGATGAGGGTGTCTCCCGTGAAGATCCTGTCCTGGACGAGAAGGCATATGTGGTCCTGCGTGTGCCCCTTTGTGTGGATGACCGTAAGCGTGATCTTCCCGATCTCTATCTTGTCCCCGTTATCGAGATAGATGTCGATGCGTTTGCGCGCGTTCTCGGCGAGTATCTTCTCGATGCCGAAGAGGTCTGTGACTGTTGCCCCTATGGCCCGCTGGGAGGGGGTATTCACGTTCATGACCGTTTTGGCCCCGAGCACATCGGCAAGCTCAGGTGCGAGGGAGACATGGTCGACGTGCGTGTGCGTGTCGATGATGTGGGTGATGGTGATTCCCTCGGACTCGACGAAATCCAGAAATGGTCCCGTTTCATGGGAGGGGTCGATAATGATGCCCGTTTTTTCTTTTTCGCAGGCCATGACATACCCGAGGCACCCGTCAAAGTTGAATTGCCTGAATATCATATCAAACCTCGTCAGAAAATTTTTTCATAGCGGTCTTCAGGATCCTTCCGGCGGCGAGTTTTGAAATGACGACGATGTCCTCCAGGGGC
>ENA-UOWG01004100-UOWG01004100.1-activated-sludge-metagenome-genome-assembly--contig:-NODE-4100-length-10403-cov-6.580692_pt1 | contig 10403 bp, 7 predicted proteins | sample MGYA00238147_ERZ761563 | MGnify/ENA primary metagenome ERZ761563 (study PRJEB28884, sample SAMN05720216) | anaerobic digester metagenome | isolation source: active sludge of municipal... | reverse complement strand
GGACATCTGGACCAGGAGCTTCCTCAAGGCCCAGGAGTTCGTGGAGACCAACGCGGTCGAGCGGATGACGGACCAGACCTGCGACATCCTGTTCCTCAGACTGCTGAGGATGGCGGTGACCAGGGACCCCCGCCTGATCAAGCTGATCGAGCAATATCTGGAGTTCCCTGACCTGGTGGACATTGGCAAACGGATGATCGGCACGGGACTGATCGGCGGAAAGTCCGTGGGCATGCTTCTGGCCCGCGCGATATTGAAGAAGCGCGATCCGGAATGGACGAAATTGCTGGAGCCGCACGATTCGTTCTACATAGGTTCCGATGTGTATTACACCTATCTGAGCCAGAACGGATGCTGGTGGATACGCCGGAAGTTGAACGATCCAGAATCCGGCTTCTTGATGGAGGACCAGGACAAGGAACGAATGCTGACCGGAAAATTCCCGCCGGACATCCAGGACCAGTTCAGGAAGATGCTGGAATACTTCGGCCAATCGCCGATCATCGTGCGATCCTCAAGCCTATTGGAGGACGCTTACGGCAATGCCTTCTCCGGCAAGTATGAGAGCGTGTTCCTGGCCAACCAGGGAACGCCGCAGGAGAGACTGGACCAGTTCCTGGATGCCGTGCGACGGGTGTACACCAGCACCATGAACCAGGAAGCCTTGGCGTATCGGGCCCACTGGGGGCTGTTGGAACGGGACGAACAGATGGCCGTGCTGGTCCAACGGGTGTCCGGTTCCGTGTACGGAGACATGTTCTTTCCCCAGGTGGCAGGCGTCGGGATCTCGTTCAACCCCTTTGTTTGGAGCAAGGAGATCGACCCCCAGGCCGGTATGATGCGCTTGGTGTTCGGACTGGGCACCAGGGCGGTGGACCGGGTGGACGACGACTACACGAGGATCGTGGCCATGAACGCGCCGTTGCGCCGACCGGAGGGCAGCTCGCAGGACGTTGGCAAGTATTCCCAGAGAAGGAGCGACGTGATTGACCTCAAGGCCAACCGCCTAACGTCGTTGCCGTTCGAGGACATCGTGCGGAAGGTGCCGGACATTCCGTTGCATGTATTCGCCTCCCGCGACCTGGAGCTGGAAAGGAGAGTGCAGGAGTACGGCGGGGGCGATGAACCCGCCTGGATACTGACATTCGATGAACTTCTTTCTCAAGGGACCTTCCTGGAGAACATGAAAAGGATGCTGAGAACGCTGGAGGAGGCGTACGACCACCCCATGGACATCGAGTTCACCGTCAACTTCAACGAACCCGCCGACTACCGGATCAACCTCCTGCAATGCCGGCCCTTCCAGGCCAAGGGCGGCGCCCTGTCATTGCAAGGACACTGCCAGGTCCCTGAAGAACGAAAAGTCCTGGGCTCGGTCGGACATGTCATCGGCAGTTCCCGGGCGGTAACGGTGGACCGGGTGATACTCGTGGTTCCGGAGGTCTATAGCGAGATGCGCATGAGCGATCGGTACGAAATTGCCAGGCTGATCGGGAAATTGACGCACCTGAAGGACCTGGATGCAAAACCGACATTGCTGCTGGTCGGACCAGGCAGGTGGGCGACGACCTCCCCGGAAATGGGCGTGCCGGTCTCCTTCTCCGAGATCAACACGGTGTCGATCCTCTGCGAGATCATATCGATGCATGACGGTTTGGTGCCTGAAGCATCGTTAGGGACGCATTTCTTCAACGACCTGGTCGAATCGGACATGGTGTACTGTGCGGTCCACCCTGGAAAGGAGGGTAGCGTGATCGACAAAGGGTTCTTCGATAATTCCGAGAACCGCCTAGCAAGACTGATACCTGACGCGGTCCAGTATGAAGGGGCGGTCAAGGTCATAGACGCGAACGGATATACCATGCGCCTATGCTCGGATGTGCTGAGCCAGACGTTCGCCCTGTTCATCGACCCGCATGAAAAAACCAGTAAAGACAAAACGGAGTGACGAGAACTGGTGCGGGGGTTGGGATTTGAACCCAAGGACCACTAAGGACTAGGCCCTCAACCTAGCGCCGTTGGCCAAGCTTGGCTACCCCCGCGGGCTTTTTTGGGAATGTAGGATGCGGTTATTAACCTTTGCATGGGCCCTTGCCCCACTAGGTAATAACTGGATGATAGACTTGCGTGGCCGTCGGTTTCAACTTATTTAAATAGGGGTTTTTCATAGGTAATATCGTCGGGAGAGGGAGAGCGACTGACGGTAGGGCCTTCGGGCCCAGCTGAGGAAGGTCCCTCCTCCATGAGAAAGGTGGACCGCGAAAGTGGATTGGCGAGAGCCAAGGCAAGGGCACAGAAACGGCACAGCCCCGGGGTAGTATGAATCGCTTGGCGAGGACGTTCCCCAGGGACCTGGTGAAACGGCGACCCCCCACCGGAGCAAGCCCAAACAGCCGGAATGACAGCTCAGGACCGGCGGGTCGGGCGCGCAGTTGAATGTCGCCTGAAACAGAAGGGGGCCTACTACCCTCACCCGACACCTGGCCCGTTATTTCAGCGGTATTTAACTATTGTTCACGCTCTTCCCACGGGTCACCTTGAGTAACTCACACCTGCTCGATAATCCGAGGGGAAAAAATGAAGGACCGAGAAGGTAGGCTGGTTATGATCAAGGAGCGGGTGCCTCTGCGTACCCACGAGATGCTGAGGCGGGAGCTGCGCAAGGGACGGAAGGCGCTGTACATATCGAAGAACTCGCCTCGGCAGCTGGAGATGCAGTTCGAGCCGGTGAAGGAGAACATGACCGCGATGTGGTTATCTCCCCGCCAGGAAGACGATTGCATCCCACCGATGAACCTGGAAAGCTTCGAGCTGAAGATCAGGGAGTTCCTGAAGGACAACGAATCGCCCATCGTGGTCCTCAACGGAGTGGACGTGCTTTACTCCTGGAACGGTCTGCGGCCGGTCATCGACTCCTTGAAGAGAGCCCGCGGAGGCCTAGGCAACGCCGAGTTCTTCATCAGCCTGGACCCCAACGAGCAGAACCCCGGGTACGTTGGTGCCTTGGAGCGCATATCGGACGAAGTGGTATGCACCTGAGGTGCGAACGTAGAACCACATCCTTTTTCAATCCCCCTTTCTTTTCACCATCGAAGGAGTGTCCATGACAAACCTGGTCGGACTGCTAGAAAGGATATCGGATGACCGGATCTCCGGTTCCTCAGAGATATACATGGGACTTTTGGACGGACTGGAAGAGGCCCTGTACCATCGGCCCAAGGTCCAAGAATGGAAGGAGTTCTCCGAAGGTCTGGCCAAGGTGAAGAGGTCCATGGCGCCGGTGCAGAACGTGGCCGGTTCGATCCGCGTGCTATTGAACGCCCAGATACCGGACGATCAGTTCAACGGCTTCGTCAGAGGATTCCTCATCGACCTCAGGTCCAGGGAGACCGAGGCCGCGGAAAAGATATCCAGGAACTTGGTGAACGCGTACCGTCCGGGTAAGGTCGTGACGTTGTCCTACTCAGGGGCGGTCGTCAATTCCATCCTGGCAATGCCTAAGAGGGTCAAGATATCGGTCGCCGAGTCCCTTCCGATGGCGGAGGGCTTCTTGACCTGCCATAAATTACTGGAGAAAGGCTACCATGCCACCCTGTTCCATGATTCATTGATGGCCACCGAGGTTCGGAAGGCCGGCCTGGTGCTGGTCGGGGCCGACGGCGTTAGCCCGGAGGGCGTGGTCAACAAGGTCGGAACGATGATGGCGGCCCTGGCGGCCAAGGAGCACAAGAAACCATTCGTGGTCGTGTGCTCCACCTCCAAGCTCATTCCGGTCCTGGAATTGGACCCTATGGAGAGCGAGGAAGAGGTGAACGGGGTGAAGTTCAGGGAGGCGGTGTTCGAGCTTACCCCCCTGGAACTGGTCACCGCGGTCATAACGGACGAGGGGGTCCTCTCCGGAGAGGAGATGAAGAAGCGCTTGCTCAAGGACCGCGGCAATATGAAGGTCACCGAGTGCCAGACCTGCTAGCCGATGCGCTGCAGGAAGGTCTTGACCTGGGAATCATATCCCATGGTCTCAATGTCCAGTTCGGTGCCGTGCTCCGTGGTCACCGTGATCAGGACGTGACCGGCGGCATTGCTGAAAAGAGCGTGCTTGTCGGAACTTTCCTGCAGAGCCAGCTCAAGTTTTACAAAGTATTCCTGGGCTTTCTCCAAGGCCCTTTCCGGGCTCAGCCTGGTGGTGGCGCCGTATCTCATGCTATCCCCCGGGAATATCCCCGGGAGATAACTAACTTTTCCTGACCAGGCTACTCGAATCTCAGCACTTCCGCGGGAGACACCTTGCTGGCCCCGCGAGCGGCGGGAAGGATGCTCAGCATGGTGGCCAGGAACGCCAGAAGCCCTACGGTCAGTATCGGCTGCCAGTCTATGACGAACACGAAGTCCATGTCCTGCAGGCTCTCCACCCATAGCTGATAGCCGACCAGTATGCCGAGCAGGGAACCGGCCACTATCCCCAGGACGGAGATGAATGCCGATTCCAGGACGAAGTTGGTGACCACCATGCCCTTGGTGAAGCCTATCGCCCTCATCATTCCGATCTCCAGCCTGCGTTCATAGATAGAACGTATGGTTATGATCCCCAATCCCACGATCCCGATTATGAGGCCCATGGCCAGGAACGCCCGGAACAGCGTGAATATCGAATCAACGCTGGAGGTGATCTCCTCCGCCAAAGCCTTCACGGATATGGTGCTCAGCCCGACATCCAGGAACTCCTTCTCCAGGAGCATGGATTGCCTTGCCGGGTCCAGCCCGTCGGCGTACGATACCAGGAGGCGGTTTATGCCCAGGGCCTTGAAGGACGAGTATACGGCGTTCTCGTTGACGAACACCCCTCCCATGGCGCTCTGCTTCATCACCCCCACCACGGTGACGTTGGTACGCGTGCCGTCCCAGGCCACCACGGTGAAGCTGTCGTTGAGCACTATGGATTCCGCGTCATCATACTGCATGAACCCGCCCATCGCCCCGGCCATCCCGCCATCTATGATAGCCAAACTTCCGTTGGCCATGATCCCCTCCCAGACCTCTCTCTCGGTCTGGAACCTGGACCGGTCCCAATCGCCGAGAGGATAGTACCCTTCGGTGTAGAACTCCCGGTTCACTCCCAACGCCAGTATGTCGAACTCCAAATATTGGACGTCCCCGTTGCCGAGCTCCACTGAATCGTTCACCCTCACCCCAACGGTGGCCATGGCCACCATGCTCGAGATGTTGTCGCCATCGAGCAGGCCGACCGTGGAGTTCACCCTCTCCCAGGGGTCCATGTCGATGACCGTGCGAGGGTCAAGGGTGAAGGCGATGGTGTCGAAGCCCCCGGACGTCTCCTCCACCATTATCGGTATGTTGTGGTCCATAACCCCGGAGATCATGCTCAGGATGGTGACCGTGAATATTACCAGACCGAAGATGAAGATGCTGAGACCAGTTCGGAACTTGGCCTTGAGGGGATAGGAGATGGCGGTGCGCACCACCGCCCTGTAGGACGAGCGGGCCCGGACGATAGCGGTGAACAGGCGGATGATGGGGTCGGAGTTGAACATAACCAGTATCAGCGCGGACGTCAGAAGGAACAGGCCGGCCACCACCAGCATCTCTATCTCCGCATCATAGGGGAACATGCTGAGGCCCGCCACCTCCCCCAGCCATATGGCCAGGGTCAGCGCCCCGGCCGCGTTCCAGGCCACCCGGTCGCCGGTGAATCGGCGGATGATGAGCCCTAGGGACAAGGTGCCCAGCGATACACCGCTCAGGCACGCCCCCAGGTTCTCCAGGAGCACCCCCGCCAGAACGGTCACCGAACCGGCCCCCAGCATCAGCAGTCCGGTGACGAAGGCGCGGCGGTCCTTGGCCTCCACCGGCGGCTCCGGTATGTTACGGATCGCCCTCACGATGTTCATTCGCGAGACGCGCAGGGTGGCGAAGTACACCGTGCCCATGGTTATGGCGAAACCTATCAGATAGGAGTAGGCAAGACCTTCAGGGGTGAAGGTGAAGTAAGAGGCGATGTCGAGGCCGGTGAAGCCGAACACGCCTGAGACGGAGAGGATGATCACGTAGGCCACCAACAGTCCCAGGGCGGTGCCCAGGGCCGAGGCGAAGGCGGCATACACCACCCCTTCATAGACGAACAGGCGCCTCAGCCCGGCCCGGGAAAGCCCTACCGCCCGGGTGATCCCCATCTCCGACTTCCTCTCCTCGGCCAGCATGGTGAAGATGTTCAGCACCAGGGCCATCCCGGCGATGACCGAGAAGGAGCCGAACACGAAGAAGAGGGAGATGAAGGAAGAGAGGCCTTCCTGACCGTCCTTCAATATCTCAGCGCGGTCCTGGACGATCTCCAGCCCGTCGATGGCGGCTGAGGACAGAACTGCCCTGATTCCCTGGTGATCGATGGCCATCTGGCGGTTCAGGGAGACGAACATGAGATTACTGGCCCCGGGGTTGCCGGTCCATATCTGCATATCGGTCTTGTTGACGAAAAGGGAGAAGGACGTGGAGAAACCGCCTCCGTTCAGACTGTAGGCGCCCAGCCCGTCCGTGCCGATTATCTCCGAGACCGTCAATGGCAGGGTGCTGTTGCCCCTCATCAGCATTATCGTATCGCCGGGCGCGGCGTCGATGTCCAGGGCCAGCCTCGACGGCAGATAGACCTGGCCCGACGATGGGGCGCCCTGCAGAGCGACGCCCTCGGAACTGAACCCTCCGAAGGCCGCTGCCGCTTCATCGCTGAAACCAAAGGCGGTGCACCCCAGGGATGAAAGACCGGTCCTGGTGTTGAGAACCACGGCGCTCTCCGAGGCGATCAGATGAACGCTCCTCACCCCTTCGAGCGAGGATAGGTCGTCCGCCACCGCCTCAAGCCCGGTTTCGTTCAGGAAGATATAGGATGAGGCGAACTCGGAGGCGATGACCATGTCCACATCGCCCAAACCCTCCGTGACCTGCCCGACTATGAGATTATCCATGGTGTCGCTGACCGCGAAGGTGGCCGAGACTATGGCCGTCCCCACCAGCAGGCCCCCGACGACCAGGGCGGTGGTGGCCGGACGTCGGAGCGCGTAACGTATCGCCATGACCGACACCAGGCGATGCTTTCGGGCGTCCAGGACTATGACCGCCACGATCAAAGCGATATCGATGATCAGGGAAACGGCCGTTCCCAGGTACGCCCAGGGAAGGACAAGAAGGATGATCACCAGGGCGATCTTGAGGATGCCGATCGATCGCGGCAGGGTCATCCCCTCTCGATGATGTCCTGACAGACGGTGGTGACCTTACCGTCCTCGTCCACTATCTTCCCGTCCCTCATGTGGATGATGCGGTCGCATTTCATCCCCACCTCCGGATCGTGGGTGACTATCACGAAGGTCTGTTGGTTGTCCCGGTTCAACTGGCGCATCAAGGCCACTACATCGTCGGCGGTCCTCTTGTCCAGATCACCAGTGGGCTCGTCCGCCCAGACCAGGGCCGGTCTGTTCACCAGGGCGCGGGCGATGGTCACCCGCTGCCTCTCGCCCCCCGACAGAGAGGCGGGTCGAAGCATCGCCCGGTCCTTCAGACCGACCGTTTCCAGAAGGGCGAGGGCGCTCTCCCTGGCCTTTCGGGGAGATTCCCCGGAGATGAGCAGAGGAAGCTCCACGTTCTCCACCGATGACAGTACTGGAAGTAGATTATAGAACTGGAAGATGAACCCCATCCTCTTGGCGCGGAAGCGGGTCTTGGCATTGTCGTCCATCAGGGTCAGCTCATCGTTCTCGATCTGCACCTTGCCGGATGTGATGTCGTCGATCCCCGACAGACAGTTCAACAGGGTGGTCTTGCCGCATCCCGAGGGACCCATGACCGCCACCATCTCCCCCTTCTCGATCTGTAGGGATATCTCCTTCAAGGCCTCTACGCGAATATCTCCGGTCACATAGGTCTTGACCACGTCCTCGCAACTTATGATCGACATGAACATCCCCCTATTCCCGAATAATAGGCCAGGAATCGATATTAAACGTTGGTGGAGATCTCATTCATATCACATACCGTTCAACTCGCCTTTGTTCATTGTACGCTATTACAAATGAACATTAATGTTCAATAATGACCATAAATGATATATATTGACTTGAACTTCCCCATCTTCCATGAGACATGATGTGAAGTTCTCACTAGACATTGACGATATTCCCAAGCGCTGGTATAACATCGCGGCCGATTCCCCTGTCCCGTTGCCACCGCCGCACAACCCGGCGACTAACGAACCCATGGACCCCAAGGCTTTGGAGGCCATATTCCCCAAGAACCTGATCGAGCAGGAGATTTCCCAGGAAAGATACATCGACATACCGGAGGAGGTGCGCGACGCCTACGTGATGCTGAACCGCCCTTCTCCGCTGGTAAGGGCGGTGAGACTGGAGAAGATGCTGAAGACCCCGGCCAAGATATACTACAAGCGGGAGGACCTCAGCCCCTGCGGATCGCACAAGCCCAATACGGCCGTCCCGCAAGCGTACTACAACATGAAGGCCGGAACGGAGCACATCACCACCGAGACCGGTGCCGGCCAGTGGGGAATGTCCCTGGCGCTAGCCTGCTCGATGTTCGACATCAGCTGCAAGGTGTTCATGACCTGCTCTTCCTACGATTCGAAACCGTATCGCCGCATAGCCATGGAAACATACGGCGCCAAGGTCTACTCCTCCCCCAGCGGCGAGACCAAGTTCGGTCGCGAGATCAAGGCGAAGTTCCCCGACACCCCGGGCAGCCTGGGCATAGCCATCAGCGAGGCCGTGGAGATGGCGGTGAGCGAGAAGAACACCAAGTACAGCCTAGGCAGCGTGCTGAACCACGTCATGCTGCACCAGACCGTCATCGGGCAGGAGCTCATGACCCAGCTGGAGATGGCCGATGTTGTGCCGGACCACATGGTCGCCTGCGTCGGCGGAGGTAGCAACTTCTCCGGATTCACGTTCCCCATGCTGGCCAAGAAGATCCAGGGGAAGATCGACACCGACTTCATCGCCGCCGAGCCAGCATCCGTCCCGTCGCTGTCAAAGGGCGAATACCGCTATGATTTCGGAGACACCGCCGGAATGACCCCGCTGCTGAAGATGTACACCCTTGGTCATGAGTTCATACCATCGGCCATACACGCCGGCGGGCTGCGCTATCACGGCATGGCTCCAACGGTGAGCCTGATGAAGGACCTCGGCTATGTCCGAGCGGTGCCGGTGGAGCAGAAGGCCACGTTCGAAGCGGGCATCATGTTCGCTAACGCCGAGGGCGTCATCCCCGCACCGGAGAGCACGCACGCCATCGCCGCCTCGATCGAGCTGGCAATGGAGGCGAAGCGCAAGAACGAGGAGAAGGTCATCGTCTTCAACCTGTCCGGGCATGGGCTGCTGGACATGACCGCCTACGAGAAGTATCTCAGCGGTAAAATGGTCTGAAACCCCGGGGGCTCCGCCCCCTCAACCAATTTTCAAATCGTCGCATTTTTCCGAATATCATTATTTATCCTCACCGCTCTTACCCTTCTTGCGCTTGGGGAAGTGCGGCGAGCCTATCGCATGAACGCCGATATCGATCTCTGCGGGAAGTTCTATTCCATTGACGTCCGTTCGGAATACGGCCAGTTCAGCCTGGACCACGGACGCATATACATGGTCATCAACGAGCGATTGGACAAGACCCTCTCGCTCATCAACGGCCTGGCATCCGCCGGAAAGGAGATCATATGCGTGAGCAGGATGCATCCGGACCTGCTTCGAGAACGCTATCCTCTGCAGGACATAAGAGGAGTTTGGCTGAGCGAAACTGGAAACGGTCCGCGCCTCTCGCCCGATCATCTGGAAAAAATAGTGGAGGAGATAACCAGCTTCGTCTCCTGCCATAAGAACGCCGCGGCGGTCCTGGACGGCTTGGAGTACATCTCCCTGTTCACCGACTTCCGGACCTTGAACATATTCTTGGAGGAACTGAACGACGTGGTCATGGCGTCGCGGTCAATCCTCTTGATACCAATAGATCCGCGTTTATTCGACCCTTGTCAGCTGGCTCGTCTACGCCGTTTTGCGGAGATCCTGCACTGAGCTTGGCCATTTCGGGAAAGGACTCCTTCAGCTTCCTGAGGTCCTTCTCTTCGAAGGTTAGCGGATCTATGGACACTATCATGTTGGCCCCCGCGTCCCCCAACTCCTTCTCGATCTCCTTGAGGGAGGCCACGATGCCGTTCATGTCGTTCCAGAGCAACAGATACTCCAGACCGTCCAGGAAGAACTTGCGCTGACCGTCCTTGATCTCGCCCTTCACCTGCTTCACCAGGATGGACACGTTCTTCGGCGATAGCGTACCTTCCTGCTTCACTCCGCTCAACCAGTGGAAGCGGGCGTTCTTCAGTCCATACT
>ENA-UOWG01004095-UOWG01004095.1-activated-sludge-metagenome-genome-assembly--contig:-NODE-4095-length-10423-cov-3.699363_pt1 | contig 10423 bp, 8 predicted proteins | sample MGYA00238147_ERZ761563 | MGnify/ENA primary metagenome ERZ761563 (study PRJEB28884, sample SAMN05720216) | anaerobic digester metagenome | isolation source: active sludge of municipal... | reverse complement strand
AATAATTGCTTAATTATGATGGATTTTATTTGCTGTTTAACATCACAAGCCTTCCAACCCTGGAACCCCGCCCCACTCGCCGTCCCCTCCGAACCGACCCGCCGACCCGCCGGCCTGCCGCCACGAGGCGCGGTGGGCGCAGCAGAATCGGATACCGGGGCGGCGTCCACACGATTGCAAGCGGTTGTTACCCTACTATCTGGGCTTCTGTCGCAAGTATAGCTTCTCCCCGACAGATCGTCGGCGTTGACCCGCTTTCGGGAAAAACCACAGGCCACGCACCTGCCCGGAATCGCGGGGCCAACCGGCCAGGCAGGGGAGCGGCCGGGGCACGGCGCCGCGCGCGCCGCGGCGATGGATACCCCCACGACGCGGAGCGTCGCGCTCAAGGAAGCCAAGAGTCCGCTGGATTTCCAGGGGCGGCACGACGACGAGCGCTGCGATAGCGGTCGGACCCCTCACGCCGCCCGCCGCAACCCCCGCTCGCTGGCCCAGGTGAAGGGCACCACCACCCCGCCGTTTTCCCGCAGCCGATCCATCAGCCGCGCGCCCAGGCAGTCCGGCAGCTCCTCGACCGACAGGTTGCTCGCCAGCACGGTCGGCCGGAGCGCTTCATAGCGGCCGTTCAGCACGTCGAACAGCAACAGCAGTTCGGCGTCGCTGCCGAACTGTACGCCCACCTCGTCCAGGATCAGCAGGTTGTGCTCGATCAGGCGCCCGATGGCCTCGCTTTCCCGCGCGCCGGGCGTGTCCCAGGTCTCGCGAATCTCCCGCAGCAGCGGCCGCACGCCGCCGTAGCGCACGTCGTACCCTTCCTCCAGCAAGCTTTTGGCCAGCGCCACCGCGAGGTGGGTCTTCCCGGTGCCGGGGCCGCCGCACAGCAGCAGGCACGTCCCGCGCTCGGCCAGCGCCGCGAACTGCTCGGCGTAGCGGCGCACAGTGGCCAGCGCCTTGCGCTGCTCGGGCGTCCGGGTGCGGTAGCCCTCGAAGTCGCGCTCCCAAAACCGCAGCGGCAATCCGGCCGCGCGGTAGCGGGCGGCGCGTTCCCGGCGGCGCGCCTCGACCGCGCGGGCTTCCGCCGCCAACCGTTCCGCCTCCGCCTGTTCGGTAGCGCACTGCGGGCAGGGGGTTTTGACTTCCCTGCGCAGGAAGTGGCGGATCTCCCCGGCGTAATCGCCGTGCGCCGGGCAGTGCAGCGTGACCCGCTCGACGGTGGGGTTCAACAGTTCGTCGATGATTTTGGAGTGCATCAGACGCCCTCCAACTCGGTTTCGAAGCCCGCCGTTACCAGGTAGACCGCCGGATCGGCCGGCACTTCCCGCAGCGACCGCCGCGCGCCGGCGCGCGGTGGCTCCGAGGTCGGCCGGACCGCCGCCGGCTGGTAGTGCTTGTCGGGGAACACGCAGCCTTGCCAGCCGTTGGCGATGGCGGTTTCCAGCAGTTCGACCGGATCGTGGCCGAAGCCTTTAGCTTTTTCCAGTTGGGCCAGCGTCAGCAGCGCGCCGTCCGCCGTCATCGGCTTTTTGAGCGCGAGCCGGTGCGCCTGCCAGCGATCCCACAGCGCTCGGGGCAGCCACCCGGGCGCGGCGGGCATCGCCGCCGGCGCCGGTCGCCGGCGCGGGCGCGTCGCGTCCCGCGCGGCGGCGTCTCCGGCAAGATCGGTCGCCAGCGCTGGAGCCGCCAACGCAGCCGTCGCTGGACCGGGCCGCTCGTCGGCGACCGACCGGATCGCCGGCTCGTCCGCCGGCTCGTCCGCTGCTCTTTTGGCGGCGCGCGGCGCGGCGGCGATTCTTTCCGGCTCGACGGGAGCCGGCGCGGCGGGTTCCAGCGGGTCGCGCGCGAGGTCGGCCATTGCACTCGCCTCCGGGGCGATCACGACGGCGGGCGGCGCGAACGTCCCATTCTCCGCGAGCGTCTCGTCGCTTCCGTCCTCTTGCGCCTCGACGATCTCGACGATCTCGACGATCTCGGCCGCCAGCGCCAAAGCAGCGGTTGCCGAGTCTTCCAAAGCCGCCGAGCGGTCGGGCGGGCCGGCGCCCTCATCCTCGGCGGCTCGCGCCGTTTCGCGCGCCACTCTTTCTTTTTCGTTTGGAGAAGGAGAAGGAGAAGGAGAAGGAGTTGAACGGTCGTTGAACGAACGTTCAACGGTCGTTGAACGAGCGTCGAACGAGCGTTGAACGAACCTCAAACGGTCGTCGAACGCCTCTTCAACGCCCGTCGAACGATGATCGGGGGACCAACCCGCCTTCAGGCGCGCGAACTCCTCGGCGCTGACCGCCTGAATTCCACGCTCGCACAAGGACTTGTAGATCTCCGGATGGGTCTTGGCCATCCGCGAAAACCGGGCCTTGTCGCTCCGGTTCGTCGCGGCGGCTACCCAAGGGTTGTGCTGCTCCCACTCGTGGAGCAGGTAACCGCGTTCCGTTCGATCCAGCCAGCCGAGGGTGACGAGCGTCGCCACGAACAAACCCGGCTCGCCCGGCCACTGCGCGGCGATCTCGATGTCCTCCTCGTCCAACGGCCGTTGAACGACCGTTGAACGACCGTTCGCGCCGCCGAGGTTGCCGTCCGGGCGGTTTTGGGCTGCCCAGGTCCAGAGCGCGAGCAGCGAGCGGATGCCCTGAAAGCCCAGCCGGCGATCCAGCTTGACGGTCTTGGGGTGGTTCGGGAAGCCGACCGATATCCGGATGTCCGCGTTCATGGCCGCCCCCTCCACGCCGCGCCGAGCGCCAAGCCGGCGATCAACCCTGCGACGTAATGGCACCAGGGATGGTGGGCGACCGGCGCGCGGTCGAGATGCGCTTGCAGCGCCGCCGGGTCTTCGGGATCGAGCTCGTCGAGCTGAAAGCGCCAGTGCAGCATGAGCGTGGCCTCCAGCCCTTCCGGCGCGACCGCCTCCCACCGGAGTTCCTCCATCACGCGCGCGATCAGAGGGGGCGTGGGCCGCCGCCCTTCCGCCACCACGGTGTCGGCCACCTCCACGATTCGGTTTCTGATAAACTCCGGGACCGTGTCCAGGCGGGGATCGGCCAGCGGATCGGCCAGCGGATCGCCGAGCGGATCGCCGCCGGCCTCGATCGGGCGGTCGGCGGCGCTCATGATCCACCTCCCGCCCGGCCGGTCCGACTCAAGCCGCGCAGCCGCTCCAGTCCGGGCCGGATGCGGTCCAGTCGCGCCCCGGTCTCCAGCGCGAGCGCCCCGCACGCGCCTTCCAGCGCGGCCAGCGCCCGCTGGTAATGGCACACGGCAGGATAGAGCAGGAAATCGCCGGTCGCAGGGCGCCGGAAACCGGCGGTTCCGGTGGCCGGCCAGGCGGCCCGAAGCCGTCGCAGCCGGCGATGGATCGCCGCCAATTCGTCGAGTTGCCATTGGAGGAATTCGTCCGCCGCGTGGGACGAAGCGGGCGACAAAGCGGGTTCGGACGATACGGGAAAGCCGGAGAATCCGGCGGGAGCGGAGAGGGATGCCGACGCAACGCGGCCATCCGGCGTGCTAGCCATGGCTGACCTCCATTCTAGGTCTGGTCTGGTCAGGTTCTGGGGGGGATTAACATCTCCGCCAGAACCGCTTTTTGCAAGCTCGCTTCGAGCAGCCGTTTCGGCCATCCAGAAACCGCGTCGGATGATCGAACCGGGGAGACCGGCCTTCGCCGGTCGGCGCTGTATGCAGGTCATACCTCACCTCGATAAAGCCCATGCGAAAAGACGTTTATCTCGCCGGGCGAGATAAACCGCTCATGGCAAGGCTCACCGCTTTATGATGAGGACCTGCAAGCTTCGGACTCGGGTGCCGCCGTCACCGACCCGCTTTATGAGCCGCCGCGTCGGGCGCTTTACCGAGCGCGCCCCTATCCGAAACCATTCCGATAAAAAACATACTCTTCTAACCATCCCCTTTCAAGGGGCCAGCCCGAAATTCGTCCAGAAAAAGCTGCGCTTCGGCAGCGCCGTGACCCGTCCCCGCCTCGGTGCTGAGCGCGTTGATGGCGGCCACGATCCGGGTCGATACGTCGAAGGTTTTCAAATTGCGCGCGGTCGTATAAGCCATGAGGGTATCGAACGCCTGTTGCTCGGACAGCCGCAAATATCCCATGAGCACGCCCAGTGCGGTATTGACTGGCCGATTGTCTTTCAGGGCTCGGCGCAAGTTGCGCTGCTCTCGCCCTCGTTCCAAGGCCACCTGGACGTGGCGCAAAAACGACTCGGCGGCCATCGGTTTGACGAGATAGTTCAAGACGCCTTTTTCGATGCAGGTCTGAAGCGCTTTTTGCGATTCGTCGACGGTGAAAGCCAAAAAGGGAATCTCCGGTTGCAGCAGGCTCGCCAGTTCGATGCCCGAAATATCGGGCAGATGGAGATCGATGATCGCCAGATCGGGCACTTCGTTTCTAACGGCCGCCAGCGCGCTCATGCCATCGCTCGCCACGAGCACCTGATAGCCCTCGCCCAGCAGCAGCGCGTGCAATAAATTGCGGGTCACCCTATCGTCCTCCACCAACAGGATACCCGTGGTATTTTTTTCGGAAGACATCTTCACGGCCTCCTTATGATTGGTTGATTTATTCGCGGCGCGCCACGGTTTGGTCCGGCGCGGCGGCATCGAACCGGATCACTAGCGCGGCGACCCAAAGACCCAGCCACGTACCGGCGAGAACGTCGCCCGCGAAGTGATAATAAGCGCCCAACAGCCCGACCGCGACCGCGACCCAAAGACCGACGGCCCCTACCCGATAGCGGGGCGCGTAGCGCCAAATCACGGCCGCCGCCGCCGCCGCCACCGCCGCATGACCGGATGGGAACGAGCCGTAGGTCGTCACGCCGTGAAAGGGGAAAAAACCGTAAACGCCATCGCTCAACAGCGAGGGATTGTCGCGGTAAAAGGTTTCGGGCCACGCCCGGCCAAAGGCGAATTTCAAAGGATACTTGAGCAACGAAACCGCGCCGACGGCCAGCGCGGCATGCCAAGCCCAGCGATCGGTCACCGTGAACCGGTGTAGTCGGTAACGCCGCCAGCCCGTCGCCAGCCACGCGGGCGCTAAAAGGATGACTAATAGATCGGACGCCATTTGCAAGCCATGAAAAATGCCAAACTGGCGCAACTGGTGCTGGTGCGCCCAACGCGCCAAGGGGGCATCAACGACGACGTAACAGAGGCCGACCCCGGCGGCGACGAGGAGAAACGACAGGGTCCAGCGGATGAAAAAACGGTGGTCGCTCATGAAAGGCTCCGGGCACGGTTCTGCCGTAAGGCGTGTTGGATGGCGTCGATCAACTGGGATTCGGTGATGGGTTTGTGGACCACGCCGTCCGCCCCGAGCCGCAAGATGCGTTCGTGGGTCGGTCGATCCGCGCTGGCGGTCAATCCAAGAATGGGTAACCGCGCCCCGCAGGACATCCGCCGGATCGCCTCGATTGCTTCAAAACCGTCCATGCCGGGCATTTGAATGTCCATCAAAATGATGTCCAGCCCCGGTTCGGCCGCCAGCCTCACCGCCGTCTCGCCGTCGGGTGCCTCCAACACCCGCGCCCCGTTGCCGGTCAGTTGATCCATTAAAATCGACCGGTTAAGGTCGATGTCCTCCACCAACAACACCGTCCGACCGGCCAGCGGCAAGGACGCCGGCGAAACCGCCTGGTCGGGTTCCTCGACAGGTGCTTCCTGAATCTGGCCATGAAGCGCCAGCGCCTCTCGCAACTGCGCGCGGGTCGCGCCCGTCCACAAAACCACATCCCATCCGTTTTGTTCCAACCGCTGGCGAGCGGGAACGCGGTCATCGGCTTCCAAGGCGACGAGGGTGATGGCCCAACGACGCAGACCCGTGATCAAGGCCGGGACAACACTCTCTGGATAATCGGCGAGGCCCTGGACGATCAGGAGATCGTACCGCAGACCGGTGGGCCGGGATGCCGCCAAAGCGAAAGGCGACAGGTCTTGTTCCACCACCGCGATATCGAGCGCGGTCAGGCGAGCGATCACCGAGGCCCGAAACGAAGATCGTTCGTCCACCACCAGCGCGCGCCAACCCGTGGGCAGCGCCGGGCCGCCGAGCGGCCGGCTGCTGGGCGTCTCGTCGGCCGGCTGGCACGGCAGCTCCACGGTAAAGGTAGAACCCTGGTCTACGACGCTGAAGACATCGACTTTACCGCCCAGCAAGTGACAGTTTTTCTTGACGAAGGACAGTCCTAATCCCGTTCCACCGTGGCGACGGTTATACGCTTCGTCGACTTGTTCAAACTCCCGAAAGATCGTCCCCAGTTTGTCCTCCGGAATGCCACACCCACTATCGATCACCCGTAATCGAAGCGCCCGTTGCGGGCGCGACCCCGGCGCCGCGGGCCACGGGACGACTTCCAGCCAAAGCGCGATGCCACCGCTTTGCGTGTACTTCACGGCATTGCCGAGCAAATTGGAGAAAATCTCGCGGATGGCCTTGATGTTGCTTTTGATGGCGGCGGGTACGTCCGCCGCGACCACGAGGTCCAAATACAGCGCGTGCTCGCTCATCCGGGGTTCTTGCAAAGCGGAGACGGCTTCCAGTTCTGCCCACGCGTTCACGGTCTCGTCGCACGCCAGCGCTTGTCCCTCCTTAACCCATTGGACCAGCTGGGTGACGCCGAGGATGTCTTCGATATGACTTTTTAACCGGTGGGTCGCTTCTTCGATATGATGCAAATTTTGCGTTTCGGCGGGAGGCCGCTTCGCTTTCAATAACGATTCGATCAACGACAGGATGGTTTGAAGCGGCGTTCGCATCTCGTGGGAGATTTTGGCGAGAAAAAGGCTTTTGGCCTGATTGGCTTGTTCGAGATCCCGGTTCGCTTGTTCGAGCGCCCGTAGGGCATCCCGATATTCGCCGCGCACCTTCGCGAGTTCCGCATCGAGGCGGGCCTTCCCGCGTTCGATGGTGTCGGCCAGCAGGTTGACCCCTTCTTCCAAAGTACCCAACTCGTTGCGGTCGATCTGGGGCAAGCGCGTGGCCAGATCGCCGTTCTTGATGGCTTGAACGGCGTGGGCAATCCGGCCGATGGCGTTGGAGAGCTGCCGTCCGAAGCCGTAGGTCGAGCCGGCGATGACGGCGAAGGTCGCCATGATCCAGATCAAATCCCACCCTAAGCGGTATCGCCACCGGGCTTGGGCCGCGCTCAAAGAGAGGGCGACCGTCACCTGTCCCAAGGGTCGGGATATCGGCGCGGCGCCATCGTCCAGCGCCACGGGTCGGAGTACGATCGGCGCGGAGAACCGTGCCGTTTCCTCGCGCGCATCCGGGGGGTGCCCGGCCGACTCGCTCCGAGAAGACCGGGGGTCGGCATCGGGCATCCGGTACAAATCCAGGCCCTTGTCGTCGGTCACGATCACCTCGCGCACCGGCGTGCCCAAGATGGCGGCGGCCGGTTTGACCGTCGCCGAGATCGTGGTCGGTACCTGCGCCCGGGCGCCCGCGACCAGCGGGTATTCCAGCGCGCCCGCGAGCTGAGCGGCCAGGAACTGGCCTTGTCGTTCCATCTGCTCGCGGTTGTGCCGGATATTATTGTGGTAGGACATCAGGACCATGAGCGAGGTCGCGACGAAGACCGGGACGGACGCGATGAGCAGCATCTGACGTTTGATGCTGACCCGGTGGGGGCGGCGGGTCGAAGACGACATGAGTCAGGGCCTCGAAGGGATGGCGCGGGCGCGCTCGATGGCCTCGTCGGAGAGGTTCAAGTGGCGCGCCACCGTGGGATTGACCGCGACCCGAACCGTCGCGGGATAAACCGGCGCGGGCGCCTTCCCGCGCGCAAGGTCGGCGACCAAAGCACGGATTTGGTCGAGAAGACTCGCCTCGTCGGCGATGGCCGCCGCCATGACGCCCGCTTCGACGTAGCGCGCGGTCAGACCGCCGAACATCGGTATGCCCTGGCGAGCGGTCATCAGCAGGAGGGGTTTGAGCGACCATTCGTTGATCAGGCGCGAATCGGGCGGCAGCAGCACGGCCTCCAGACCCGCCAGATGAACGCGCAAGGCGCGCACGGCCTCTTGATCGGAGCCGGCCGGAATTTCGGCCAGCTCGAACCCCGCTGCTCGCGCCGCCTCTCGCAAGCGCGGCAACCAATCCGGCAGGTCGGGGGGGGTCAAGAGGCCGATGCGGCGGGCTTGCGGCAGGAAGGCGCGAATCAGCGGAAGATGGCGGCGGGGATCGGCCTCCAGATAGAGCGCGGTACGCGGGGCGAGGGATGGGGCGTCGAACCCCGATATCCACTGCCGATGGGTTACCTGGACCGCTAACAGCGGCCGGTCGCATTCCCGCGCGACAATGCGGGCCACCTCCCAACCCAAGGCGACGACGACATCGGCCCTCCCGTTGGGTTTTCGGCAGGCGGTTTCCAACGGCGTATCCCCGTCTGGCGGCGGGACCCGCCCCCGGAGTAGCGTGGCCCAGAAACCATACAGGACCCGGCCCGCACGGTCGGTGATCTTCGCCGGCTCGGAGTAGCTTTCGGAAGGTCGCCACGCCCAGGCCGACGGCGGCGAAGGGGAGTCCTTCGCCGAAACGAAGAGCACCGTGGCTGCCTGCACGGCTGGCCCGAAAAGCCACAGCCCAACGGCGAACAACCCGCCACACAGAGCGCGAAACCGCACGGGCCTTGACCGTCCGCGAGGTACGACGGTTCAATAATCGATGGAGAACCGAACGTACAGCCCGCGATCCCACCCGCGTTTGGGCAGATAATCGCTGACCGATCCCGCCAAGTTACCGCCGACGAGTTCCGCGAGCGCGGCGGTTGTCCCCCACCGAAATCGCTTGGCCACGCGGCCGGTGAGCTGGTGGTAACTGGAAAGGGCGGCTTCTCGATACCAGCGCATGGCCCCTTGGTATTTGTAAACCAAGCTCGCCTCCCAGCCGTCCGCGAACGCTTGATCCAGCAGCAAACTGACGCTGTTTCGGGGGACGCTTTCGGAGATTTCCCGATCCAGAAGCGGATCGTCCGCGACGGTTTCGAGCCAGGCATAACCGCCGAACAGCCGCGTGCCGCGCTCGTTTTTCCAGTTGAATTGCGCCTCCAAACCCCGCACGGCAAAAGGGCCCACGTTGTGGAAATCGACGACTTCATTGCCCGGCAATACCGTCCGATAGCGGGTTTCCGTCCGGTCGTAGGCGACGATGTAATCGTCGATCCGCTCGTCGAACACGCGGAGATCGAGATTGACGGCTGGCGTCGGTTGCCAAAAATAACCCAATTCGAGCGAGCGGTTCCGCTCTGGCGATAACCCGCCCTGGTCGATGCCGGTCGCGTAGACCCGAAACAGCGTCAACGGCACGTTCACCCCTTTGATGATCGCTTGTCCCTGATTTTCGTAGACCGAGGGTTGGCGGGAGCCGGTGGAATAAGCCAGGCGCAGGGTATGATGGTCGTTCAGGCGCCAGTGCGCGGACGCGCGCGGTAGAAACAGCCATTCGTCGGATAAGGGCGTGCGCTCGACCATCGCGCCCAGATTGAAAACCAGATTCTCCCACGGTCGATATTCGCCGTGCCCGAAAATCTGGGTGATGTCGGTGACCGCCTGGTCGTCGGTATTGAGGTAATAGAGCGACCGATACGCATCGCGGTAATAGCCCAAACCGGTCACCGCCCGCCATCGATCCGAAAAACGTCGAGTGTATTGGAGTTGCATCTCCTCCCGCTCTTCCTCGAACTGGAAATCGATGTTGAGCAACACCCCCGGAATCACGGCGGTGCTGGAAAAGCCCGGATCGCCATGATGAACCCGATCGTGGGCGAGGCTGAACAACAACTCGTCGTCGGGCGTGAAGGCGTACCGCCATCGCAGGCTTTCGAAGCCGTTGGTATCGGTAAAATCCCGCTCGAAGGTCCCCGGATAGGCCGGATTGACATTTTGGGCCTGGTAGTTGCCCCGCGCGTAGCCGGCCATCAGTTGCAGCTCGCCGTACCGGCCCAAGGGGAGATCTCCTTCGAAGAACACCCTGGCGTTGCGTCGGTCGTCGTGGATGTGGGGATAGCCGCCTTCTCCCTGGCTGGCTACCGATAAGGCATAATTGAAGATGCCGGCTTTGCCGCCCCACCGGAAAAAACCGTCAGCCGTTCGGTTAGTTCCCCCACCCGCCTGCGCGGATAGCCCCGCGTATTCCGCCGCGCTACCGGTTTGGATATTGATCACCGCCGTCAGGGCGTTCGACCCATACGCGGCGGCGCTGGGTCCCCGGACGACCTCGATGCGCTCGATGTTCTGGAGCGGAACGGGCAGGTTGTTCCAATCGACGCCGCCGCCCGAATATTGGAAGATGCGTTGGCCGTTGACCAAGACCAGCACGCGGCGCGCGAATTCGTCCGACCGGCCGTGATAGGCGACCGTAGGTTGATTGTTGTACTTGTAGCCGACTTGAAAACCCGGAACGAGCCGCAAGACCTCTTCCAGCCGCCTC
>ENA-UOWG01004093-UOWG01004093.1-activated-sludge-metagenome-genome-assembly--contig:-NODE-4093-length-10429-cov-4.361866_pt1 | contig 10429 bp, 7 predicted proteins | sample MGYA00238147_ERZ761563 | MGnify/ENA primary metagenome ERZ761563 (study PRJEB28884, sample SAMN05720216) | anaerobic digester metagenome | isolation source: active sludge of municipal... | reverse complement strand
AAGGCCGGGCGGCGGTCACGCGGCCCGGCCCGATTATATTGACCATGCATGTCCCGATACGTCACCCGGGTTTTTTCTCCTGAGGGGTTGAGTGCCGGATGCATAATTTGGAAGGTGCAATCATCATGAAACAGAAATATGCGTTCAGAAGCCTGCCCATCGTTTCAGATACGTCGGGGAAAACCCGGAACATCTCGTACGATCTCGGGAAAGCATGCGCCCACTCCATGGAGTTAAGTCTGCGCGACATCATGCTCTGCCGCTCCTGGATCCAGAGCATCATCATATCTCTCATGGCGGTCATCCTGGCGTTCGTGCTGATCTACGGCGCGCTCGTCATCGGATTCAAGGCCGACATGGGGGCCGGCACCGTCGCCTTCAGGGTGTTCACTGTTTGCATGGCGCTTTCATTCATCGTTCTGTCGCTCGCCATGGGAATCCCCTCCGCGGTCAGGAGGCATAAACTTGACCTGGTGATCAGGGAGCGCGGGCAGGAAAACTGGAAGATCGTTGACGAGAAAGACTGGGAGCACTTCTGCCGCATTATCACGCTGGCTGAAGAAAGGCGGAAAAAAATGCTGAAAGAAGCGATCAACAAACCGGACGGGAAATAACTTCGGGAGGCGGCCCATGTGCGATACCATGGTTTCAACGCCGAGGTCATCGACCGACGGCGTGATGCTGGTCGCGAAAAACTCCGACCGCGAGCCGAACGAGGCGCAGAACATCACCTTCGTTCCGGCCTCGGACCATCCGGCAGGGTCCAGAGTGAAATGCACCTACATTGAGATACCGCAGGTGAAGCACACTTATGCCGCCCTTCTGTCGAGGCCGTTCTGGATGTTCGGCGCCGAGATGGGGGTGAACGAGCGCGGCGTCGCCATTGGCAACGAGGCAGTCTTCACCAGGGAAAAGTATCACAAGAACAACGACGCGCTTCTGGGCATGGATATCCTGCGACTCGCCCTGGAACGGTCCAGGAACGCCATTGAAGCGGTCGAAGTCGTGACCGGGCTGCTGGCCGCACACGGTCAGGGCGGCGTTCACACCATGGGCGGCACGAAGTATTACCACAATTCGTTCATCATTGCCGACCCGTCCGAGGCCTATGTGCTCGAGACTGCCGGGACCCACTGGGCATATAAGAAGGTCGACGATATCGCATCCATATCCAACTGCCTGACGATCGGAGACGACTATGATCGGGCGTGGTTCGGCGCAGACGAAACGGGCCGCAGAAAGAGAAAGGGCGGGGCGGTGAATTTCGCCGGGGATTTCAGCGATGTCCTGTACACGCATTTTGCAAAAGGCAGGACGAGAAAGGCGTGCTCGTATGATCAGCTTGAGCGTATTAAGGGAAGCATAACCAGCAGCGACATGATGCGGATACTGCGGTCGCACAATATGCCCGAGCCCTATCGGCCGGGCCGCAGCCCTATGGAGCGGATTTGCCTGCATGAAGGCGGGCTCGTTTCGACCCAGACCGCCGGTTCAATGGTGGCCGTTCTCAAGAAGGGCCGCGCGCCCCTGGTGTATTTCACCGGGACCTCGGCGCCGTGCATGAGCGTGTATAAACCGCACGCCATTGGCATGGACCAGAAAAAACCGCACAACGCCGCGACATGCGCAGTGTCCCCCTTTGGCGGATGGGACCTTTACGGGAGCGCGACCTCCAGGTGGGACCGGGAATCGCTGTGGTGGACGGGCGAGAGCATACACCGGCGCGTGCTGATGAATTATCCGGCGCTGATGCCGACCGTTCGATCGGCACGGGATGAAACTGAAAGCGGGATCGTCGGTTCGATCGAGAAGAAATGGAAGGCCGGCGGCGGTGCGGATTTCGTCGGGGCCTGCGGAAGATACGCGCAGGACCTCGTGCTCCTGAACAGGGATATTTGTGACGCGGTCGCCCGGGAATACCGGAAGCTGAAAAAGAAAAAAGACGTGCCCTGGTGGTTCGCTCTTCAGTGGGACCGGATAAACGCAAAAGCGGGATTCCCTGTCGAAAAATAATCTCCCTGAGGGGGCAGCCCCCTAAATCCCCCTGAGGGGGACTTTAAAATTTTTAATTACCAGGGAACTTTTCTTATCCCGGCGGGTTAACCATATTGATCGCAGTCGGTGCGGTCAATATGTAACATGACGGGAATGTATTCCATGAAACGATTCATGTATCTTCTTTTTGCCGTGGCCCTTTTCGTGGCCGGGTGCGACGACGCTGAAAACGACGATTACCAGGTGAAGATCAAGACTTTCGGCTATCCCTGCCTGGGTTGGATAGAAACCGACGATGATACCATAACATTCACCGGGGATGATTTTTCCGGGGATGACGGCATATATTATTATACCAAAAACCTCGACAATCCCGACACGGTGAGCGTGGTCGCCCAGGGATATTACATCTCCGAGGACGAGTACACAGAAAGCATCTACGTTTCGATATACGAGAACGACGAGAGGGTCGCATCCGGGAACGATTCCACGAGCATCACCTACGACGACGGCACGGTCGAATACGTGACCAAGGCGTATGTAACGCTTGACTATTCTTTCGACGATGACGACGAAGAAGAGAATTCGGACAGCTGACAGAACTTTCTTTCATTCTTCGCCGTGAATGTATACCGAGTACCTCGACAAATCCACCGCTTCGGAAAGAGAAAGCTCGCCTTTCGACGGGTCCCACGCGAAGCCGGTACGGATGTCCCTGCCGCAGTATCCGTTTTTCACTGGAAGAAGCTGTACCAGCCATACGCTCCTTAATCCGCCTTGTTTAAGCACGAATCGCGCGCCGCGGCCGTCGACCGCACGGGTGTTGCCGTCGACCGGCCAGCCGAAATAGGCGAGCAGCTCGCGCGTGAGGTCCGATGCGCTAATTGAGCCGATGCTTGTAACTCCCCGGTCCGATTCGTACTGGAGCATGAACTTTTCGTCTCCGGTGACGCACGATGCCAGCTCGATTTCATTTCGTTTTCTGTCATGTATGTAGTCCGCTCCGGGTTTTCCGATCCGCCCCTGTACCGCGAGCTTTATTTTTTTCGGCGACTTTTTTTCGGGAAGGATGATTCGCAGCGGCGTCCGGTATCTGCCCTCGGCCCGCACGATGAACGACGAGGAGTCGATATCGCGGTCGACCGTCAGCACGCCTGAATCCGCGTCGTACCGCCACTCGTTTTTCGGGATAATGATCCGCCGATGTCTGGTTCCGAGCGATTCGGCCGGAAGCGCGGTGCGCGCTGTCACAGTTTCGATGGATGCAAAGCGGATCGCGAGAAGATACCGGTGCGGGTTCCCGGGAACAGGCTCTGCGTTCAGGTCCTGCGCCGGATTCCCGGACCCGTATACTACTGAACCGGCTATTCCCGAACAGAGCGCTATAATCGCGACAGACATGGCAATACGTTTCATGGCGGCCTCCAGTATTATTGTCGGCTGCGGCCGATATGGTCTTGATCGCCATATTAACGGCGTACATGACGACAAAGGCGATTCATGCCGGATGTGCGAACAGGGCCGATCACCGGGGCGAGGATGGATTATGCTGAAGTTTTGCGCAATAATAATTGAACATAAGGGAATTTCATGGTATCATCGATTCAATACGGATTTATATCCTGAGCATGAATTATTGAATGTAGCAATCGATATGAAAGGGCCTGCAAGAAAAAAAATTCTACTCGTCGAAGACGAAACCGTAACCGCAATAAGCGAAGCAAAGATCATCAGCGGCTTCGGATACGACGTGATCAACGCCTGCGACGGCGAAGAGGCTGTAAAAATCGCCCTGGGAGCGGATCCGCCCGACCTGGTGCTCATGGACATCGATCTCGGAGCGGGCATCGACGGGACCGAGGCGGCGCGGCGCATTCTCGAGAAAAAGAACATTCCGGTCGTATTTCTCACCTTGCACGGCGAAAGGGAGATGGTGGACCGGGTGCGCGGCATAACCCGTTACGGCTACGTGATAAAAAATTCCGGCAGCTTCGTGCTTCAGTCGTCAATCGAGATGGCCTTCGATCTTTTCGAGGCCCATGAACGGTCGAGCAAAAGCGACATGATGATGCGCACCCTCGTGAGGAGCATACCCGATCTTGTATGGCTGAAAAATCCCGAGGGAGTCTATCTCGCATGCAATCATGAATTCGAGCGTTTTTTCGGCGCGCCGCAGGAAGAGATCGTCGGAAAAAACGATTATGACTTTCTCGATGACGATCTGGCGGAATTTTTCAGGGGACATGACCGCAGGGCCATGGAGGCGGGAAAGCCCACCATGAACGAGGAATGGATTACTTTCAGGGATGACGGAACCAGGGCCCTCCTGGAAACCATTAAGACCCCGATGATCGGGAAAGACGGCAGGCTCATCGGGATACTCGGAATAGGGCGGGACATCACGCAGCGGAAAAAAATGGAAGAGGCGTACCGGGAAAACCAGCGCATGCTCATGACCCTCATATCGAACCTGCCGGGTATGGTGTACCGGTGCAGCAACGATCCGGACTGGTCCATGGAATTCATCAGCGAAGGCTGTTCTGCTGTTACCGGTTATTCGTCCGCAGAGCTCACCGGTTCGAAGGTTATCGGCTACGGCGAACTGATCCATCCCGATGACCGTGAACTCGTGTGGAACGGCATCCAGGACGCTCTTCGCGACAGACAATCCTACCAGCTTGAATACAGAATCGTGGCCGCTGACGGTTCGGTGAAAACCCTCTGGGAGCAGGGGCGGGGCGTTTTTTCGGAATCGGGCGGTCTGATCGCGCTGGAAGGATTCATCACCGATATCACGGAACACAAGCACATTGAAATTGCCCTGAAGACTTCCGAATCGTTTCTGAACAGCGTCATAGATCTGAGTCCCCTTCCCATGTGGATATCGGACGATCGCGGTACGCTCATCAGGCAGAACCAGGCATGCAGGGATCTTTTCAGGATCAGCGACGACGAAGTGGTGGGAAAGTACAATGCATTTCAGGATGAGGCGATTGAAATGCAGGGATTCATGCCCTTCGTCAAAGGCGTGTTCGAGAAGGGGCGGATGGCGAAATTCACGTATGCTTATGACAGGAACCGCCTCAGGGGTCTGCCTCCGGACGACCAGTCGCTTGTTACCGTACAGGCGACGCTCTCGCCGGTAGTCGATTACGCCGGAAAGGTCGCCAACGTGATCATACAGCATGTCGATATAACCGAGCTGAAAGCGACCGAACAGCGGCTCATTAAATCGAACCGGGAGAAAGAATTTATCCTCAAGGAAATGCAGCACAGGATGAAGAATACCTTGAGCGTGGTTTCGGGCCTCCTGGCCCTTGAGGAAAACAAGATCGGCGACAAAGATGCCCGCCTAATTTTTCAGGAGGCGATCTCGCGAATCCAGTCGATAGGCCGTGTATACCGGCAGCTGTACCAGACTGACAGCCTTGATACCATTGATTTAAAGCAGTATATCGACGAAACGGCCCGGCAGCTGCTGGCCATATACGCGCTGAACCCCGGAATGGTCGAGCTCTCGCTGTCGCTCGACGAGGCGCAGTGCTCCGTCAAACGCGCCATGAATATCGGCCTGATTCTGAATGAAGTCCTGTTGAACGCATTGAAACACGCTTTCCCGCCCGATACCCGGGGGAAGATACGCATCATCATGAAGAGAAACGATAGCGGCATCACCCTGTTCGTTTCGGATGACGGCAGGGGCTTGAACCCTGATTACAGGGCGGGAGCGGGAATGGGCCTGCAGATCGTCGAGTCTCTTGCCGGAGAGATCAGGGGCGAGTTTTCGGTTGAAAGCGGCAACGGAACGACCGCGCGTCTGGTGATTCGCAACGAGGAAACAGCGCCACCGAGATAGCCGAGACCATCCGAACACGGCGGGGCAATGACGGCGGCATATTCGGCGGGAAACGATTTCAACCGCCCGCGACCCTGTTTTTGCCGCCTTCTTTGGCCCTGTAGAGCATTTCATCCGCCATGCGTACCAGGTCTTCAAAGCCGGTCATATTGCTGTCCGAGGCGGCTATTCCCGCGCTTACGGTGAAATTTATGGTGCCGTTCGCGCCGGTGTCGACTTTTTCCTGCTCCGCGAGTTTTCTGATTTTTTCAGCGACATACAGGGCGCCTCCCGGTCCGGTTCCGGGCAGTATGGCAATGAATTCTTCGCCGCCGTACCTGCCGGGAATGTCGACGCCGCGGATATTTCTCGCTATGATCACCGCGAGCTGTTTTATGACCATGTCGCCTACGTGGTGGCCGAATGAATCGTTGATCGCCTTGAAGCCGTCGATGTCCAGCATGATGACCGAAAGGCTCTCTTTGTTGCGCAGCACCCGGTTGAATTCAATCCGTCCCGCTTCCCAGAAAAATCTCCTGTTGTAGAGGCCGGTTAGATGGTCGATGTTCGCAAGGCGGGCGTTGCTGATGGCGTTTTCGACCGCGATTTTCAGGGACAGGTGCGTTTCAATGCGGGCGAGAAGCTCGTTCCTGTTAAAGGGCTTCACGACGTAGTCGTTGGCGCCGATATTGAATGCCGCCATGATGTCGTTCGTCTGATTTTTAGCGGTCATGATCAGGATGGGCATTTCAAATGACGTGTATTTTTTTCTCAGGGTGCGGCACACGTCGAAACCCGACATCTTCGGCATCATGACGTCGAGCAGTATGATGTCATATTTGATTTTTTCCGCCTTTTCAATGGCTTCAATGCCGTTCATTGCATAATCGAGCTGGTATTGTTTCTTCGAAAGAAAATTCAGCAATACCTGGATATTGACCCACTCGTCGTCGACCACGAGTATGCGCTGGCGGAATTCGCCCCGGCTTATTTCGGGGATGTCTTTACCGGCGGTTTCCTCGTCGGAAACGACTTGCGGCGCGCTTATATTTTCGGCTGCCGGAGGGCGCTGCGCCGGCACAATGGTCGCTTTTTTCAGGGTGAACATGAATTTTGAGCCCGTGCCCGGGTTCGATTCGACCCGTATTGTGCCGCCGTGCAGCTCGACAAGATGTTTCGTGATGGACAGCCCCAGGCCGGCACCGCCGAATTGCCGCGACAGGGACCCGTCGGCCTGCACGAATGACTTGAAAATGTCCTCCTGCCTGTCGGGTTCAATGCCGATGCCGGTGTCCTCCACGCAGATTTCCACGAGCGAACCCCTGTCCCGGGCCGACACTTTGATGAATCCTTCATGGGTGAACTTAAACGCGTTCCCGATCAGGTTGTACATGACCTGCTGCAGCCTGTTCTCGTCCCCCTCGATAAACGGGAAGTCGTCAGGGACGGAATTGATCATTTCAATTTTTTTCCCGGGCATGGTCGCCTTGATCACCGTCATGACGATTGCGACCAGCGGTTTGAGGTCGATCTGCTTTTTCTGGATCAGGATGTCGTTGTTTTTCAGGCGTGAAAAATCGAGAATGTCGTTGATCAGGCTCGAGAGCCGTTTCCCGCTTGATATGATGAGCCTGAGGTTCTGAACCGTCTTTTCCGGCAGGGTCCCGGCCACGCCGTCGATAAGGGACTCGCTGATGCCGATGATTCCGTTTATCGGCGTGCGGAGCTCATGGGAGGTGTTGGCGAGGAATTCGTCCTTCAGAGTGTCGAGCCTCTGGAGCCGTTTCGAAAGCCGGTCGATCATGATGTGCTCATTCGAAAATTTTATGGCGAGCATGACCGAATGGGCGACGATGAATGCCGAGAACCATAATGCCATATGGTATCCGGTATTGATGATCTGCATGTAGTGCAGCGTATCGTTGATGAACCCGATAAACACAAAAACAAAGCCCCCGAGGAAAATCCGTGCGTACGGATAGGCCTTTACGACGGCTGACACGATTATGACGATCGCGTAAATGCCGGTAAGCCCTATCAGGGCCAGGTACCAGGAAAACAGCGTCGAGTAGAAAAATGTCGTTGAGACAGGAATGAGAATCAGGTAGAGAACATGTATGCCCAGAACCCCCCTGAAAAACGCCTGGTTTATCAGCGGCTTGAAGAAATAATAGACGAATGATATGAACGTGATGACTGACAGCGGTATCGTCGCAGTCGCGATCCTTGAGCCACCCCCGAACGGCATGTCCGGAAACACCTGCATGATGTATGTGGTACCGGTGAACAGCGTCCTCGTCGCGAGTATGATGCAGAACAGGCCGAAATGGAGGAGCTCCTTTTCATTGCGCCTGAATGAAAACAGTACCAGGTGATAGAATCCGGAAAAAAGACATATCGCGATGAGGAATATTTCCAGGATCACCGCGTGATTGAAGCTCCTGCTTATTGTTTCGGGCGCACCCAGGAAAAAACTCTGCCCGATCCCGGCGTTTCCGTGGGAGGTGTTTTTGATTTGAAGAACGATCTCAACCGTCCTGTCGTGCGAAGGGAACGAGAAAACGTCAGGCTTCAGAAACCGTATGGGCCCTCCGGCAAAGCTTCCGTGCCGGTCGATGAGCTTTCCGTTGATCCACAATGCGTATTCGGAAAAGATCTCCGGGGTCCTGATACTCAGGGGTCTCGGAAAATCGTCGGTTAGAACGCGAAGCCTGTATGTCGCGCATCCTTGAGAGGGAAGGTCGAGGCCGCTGTATCCTGTCCAGAAAAGAGGGACGGGATAATAACCGTCAGGGGGAACGGGATGCGCAATAGTAAAGTCATCGGGGCCGAGAAGACGGTTCCAGTAGAATTCCCATTCGCCGTCGAGTTTCACCGCGCCGGTCCTGTCGAAATCCAACCCCGAGAGATCGAGAATGCCGTTTTTTGCCGTTGGGTTAACTTGTTTTATCGGAGCGTTTGAAATACCGTATGACGCTGAAACTGGAATAATGATGTGAAAGAGGATCAAGAAAAAGACGGCGATGAACGCCGCCCATATTCTGAAGGAGCTTATGCGGCGCAGGGAAAATATGAAATCGGGCATGGGAGCGTTTTTTTCATTTTATAAAATGTTGGGTCATGTGATAGAATATATTGCCGATCGTGGATGTCAATAAAGTTTCCGGTTCCGCCGTTTTTTACATGAAGGATGCATGCTCTGTTATAGGAATTTATCTGTCAGGGTCACAATATATGAAGGATTTCCTGCTTGAAATAAAAAGCATGTAAAATAAAAAAGTTTTCATGGCAGATCCATTGTCGATCAAAGATCTTCTTGACCGTCTTGGCATTGTCGAGTCGGAAAACAGGGAGTTGCGGCGCCAGCTTTCCGAGTACAAACGAAGGGAGGACGAGCTCGTCGCGGCCGATATCGAAGGAGCCGATTACAATTTCTATGACCTTTTCGATGTGGCCGAAATCCAGTTACTGCAGAATTCTTTTTCCAGTGCGGTCGGCGTCGCCTCGATCATCACCGCGCCCGACGGCACGCCGATAACGGCTCCGAGCAATTTCTGCCGCCTGTGCAAGGACATCATTCGAAATACCGAAAAAGGCCTCGCCAACTGCATGCGCTCGGACTGCATCATTGGCGCCTACAACCCCGCGGGGCCGACCGTGCAGCCGTGCCTGAGCGGGGGGCTCTGGGACGCCGGAGCGAGCATCAACGCCGGCGGCCGGCATATCGCGAACTGGCTCATCGGACAGGTGCGTATCGATGCCGTCGACGAGCGGGAGATGATCGCCTACGCAGAAAGCATCGGCGCTGACGTTTCGGCCTTTCGTGAAGCGCTGGCCGAGGTGACCGTCATGTCCCTTGAAAAATTCATGGATATAGCGCAGTCCCTGTTTCTTTTCGCCAACCTGCTGTCAAAAACCGCCATGCAGAACCTCGGGCAGAAGCGGAGCCTTTCCCGGATCGCCGGGCTGCTGCCGATATGCTCGTCGTGTAAAAAAATCCGCGACGACCGGGGATACTGGAACCAGATCGAGACATATATCTCGACACATTCAGAGGCGATGTTCAGCCACAGCCTCTGCCCCGAGTGCGCCGAGAAGCTGTATGGGCATCAGGAATGGTTCCGCAAAACGGAAAAGGCCTGAAACCTGCATCGTCACTCCGTATACTCGTATGCTCCCATGCTCCAGCCGGTATCGGCGCTGTTCTCCACGTAGGCGGGCGTGCGGGCCGCGCCGAGGATGTCGGACAGGTATGCATCGAGGACCGTGATGTCTGCCTTGGAAAACGGGTCGATGATGCCGCCGGTTTGAACTGCCGATGGACTGGATGCAGTTGGGCGGTGCTCGGCATCCAAAAGCGGGTCTACCGTTACGCTGTCGCTGTTAAGCGTTATTCCTGAATAATCGGTGACGCCGTCAACGTAGATGCAGTTGTAGTAATAGTTGTCGTCGCTCAAACCGGTGCCAAACACACCGTATCTGGTGTCGCCGCTGTCCGTATCCATGCTCAAGAAGATGTTGTTGGTCACCAGGCCCGGAATTGAATTATTATACATGCCATAGCTGGATGACATTCCGCCATCGGAATCGGCGTCTCCT
>ENA-UOWG01004088-UOWG01004088.1-activated-sludge-metagenome-genome-assembly--contig:-NODE-4088-length-10436-cov-3.654272_pt1 | contig 10436 bp, 6 predicted proteins | sample MGYA00238147_ERZ761563 | MGnify/ENA primary metagenome ERZ761563 (study PRJEB28884, sample SAMN05720216) | anaerobic digester metagenome | isolation source: active sludge of municipal... | reverse complement strand
AACCTAACTATCATTCTAGATTTGAACTAAGGCACTCAGCACAACAGGTCGGTATATTCCATTTGCTAGTCATGGTTTTTGCCCGGTAACTTAAGTAATTATTACAGGAAGGAAAATCTCTGTCCGCCTAGTTTATGAATTGAGGCAAGGCCGCAAAGCAATTGAAAGGGAAAATTTGTGTACGCCGCTTTGGCAAAAACCACACCAGCCCCTCCCAGGGGATCTGGGCACGCAAACGTAACATACCGCCGAACGTAAGGCACAACCATAAAAAACTGACTACGATTAGAATAAGGCGAATTTTGTAATGGATTATATCTTGGAAAATATCTTATAATGATTCCACATCTGCTAATAAGAGAAATACACCAGACGGAGATTTCATTCCTTGATGACATGCTTTATGAAGCTATCTTTATCCCTGTTGGAGAAGAGAAATTACCAAGAGAAATAATAAATCAACCAGAATTATCACGATATATAAAGAATTTTGGACAAACTTGTGATATTTGTTTAGTAGCTGAATTTCATGGCAATCTGATAGGTGCTATTTGGACAAGGGTTTATAATGAGAATGAAAAGGGATATGGATTTGTAAATAATTCAACACCTGAATTGAGCATGGCACTCTTTGAAGAATATCGCCATAGAGGAATAGGGACTTTACTACTTAAAGAAATGATTCAGAAATTAATAGAGCATAACTATAAACAAGTTTCACTAAGTGTTGACAAAAGAAATTATGCTTATGATTTTTATAAAAGATTTGGTTTTGAGATTTTTGATTCAGATGAAAAGGAGGCAATCATGATTAAAAAACTCCAATAATAATGGCAGTGCCTAACAAGCGGTGCTATCATTACGTCATCCGTACCACGTAAAAGCCCGAATGGGAAGCACAAACCAATATGGAATGCATGTGGATTTTGACGGGACTCCGCCCAAAATACAAAACCATTGCCGACTTCAGGAAGGACCATTCGAAAGCCTTCCGGAATGTATTCAGGAGATTTGTATGGCTTTTAAAGGAGTGGAACTTAATAGAAGGTCAGACTGTTGCAATTGATTCATTTAAGATATGTGCCGGCAATTCTTTCAAGAAGAATTTTAATGATAAGAAGCTGACGCATTACCTGGAATATATCGACAACCAGATACGAGCATATGAAGAACAGCCTGAAAAGAGTGATAAGGAGTAAGAAATTAAAGCACTCAACGAAAAGATCAGCGAACGGAATGAAAAGGTTCCTGGTGAGGTTGATCTGGTGTTCATGGGGTACAATATGATGAGGTGTATCTCAATATCAGGCGCCGGGATATTCATTAATGCGCTGAAAAAGTTCTGTTTCCCTGTATTTTTTGCAATAAAACGGCAAATTTTAAGACATTTTGAAGCGGTTTTAATTTTTCTGTCAGAAATTGAAATCCGGGAAAATCAAAAAAATAGGGCCCTTACCTTTTGTATAAATCAACCACCTGCCATTCTGAAAATCCGGAAACGGATGATTACACAGACTCCCGTTATAGCTAATGACCTACTAACCATATAATTCCACAATGATGAATATGCTATCTATTTCTGATAAATACTTTGACTTTCTACTCCGAACTGGCTTCAAAGGACCCTTCGAATATAACTATGTCAGAGAAATCCATACCACCTATGTGAAGAGAAACATAATCGTTAATTTAATATAAGAAGGTAGTTTCTGGGTTTATGTTTACAAAACAAAGAAGTACATCCCGGAACTAGAATTAGGGACAAAAAGAATTATAGATTTAGACCACTCAGAATACAAATCCTACGACCTATTTAACCTTGACCCAAGAAGACTTATATATAATTCTGTTGAATTTAATAATCAGATTGAGAAAGATTTATGGTTCTTTTCAAAGCTTCTAAAAGATAATCCGGAAATTTTGGATGGTAACTTTAAAGAATTCTCCGTCTCAAAGTACATACTAAGAAAAACAGGATTAATGAAACACTAGCTATAACACCGACAGTGCTATGAAAAGCAATCCCCCCCCGGGTTAACAAGGGTAAATAATATTCTTCTCCCATAAACTTCTTCAAAAATCCTATAAAATCAGTCTGCAATGTGCGATCTCCTTTTTCACGGAATCGCAATCATCTTTAATTTTTACGGGTAAGAGTGCACAGGCTATGATGTGCAATCAAATCATAATGTTACACTCCGGGATTAGCGCTATCCCCGACATTCTGAGATCTTATGGATTTTTTTCAATTTAATTATGCTACACCTGCAGCATATGTTTTCCTGTTTTTCCTTACGTATCTTAAGTATTTCTTTGCTAAACAATTTCTCAACTGGACTGTTTTATAGTAAGTGAAAAAAGTATTTTCAATATTAACTGCCATCCTTCTCCTCACAGCAACTTTACATTTTTCTGTTGCAAGGCACTACTGTGGAGGTGAGCTTGCTGCCTCAAAGATTTCACTTTCAGGCGGACTGGCCAGCTGTGGAATGGAAAGCAATGAGGAAAGTTGTCCATTCGGACCATCAAGTGATCATCTTAAATCTCATTGCTGTGATGATGTTGTATCTTACTATAGTATTGACAATAATTATACTCAAAGCCAGACCGTTGTAACTGATTCATACAGGGTTACTTCGTTTATTCCGGAAATAATTATTGTTTCATCCTTTTATACTTTAAATCGCATCTCCAGGTTTTTTACCGATACTGGTCCTCCGTCTTACCCAACGTGCACGGCTGTAGACCTTACCGATATTTGTGTTTTCAGAATCTGATTTCCGGTGTAATTAACACTTTTTTGCTGAGGAGAATTTCTTCTCGATTGTCGATGTTATTTCAATATTCAAGTCAGGTTTCTATTTAAATCTTAATAGTCATGAAAACATTAAAAACATTTCTTTTAACATTATACGCAATATTTCTTACAGTTAATATTGCAGCTCAGTCACACGATCACAGTAAAATGAATGCAGACCAGACTGTTGTAAAAACAGAATCATTTAAGGTCTGGGGTCAGTGTGATATGTGTAAAACCCGTATTGAGAAAACTGTCAAAGCTGAAGGTGCCACAGCTGCCTCATGGGATGCAAAAAGCCAGCTTCTCACTGTAACTTTTGATCCATCAAAGACCAGCCAGGAATCCTTAAGCAAAAAGCTGGCGTCGGTTGGCCATGATACTGAAAAGTTTAAAGCGCCTGATGATGTTTATTCCAAGCTTCCGGGTTGCTGCCATTATGAAAGACAGAAGTAAACTGATCATCTGATTCAGTTATCTTACTGGTACTTACACCACCGGATGCCATTCGGTCTCCCTTTGTGACATCTGGTGGTCTTTCAGATCATAGGCATTTAAAATCATTACTATGTTTAACAGGTTAGTCAGATATTTCCTTGATAACCGGCTTATAACCTTCATTCTCCTTATTGCTTTTGTGGTTATGGGTCTGGTTACAATGCCATTTAATCTTAAAACCGGATTTTTACCACGTGATCCGGTCCCGGTTGATGCTATACCTGATATCGGAGAGAATCAGCAGATTATTGCAACAGAATGGATGGGACGTTCACCAAAAGATATACAGGACCAGGTAACTTATCCACTTACAACTGCGTTACTGGGAATACCTGGTGTCCAGACTATCAGAAGCACCTCAATGTTCGGAATGTCTTTTATCTATATCATATTTAAGGACAATGTCGAATTCTACTGGAGCAGAGCGAGAATCCTCGAAAAATTAAATTCTCTTCCTACCGGTACACTGCCGATCGGTGTGCAGCCATCCCTTGGTCCTGATGCAACAGCACTTGGACAAATTTTCTGGTATACTCTGGAAGGACGTGACCCTGAAAGCGGATTGCCGAACGGTGGCTGGGATCCCTCGGAACTTAAAACAATACAGGACTTCTACGTCAAGTACAGTCTTTCAACAGCTGAAGGTGTATCTGAAGTTGCGTCAGTCGGTGGATTTATGAAGGAGTACCAGGTTGATCTTAATCCTGATGCTCTGAAGGCTTACAATGTGTCGGTTATGGATGTTATGAATGCTGTTAAGCAAAGTAACCTTGACATCGGTGCTGAAACAATTGAACTTAATAATGTTGAATACATTATCCGGGGACTTGGATATGTTAAAAATTTGAATGATCTGGAATTGTCTGTAGTGGCGGTTCGGAATAATGTTCCTGTGCGTATAAAAGATGTGGCTCATGTCAATTTTGGTCCAGCTACCCGGCGTGGTGGTCTTGATAAGGCAGGATCTGAAGCTGCAGGCGCTGTTGTCGTAGCACGATATGGCTCAAATCCCTTGGAAGTGATCAACAATGTTAAAGATAAGATAAAGGAAATAGAAGCAGGATTACCACAGAAAATCCTGCCTGATGGTAGTGTTTCAAAAGTGACAGTCGTTCCATTTTATGACAGGACGGGGTTGATAAAGGAGACCCTCGGCACTCTTGAATCAGCACTCTCTCATGAGATACTTATAAGTATTATCGTGATTATCGTCCTGGTGATGAACCTCAGGGCATCAATGATCGTAGCCGGTTTGTTGCCATTAGGAGTATTAATGACATTTATCCTTATGCGTTTTTTTGGTATAGATGCTAATATTGTTGCTCTGTCAGGCATTGCAATCGCAATTGGAGTCATGGTTGATATCGGGATAGTCGATGTTGAGAACATACTCAGGCATCTCGAGATGCCTGAAAATCACAAAATACGTGGCAAAAAACTATTGGATGTTATTTACCAGGCTACCACTGAAGTAAGAGCTGCGGTTGTTACATCAATTGCTACTACCATTGTGAGCTTCCTTCCGGTATTTGCCATGCAGGCACAGGAAGGGAAACTATTTCATCCACTTGCATTTACCAAGACTTTTGCACTTCTTTCGGCATTCATCCTTGGAATAGTAGTTTTACCTACATTGGTACATATCTTCTTCAACATCTCATTTGACAGGAAAAATATCAAGAGAATATGGAATGGCTGTCTCATTGCGGCAGGTTTTATTTTTATTATTTTCTGGCAAATGTGGCCGGCATTGGCCTTGGCAGCTGTTGGAATAAATAATCTTTTAGATTACAGATGGTCAGAAAAACGCAAAGAGTTTCCAAACTACATAAACATATTTATTACTGTCCTGTTTGCGACCTGGTACCTCTCTATAGAGTGGTTACCGCTTGGGGCACATAACAGTGAATTTGCCAACTTCCTTTTCGTTGCAGGAATTGTAACAGTAATTCTGCTCGCCTTAATGTCCATGGTTCATTATTATGAGAAGATCCTTCGTTGGGCATTAGAAAACAAGTGGAAGTTTCTTTTGATACCTGCTTTGACTTTGTTTTTCGGACTTTTGGTGTGGCAAGGTGTTGATAAGGTTTTCAGTTTTATACCAAAAGGTGCTGAAAAAATCGGATGGAAAAGTTTTCGGCAAACCAGTATATGGCAGGGTTCAGTTAAAACATTTCCAGGTACAGGCAAGGAATTCATGCCTTCGCTTAACGAAGGTTCATTTCTTCTTATGCCAACAAGTATGCCACATTCCAGTATTGAAAAAAACCTTGGATACATTGAAACAATCGATAAACGTCTGTCAGCCATTCCTGAAGTAGAAGTAGCAGTCGGCAAATGGGGGCGTGTCAATTCTGCTCTTGACCCTGCTCCGATCCAGATGTTCGAAAATACGATCAACTACCGTTCAGAGTACATTCTCGATGAAAATGGACACCGTATGCAGTTTAAAGTTGACAAGAAAGGCAACTATCGTCTGAAGGGCAATTTGACATATAATCCAAATAATGAGGCATTCAGAGTTATTCCGGTTGATAGTCTGATCGCTGATAGCAAAGGTGAATATTTTCGCCAGTGGCGGCCTCAGATTAAAAAGCCGATTGATATCTGGAAGGAGATTGTTAAAGTAACTGATATTCCGGGCCTGACATCTGCTCCTAAGCTACAGCCTATTGAAACCCGTCTCGTCATGCTTTCGACCGGAATGCGTGCACCAATGGGACTTAAAGTTTATGGACCAGATCTTAATACAATCGAACAGGCAGGAATGATGTTTGAAAAAGCATTAAAAGATGTGCCGTCAATAGAAGCTTCCTCTGTCTTTTACGACCGTGCCGTTGGTGCTCCTTATCTTGAGATTAAACTTAACAGGGAAGCAATGGCACGTTATGGAATGACAGTAAACAATGTGCAGGAAATTCTGCAGGTTGCTGTTGGTGGCATGTCGCTGTCAACATCTGTTGAAGGACGTGAAAGGTTTCCGTTAAGAGTAAGGTACGCCCGTGAATTGCGAGATAATCCTGAGGACTTAAAGAAAATTCTTATCCCGGCAATGAATGGAGTTCAGATACCACTTGGTGAAATTGCAGATATTGATTATACAAGGGGTGCCCAAATGATCAGAAGCGAAAATACATTCCTCGTTGGCTTTGTAATATTTGATAAACTTGAAGGGAAAGCCGAAGTTGATGTTGTAGAGGAAGCAAGTAAAGTTCTAAAAGGAAAAATCGATTCTGGAGAAATAATGTTACCTCCCGGTGTCACTTACAAATTTGCCGGTAATTATGAAAATCAGCTTAGAGCTACAAGGCGACTTGCAATTGTTGTTCCCCTTAGTTTGATAGTGATATTGCTATTATTGTATTTCCAATTCCGCACAATAACAGCATCTTTTATTCACTTCTCCGGTGTTTTTGTTGCCTTCTCCGGTGGTTTTATAATGTTGTGGCTTTATGGACAGGACTGGTTCATGAATTTCTCGGTTGCAGGATTAAATCTTCGTGACATGTTCCAGATTCATCCCATAAACCTGAGTGTGGCCGTGTGGGTTGGATTTATTGCCCTGTTCGGGATAGCGACAAACGACGGGGTAATAATGGGTACTTATATCCATCAGGTATTTGAAGATATGAAACCAGCCACAGTTCATGACGTACGTGAAGCAGTTGTTATGGCCGGGAAAAAGCGTGTACGTCCAGCCATGATGACTACCGCAGTTGCAGTTATTGCATTGCTGCCTGTTTTATCATCTACTGGTAAAGGAGCCGATATAATGGTCCCGATGGCAATCCCCACATTTGGAGGAATGATAATTCAGGTAATGACTGTTTTTGTTGTTCCCCTGTTTCAGGCAATCTGGAGAGAAGGAGAAGTAACACATAAAAATAAGTTAGCTGCTCAGACTATTAATAATCAATTGGAAAATGGAAATGACAACATATAAAAAAATATTAATTACGTTTCTTGCTCTGGGTAGCTGGATTGTTGCCATTAGCCAGCAATATCCGGATTCGCTCTTCAGTTATCTGGAAATTGCTGCGAAAAACAATCCAACTGTTCTTCAAAGATTCAGCGAGTATCAGGCATCATTACAAAAGATACCTCAGGTTGGTAGTTTGCCGGATCCTGAATTAAGTGCAGGAGTATTTCTTAGTCCTATGGAACTTGTAAGCGGTAATCAGGTTGCGGATTTAAGAATAATGCAGATGTTTCCGTGGTTTGGTGTTCTGAAATATGGTAAAGATGAAATGAGCCTGATGGCAAAGGCAAAGTTTGAACTTTTTCGTGATTCGAAACTTCAGGTCTTCTACGATGTTCAACGCACCTGGTATGAACTTTATAAAGTTCAAAAGGAAATCAGTATTTCAGAAAAGAATATTGAGATCCTTAAATTAATTGAACGGCTTGCCCTTGTCAGATTCAAATCAGCCTCATTGGAAAACTTGCCGGCATCATCTCAAAGTACATCAAGTCCTTCTGTCAGTAGTAGCGGTACCAGTGCCTCCGGAATGCAGACTATGGGAGCCGGTCAGGCCAATACAGGTTCTACGCGATCGAATCCGTCTTCTTCAATGCAGAGTGGCCCAATGGGGTCCTCTTCAGGAACTTCTGGTCTGATTGATATTTATAGGATACAAATCGAATGCAGCGACCTTGAAAACAGTATTGCTTTACTTAAAAATCAACAAAATTCGATTATAGCAGAGTTTAACACATATCTGAACAGGTCTGTAACATCTCCGGTTCACACTTATGAAATTGTAACCAGGGATTCTCTTGAATTTTCATTGACAATTGTTTCGGATAGTATGTTAGCACATAATCCAATGCTTGGAATGCTTGAATTTGAGAAACAGTCATTGGAAGCCAGGAAAAAAATGGTTACCCGTATGGGCTATCCAATGGTAGGGTTAGGTCTTAATTATTCGGTAATTGGGAAAAGTGCTATGTCAACATCCGACATGTATGGAAAGGACATGATAATGCCAATGGCAGTTTTTACTTTACCTGTCTACAGGAAAAAATATGCCGCAATTCAAAAGGAAGCAGAACTCCTGAAAGAAGCCTCTACTGCAAACTACAAGGCAACTGCTAATTCATTGCAGTCAGAGTATTATCAAGCCGTACTTCTGTATCAGGATGCACAGCGCAGGATAAAATTGTATGATGATCAGTTTCAAATGGCATCAAAATCTCTTGATCTTATGCTGAAAAGTTTCTCAACATCTTCATCTGCACTAACAGACGTTCTTCGTGTTCGGCAGCAGACACTTGATTATGAACTCAAAAAGGTGGCGGCAGTCGCTGATTTCAATACGGCAATAGCATGGCTGAAACGTTTAATGGCATATTCTCAAATACAGTAAATCTGAAAAACAATGAAAAAATTAAGACGCTTAAAAATATTCCCGAACAAATATGTGAATTATAGTCTTATACTTATACTTGGTACGTTTATCGGCTGGTTGGCTTTCCATTCTTCACCAGGAACCGAAGAGAAACATGATAATTCGACAGAAGTTGCACAAGGTTCAATATGGACATGCGCAATGCACCCTCATATAAGAATGGATCAGCCAGGTAAATGCCCGATCTGTGGAATGGAATTAATTCCTCTTGTCCAGAATAGTTCAACTTCAGTTGATCCGTCCGCGGTTCATCTGAGTAAGGAGGCTGCTCAGCTTGCAAATGTCCTCACTTCTGTTGTTACAAAACAGAAACCGGTAAAAGAGGTCCGTCTTTACGGAAAGGTCCAGGCTGATGAAAGATTGTTTCAGAGTCAGGTAGCACATGTTCCCGGGCGAATTGAAAGATTATCCGTAAATTTTACAGGAGAATCAATAGTTAAAGGTCAGGTGCTTGCAGAAATATATTCACCGGAACTCATTACAGCCCAACAGGAACTATTGGAAACAGTTAAAACAATGCAATTGCAGCCTGAATTATACGAAGCTTCAAAAGAGAAACTTCGCCAGTGGAAACTAACAGATGACCAGATTAGTAGAATTGAAAGTTCCGGAGTTGTGCAGAATAATTTTGAGGTGGTTTCCAATACTGCAGGAACAGTTACAGCGCGGAGAGTAAATAAGGGTGATTATGTATCACAGGGAACAGTGTTGTTTGATATTGCTGATCTTTCCAAAGTGTGGGTTATGTTTGATGCTTACGAGACTGATATTCAGTATTTAAACAGAGGCGATATTATCTCATACACACTTCAGGCTTTACCAGGCAAGGAATTCAATGGCAAAATAGTTTTCGTTGATCCTGTTATTGATCCGGTAACGAGGGTGGCAAAAGTGAGGGTTGAGACAGGAAATCAATCCGGAAAACTAAAGCCTGAAATGTTCGCTACAGGAATTGTCTCGACTACTCTTAACGAATATCGTGATAATTTGGTTATCCCGAAAACTGCAGTACTTTGGACTGGCAAGCGTTCAGTAGTTTATGTAAAACAGCCAGGCGATGAGCCATTTTTTAAAATAAGAGAAATTGGTCTCGGACCAATGCTGGGTGAAAGTTATGTAGTTACTGATGGTCTGAATGAAGGTGAAGAAATTGTAACCAGCGGAACATTCAGTGTTGATGCTGCAGCGCAGCTTGAAGGAAAACCAAGTATGATGAATCCGGCAGGCGGAATGTCAACCACGGGTCACGATCATGGAAATATGTCCTCAACCGTTGCAAAATCAACTGATATGTTAAACCATGAGGTATTCAGAGTAGAAGGGAACTGTGATATGTGCAAAGAAAGGATCGAGGTTACTGCCAGATCAGTCCAGGGTGTGGAGTCGGCTGAATGGAACAAAGATTCAAAACAACTTCATATTGCTTTTAATCAATCGTATACGAACATTGATAAGATAAAAAAGGCTATCGCTGATGCCGGTCATGACAATGATAAATACAGGGCATCAGACGAGATTTATAATAAACTTCCTGAGTGCTGTTTATATCGGAAATAGGCAACGCTTTGATTGTTAGGAAATTAACAGGATGATAGACTAATAAGAAAATAAAATCACCAGCACTAACACGGACGGCGCTGCTATAATTCATAGCCTCTTCATGGTTTTTGCTCCCGATAGCAACCAGGATTCCGGCCCCGCTGGCTCGGATTATCTGGATTCTGCCCTGATGC
>ENA-UOWG01004087-UOWG01004087.1-activated-sludge-metagenome-genome-assembly--contig:-NODE-4087-length-10436-cov-3.778249_pt1 | contig 10436 bp, 10 predicted proteins | sample MGYA00238147_ERZ761563 | MGnify/ENA primary metagenome ERZ761563 (study PRJEB28884, sample SAMN05720216) | anaerobic digester metagenome | isolation source: active sludge of municipal... | reverse complement strand
CAAGCTGCCCTGGGTGGATGTGTTCAATCCCGATTCGGAAAAACGCCGCGATACGGATATCTACATCAATCCAGCTTCTCAGGAGCTTTACGCCGATTTTTATAATGCCGTACTGGGCACATCCATGACCTGGGAAGAGATTTTTGCGCAGACTGACCGGGACATCAACTTGCAGCGGGTGATGAACGTTCTGATACTCGGCCGGGAAACGGCGGCACAGGACTGGATTCCCGATCGTGCCATAGCCCCCACCGATGATGAACTTTACAATGCCGAGCGGGATTTCAATGATCAGGAAGTAACCAGAATAACAAAACTGACGCCGGAAGAATTTCAGTCATTATCGACGGAAACAAAACGCGAAGTTTTGATGAATTACCGGAAAGATGAACTCAAAAAATTAATCGCCGTTTATTATGAAGAAAGAGGCTGGAATTCTTCGGGCATTCCCAAAGCAGAAACCTTAAAGCAAATCGGTCTGTGGGATTTTCTCAATGACGATGCCCGGGCGGCAATTGCGGCGCTGACGCTGAGTGCTCCGGCGGCGCAAAAAAAAGCAGCGGTGTGCGATTGTAATTCCTTGCCCCGGGAAATCCGGAAGTGATGTTAATCATTTTTTGCCGGCAGCGAAAGCAGATAAGAGCGCAAATTGGTCTTTTCGTTTTTGATGCCGAGTTTCTGCCGGATATTTTTCCGGTGAAAATCAACGGCGGTCGCCGATATGTTGAGAAGCTCGGTAATGTCCTTTGTCGTTTTGCCCTCTTTAACCAGTGCGGTAATTTGAATCTCCCGCGGTGTGAAATCCAGATGATCCATTGTCAGATTGCGTAAAAATGGCGAGATGATATCATTAAGATGATCTTCTATTATCCGGACATAAGCCAATTGATTTTCGTTTAATTTGAGTGTTTTCAATTTTTCGATATAGGGCAGCGCGAGCTTTTTCACATTGGTTATAATCTTTTCTTCAATTGCCTTTCTGTCTTCATCCCGGTGTTGCAGCAGCACTTTCAGGGCGATGTTTGCTTCTTCCAGACTCTTTGATTTTTGCCGCAGCTCATTTTCCGCTCTTTTCCGCTCCTGGTGTTCGGCCGTTTCGGCGAGCGCCCGCTTTACAGCGGGAGCAAGCCGGAAGAGTCTGTTTTTCAGAACATAATCAGTTGCCCCTTTTTTCAATAATTCAATCGCCAGTTCCTCGCCTAACGCTCCGGAAACAAAAATAAAGGGTATATCGGGATATTTCTCGCGGATAATATTCAAAGCCGACCGGCCATCAAAACCGGGCAGAGAGTAATCGGCCAGAATCAAATCCGGTGAAAATTCCGCCAGTTCTTTTATAAACGCAGCCCTGCCGGCAACCCGCCTGGCCTCATAATTAAATCCAGACTGCTTTAATTCATCTTCCATTAACTCGGCATCCGCCGGCACGTCTTCTAAAATCAAGATACGCAAGTTACTTTTCATGAGCCGACCCTCTAATTATGATTGCAGTTAATCGGGGAAGCAATCGCCCGTCATTTTTACCTGGCTTTCACATTCATTATAACCCAATATTCCATTATTCGCTCAATGTATCTGGCGAACTCATCGGCATCGGAAGGCTTGAGGAGATAACTGTTGACTCCCAGAGCATAACTTTGCATCCTGTCGCGCACTTCATTAGACGATGTAAAAACAACCACGGGAATATCTTTCGTGCTTTCACTGGATTTAAGCTTTTTTAAAACTTCCAGACCGTTAATCTTCGGAAGTTTTAAATCCAGCATCACCAGCCGCGGCGGCTGATGTTTTTCCCTGACAAATTCTTTTGCCGGATTAAAAAAATAGTCCACGGCTTCCGCTCCGTCTTTAAGTATCTGTGAGCGGATATTGATTTTTGCATCCTGAAGAGCATCCAGAATCATCTCCACATCGTTACGGTTATCTTCGACGATTACCACATCCAGGCCATCCATTTTTCGTTTAATCCTTCCTCGATAATGTGAAATAGAAAGTTGCTCCTTCTTCAGCCTTTCCTTCAGCCCAAACCCGGCCGCCATGCTTGTGAATAATGCGCTGCACGATAGCCAAACCGACGCCCGTTCCTTCAAATTCGTCTGCGCTGTGCAGGCGCTGAAAAACGCCGAACAATTTGTCATAGTAATCCATGTCAAAACCAACACCATTATCTTTTACATAATATATATTTTCCTGGCCTTTAACATATCCGCCGGTTTCGATACTGGTGTTTTTTCTGTTTTTCGTAAACTTGACGGCATTGGAAAAAAGATTGGAATATACCTGCTTGATTAATGTGCGGTCGCCGTTGCCGGCGGGTACATTTGTAATATTAAGATCAAGTTTGCGCTCCGGATTAATGATCTGTAATTCCTTCCATACATCGTTGATCAGCCCTTCCATATCCAGCCTGGTCATATTGATTTCCATGCGACCCAGCCGGGAAAACGAAAGCAAATCGTCAATTAACTTGCCCATCATTTGGGTATTGCTTCTGATCAATTCAAATTTACGTCGGGCGTCGTGATCAAGCTTATCGGCCTGATCGCGCAGAATCATTCGGGCATAGCCGTCAACAGCCCGCAGGGGCGCGCGCAGATCGTGCGAAACGGAATAGCTGAAACTTTCCAGCTCTTTATTTGTTTCCTCCAAAAGCCGTGTTCTCAAATCAATCAGTTTTTCGGCTACTTTCCTTTCTCTGATTTCCTCCTGTAGATATTCGTTGGTTTTCTGCAATTCATTTGTTCTTTCTTCCACGCGCAATTCCAATTCATCATGAGCCTTCTTTAACTCTTTTTCTATTCGTTTCAATTCGGTAATATCGCGGGCTGCCGCAAATATACCCTGAACTTCGCCGCTTTCATTTTTGTATACCGATGCATTGTATAAAACATCTGTTGCCTGGCCGGAAATATTCCTTATGGACAGAGGATAATCGCGGATAAGACCTTTTTCAAAGGCCAGTTTGTATCCCCCTGCGGCTTTTTCCGGTTCAGTGAAATAATCGGAAAAGCGGCTGCCGATCAGCTTTTCTCTGGATAAGCCCGTAACCAGTTCCGTTGACTTGTTGACATCCATGATTTTTCCTTCGGCACTGATTGTGACCAAAGGATCGAGGCTGGTTTCGATAAGGCCGCGCGCGTATAAAAAAGCTCTTTTATACTCGGTTTCATATTGCTTGCGGTAAAATCTGGCCTGTTGATCGCGCCAGATGTAAGCGACAATGATACCGAATATCAGTATGCCGATCACGACAAATGAAAGAGTTACCCAGTAACGTAAACGCAGCGAAGCATATATTTCTTCGCCATCAATTTTGACAACAAAAAACCATGGAGAATCCGGTACCGATCCGATTGCCGCCAAAACATTTTTTTTCCGGTAATCCCGCCCCTCCACAATCCCTTTTTGCCCCAGGACAGCCTTAACTGCCGGCAGATCGGCTTCGCTAAGCGGCAGCCTGATCGTCAGCGGCTTGTTTTTATCATGACGCAATTCATTAAGATAAACGATTTCATTGCTTTCACGACGTACTAAAAGCGTTTCACCCGTCGAGGTGGGCAGCGGCCATTCTTTAATTGACGGATATAGGCGTAAAGTGGGGTCAAGGACAATTACTATAGTGCCGATTATCGGCGCATTTTTCCCCAGTGCATTTATAATGGGGAAAGCCATTGTCAAATAAACAGAGCCATTCTTGTTTTCCCTGTAAAAATCTCCGAAGACGATGCCCCTCTTTTTTATAGCTTCATCAATAACACTGGAATGAATCAAACTATAATCAGCAACAAATTTATGAAGAGCTAATCTGACTTTTTTGTTTCTATCTAACAGCAAAATATTTTTGTACTGATATGATTTTTGTGTTGCTTTGAGCGATGACAAAATAATATTTTTCGCTTCAGAGGCCGATGGATCATTAAGATATTTAATTGTGCTCTTCGTGAAAACATCATTATTTATTATTACCTGAGCATCACCGATACGTTCATTTCGCCAATTGCTTATTTCCCGGACTTGCAAATCGGCAATGGCCATCAGCTGCTTCTGGGAGCTGGCACTGATATATTTCTTCTGATTTTGATAAAAATTGTAGCCAATAATAGCGACCAGAACGGAAGCGGCGATAAATATTACAATGGTAATAAAAAGATTATTTTTGATATGGGGGGGCAAAGGATTGCTCATTGCCAATTTGCTTTCTTTTACTTCATTAAAAAGATATTGTTTGTTTGTCCATTATAAATTAAAAAATTGAGAATACAAGTATATTTCCTTGCCGCGCCCGGCCCGGCACAGCGCCCCTCTTCCCCTGCTCAATCAGGCTTCACAAATAAAATATTATTAAATAATAGATTATATCTCTGCCGGTCCATCAGGAGTGTCGCAGTGATTTCGGTGGAAAAACCCTGACCATCGCCCCCAAAGTATAACATCCTAAACTTTTCCCGCAAATTCTTTTCCAAATTCAAAAGCCTGGGCCAGCGCTTCGTCGTTGGGTTGCCACACGGCTTTCAGGCCTTCGCCTGCGATTGCAAAACCGGCTTTGGTCAGCTGATCCGCTAAAATCCTGACGCTTTCACCGCTCCAGCCGTAGCAACCGAACGCCGCGGCTTTTTTGTTTTTAAACTTGAGTCCGGTGATCATTTCCAGAAGTGCCGCCATGGCACTGAGAATACCCTTGTTAATTGTCGGGGAGCCCAGCAAAATTGCTTTGGACTTGAATACTTCAGTGACCAAATCGTTGATATCACTGCGGGCGATGTTGTAGAGCTTAACCGTTACCTTGTCATCTTTCTGCACGATGCCCCTGGCAATATTCTCGGCCAGTATCCTCGTGCCGTTCCACATGGTGTCGTAAATAATGGTGATCTGATTTTCCTGATAATCAGCCGCCCACTGCAAATATTTCTGCACAATCTGCAAAGGATTTTCCCGCCAGATGACACCATGGCTGGGGCAGATGGCTTGAAGCGGCAGATTCAGCGCAATCACCTCATTGATCTTTTTCGTCACCAGGGGCGAAAACGGCGTGAGGATGTTAGCGTAATATTTTGTTGCCTCCTCGAAAAGCTCGGATTGCGCCACCAGATCGTTGAACAGGCGCTCGCTCGCCATATGCTGGCCAAATGCGTCATTGGAAAATAAAATCGCGTCACCCGTGAGATATGTCATCATGGAATCAGGCCAGTGCAGCATCATTGCTTCGACGAAAACCAGGTCTTTCTTGCCCAGGGATAGTTTGTCCCCGGTTTTGACCACCTGAAAATTCCAGTCCTGATGGTAATGGCCTTTAAGAGATTTTACGGCGTTGGCCGTGCAGTAGATGGGCTTATCAGGAATATGGCGCATAAGCTCCGGCAGTGCGCCGGAGTGATCCATCTCTGCGTGATTGGCAATGACATAATCGATTTTATCAAAGTCGATCTCCCGGGCCAGATTGGAAACAAACTCTTCGGCAAACGGCAGCCAGACCGTGTCAATCAGAGCTGTTTTATCGTCTTTAATAAGATATGAGTTATACGACGAACCTCGATGGGTTGAATATTCCTCGCCGTGGAATTTCCGGAGTTCCCAATCAATCTTGCCGACCCAATAAACATTCGGAGCTATTTCAAATTTCATGACACAGCCTCCTGATATTACTGCAATTCATTCTTCATTCGCTCAAAATCCTCTTTGGTCAGTTCGCCTTTGGCATAACGCTTTTTGATAATATCCAGAGGTGTTTCCTCCGTTCGTCCGGCAACATTCTTTGTCCTTATGGCCTGCACGACAAAATAAATCGCGGCAGCAAGAACAAGCAAGAAAATAATGCCCATAAACATTCCTCCGTAGCCATAACCAAATCCGAATCCGCATCCATAATTTCCCGTACGATCCCAATTGCCCATCATCGGGCCGTCAGGCCACGAACACATTGTCAAGAGCGGTAGGGCTGCCAAAACAAGCAATAGTAATTTTCTTTTCACTTGCGTAAATTCCTTTCGTTGTCACCGATTTGACTGTCATCTTCTCTTTAGCTTCTGATGAGCAATACCTGGCATTTGGCTTTTTTAATAACTTTATCAACGACACCGCCCAGCAGATTTTTCAAGATGCCCGTTTTCCCGTGAGAAGCAATAACAATCAAATCAATTCCTTTATCTTCCTGCTCTTTTACGATTTCTTCATAGGGAATCCCTCTGATAACGTCGTAAATAATTTCCACATTGGTATGATTGTCCGTTATTTTTTTAACTTCCTTGTGCAGTTTTTCTTTTGCACTTTTTATGCTGTTGCTGTTCACCTTCTGGACAACAGACTCATCCAAACAATAATCTATGGCGCATTGCTGAAATCCATCATCAATGACATGCAAAAGATGAATTTTTGCTTTGAATTGTCTGGCAAGATCGAGAGCCTGTTTTAACGCGTTATCTGCATAAACAGAAAAATCCGTCGGTACTAAAATGTTTTTTGGTGTAAACATAATTATATCCTCCTTCTTCTTTTTAATATAAAATATACCCTATTGATAAATTTACAATCAGGGTTGTTATGTAGTTTAGTGATAGGAAATACCTACCACTGTTTCGTTATTTTTTTAGGCGGCCGGATTGTATACTGAGGGATCAAGCGGAGAGCCGGCGGTAAATAAACGGGTGGCCAGTTCCCGATCCAGCAGCAGGATACCTTCCGGGGAACTTTCCACCATGGCCAGTTCCCGGGCTATTTTCCCCGTGTTTTTCTCCTCTTCGATCTGTTCATTTAAAAACCAGGCAAGAAGCGGCTCGGAGGTGTAGTCATTTTCCTCGCGTGATATTTTCGTGAGATAGTTTATCTTGCCGGTGATGAATTTCTCGTGCTCATAGGCATCCTGCCAGGGCTCCAGAAGATTATTCCAGGTTGTCTTAAGTTGTTTTACATCCAGTAAAGTTACCGTCGCGTCCCGGTCAATGATGTGATCGAAAAATTTCATGGCATGAATCATTTCTTCATGTGCCTGACAGCGCAGCCAGTGAGCCATGCCGTCGAGATTCTGCAAATGAAAGTAAGCAACCATCGACAGATAAATATAGAAAGATTCCAGCTCATATTTGATCTGTTCATTCATGTGTTTTTTGATTTTTTCCCCCATCATTTGCCTGCACCTTCCTTTCCGATATGGCTCTCCTGCTCTTAATTTATGATTCTTCTTCAACTGCCTGTTTGTTATATTCCGGCGGAGATTCCAAAAATCCGTTGATCCGTGTTTTGTATTCTATCGCAGGGCAATTATCTCCGAGAAATTTACATACTAATTGATCTATATTGGACTCTATCTTGCGCCAGGCCTGATCTTTTGTTTCCTGATTCATAAATAATCCTCCTTTAATAATTTATGCCGCTGAATGTTCAAACATGATTTCCCTCGCTTCATTTTCCGGAATGGAGAAATTGACTACTTGATAAGGTTTTGTTTCGTTTTCCCGGTAGGCGTATCTGGTCTCGGCCAGCAGTTCCTCGTCTTTATCAATCGCATAAATTGTCAGCGAGGCCAGCCTGCCGCATTTGTCATATTTAAGAATCTTAATGCCGTTTAGTTCTCCGCTGTCCAAATCTTTTTGCCTGTCACCATACATATCAACCTCCTTTAAATATTTGGCGTATCTATTGTAATAAGCATACATCGTTGACGCGACTCACAACCATTGTTCACAGGGATTTTTCTTTTGCCTGTAAACTAATGTAAGCTTCAGTTGAAAACAATACTGATTAATTGTAAGGGGAATAGTAGGTAATGCCTACCAGCTGAAGAAACTATCCCGCTGAAGCTTCGCCTCGGGGATAATTCCGCTTGCAAATTTCAATGCGCTACGCTTTTGAAATATGAGCGTCATTACGACAATCAAATTTCAGGGCATCACGATTGATCGGGATTTCTGAAATCCGGGTCTCATTAAATGCGTTCCGTTTTGATGGACATTTTTTGCCGGTGCCGCGCACAGGCGAGCTCGATTAATTTATCCAGCAATTTGCTGTAGGGAAGGCCGGTTGCTTCCCAAAGCTTCGGGTACATGCTGATGCTGGTAAAGCCGGGCAGTGTATTAATCTCGTTAAGATAGAACTTGCCGGTTTTCTTATCCAGAAAGAAATCAACCCTGGCCATCGAACTGCAGCAAAGCGCCAGATAACCCTTAACGGCAGTTTGCCTTATCCGGGTGGCCAGTTTATCTTCAATGGCTGCCGGTATCTGGGCTCGCGCGCCCTGCGGATCGAGATACTTGGCGTCATAGGAATAAAATTCGTGGCGGGGAATTATCTCTCCCAGGACGGAAGCCGCAGGAGCCTCGTTGCCCAGAACGGCGCATTCGATTTCGCGGCAGTCAACGGCTTTTTCAATTATGGCGCGGGTGTCATACTGAAAAGCAAAATCAACGGATTTAGCAAATTCTTTTATTTCTTTTATTTTTTTGACGCCGACGGAGGAACCGGCGCAAACCGGCTTGACAAAAAGCGGCAAACCCAGTTTGTCAATGATATTTTTGCTGATGTCTTTTTTCTTATCGCGCCATTGTTGCCTGTTTATTGTTACGGAAGGCACGACGGGAATGCCGGCTTCGGTGAGCAGTCTTTTGGCAATATCCTTATCCATGCCCACGGCGGAACCGGCGACATCGGCTCCGACATAGGGCACCATCGCCAGTTCCAGTAAGCCCTGCAACGTGCCATCCTCACAAAATGTGCCGTGCAGAACGGGAAAAACAATATCCACGGCCAGCGCTTTGCCGCCTTTTTTGTTATTGAAAATACGCAGCTGATTGCCCTGCTCAAAATGGTTGACAAACCACGCGCCACGCTTTTTTAGGGAAAGCACTCTGCCGAAATCCTTATGAGGAATGATTTGGGGCTTATCCTGCACGTACCAGCGGCCGTCCCGATCAATGCCGATGGCCGTTATCTCGTATTTACTTTTATTCAGCGCTGATATAACCGAAGCGGCAGAGCAAAGCGAAACATCATGCTCGCCCGATCTGCCGCCGTATAAAACACCGATTTTCAGTTTATCATTTACATTGCAACTTTTCTGCCGCATTGCATTCTATCCGCCGGAATTCTACTTATACGCGCCTGAAGAAAAGACAACATCATTGACTTTTTCAAAATAGGCCGTTTTCCATTCCACCTTCTGGGTGATGGGATTCATAAAGGTATAATCAACATAGCCGGAACCCTTTGCTCTTGCTATATCAACAATATCCTTAACAAACGTTTTACCGTTAGTGTCTTTGATTGTTTTGCCGTCTAAACCGATGAGCGCCTTATTATAGGGATGCATTACGACAAAGCTGTTTAAATCATAAACCGAGATATAGGTGTCGAGATAAACGTACTTGCCGTCGGAATTTCCCAACTCCACGAGAGCTCTTTGCATACCGACTGTGTTAACAAGCTTTCTGGCCTGTTTGACAAGATCTTTACAATCCTTGATTGTTCCTTTGGAGCCGACACCGACCAGGCCGATAAAATTATTAATGTGGGCTTTCATCTTTTCGGCCTGCGCGTTTGTCCCCTTGGCTTCCGCGGATAATTCCTCCGCGCTGGCGGCTGTCTTTTGCGTAATCTTGTCCATCTCGGCCACGGCAATGTTAATCTGGCTGATGCCTTCCGACTGCTCCCGGCTGGCTTCCGCTATCTCGTCAATCAAGGTGCACATTTTATTGGCATATTCGACATTCTGGCCGAAAGCCTGCTTGGTTTCCATCGTTATTTCCCGGCCGCGCTTCACGACCTTCACCGTATTCTCGATGAGAACGCCGGTATTCTTCGCCGCCTCCGCCGCCCGCATGGCCAGATTACGCACTTCGTTGGCCACCACCGCAAATCCCGCTCCGGCTTCACCGGCCCGCGCCGCCTCCACCGCGGCATTGAGCGCCAGCAGATTGGTCTGAAAAGCTATCTCGTCAATGGTTTTTATTATCTTGCTGGTCTGTTCGCTGGAACGGGTGATTTCATTGATGGCCTCAATCATCTGCTCCATGTGCTTGTCAACATTCTCGACTATCTTCACCGCATCCTTGGTCAGCCTGCTGCCCTGCTGCGCATTTTCCGAACTGACGGCAATCATCGAGGCCATTTCTTCCAGAGAAGCGGAACTTTCTTCCAGGCCGGAAGACTGGGCTGCCGCTCCGGAGGCCAGGGAATCACTGGCCTTGGCGACTTTCTGGGAGGCCAGCGCCACCTGGTTGCCGCCTTCACTGACTCCGTAGGCAATCCGGCCCAGAGGCTTGGTTAATTTGCCGTTGACATAAATCAGATTGGCTGTCACAGCCGCCACCAGAACCACAAAGACAACAGCCAGTACGATGATATTGCCCGCGCCGTAAACACCCAGAAAATAAAAAGCGAAAACAGTAACCAGCAGTCCGCCGGCAATGGAATGAAAAAGTTTAGTCGGCTTGCTTTTCCCGTATAGC
>ENA-UOWG01004083-UOWG01004083.1-activated-sludge-metagenome-genome-assembly--contig:-NODE-4083-length-10441-cov-5.061718_pt1 | contig 10441 bp, 9 predicted proteins | sample MGYA00238147_ERZ761563 | MGnify/ENA primary metagenome ERZ761563 (study PRJEB28884, sample SAMN05720216) | anaerobic digester metagenome | isolation source: active sludge of municipal... | reverse complement strand
TCGGCCAAGGAAGCCGCAACCCCTTGAAAGTTCTCGACCACATTCAAAGCCCTGGACAAGGCTACCCCCGAACGGGGGCGTTCCGGCGCCATTTCCGATTACGTCTGGGATTTCGTCAACAATGTCGCCTGGGCGATTCACGACGATCCCGCGTATGGACCGAAGCGAATGATCCTGGGCGGCGCCTACACCGCCTATCAGCTTCCCCCGCAACACCTGAGCGACCGGCGCGGGATGGCTCCCAATATCACCGTCACGATCACCAAGCGGCGTGCCGAGATCGGAACTCCCGACCGCCAGGCACACTACCGCGAACTCATGCGACAGTGGTCCGACTTGCTGCCCTCCGGCAAGGTCTTCACATACGACGCTTACCTGTACAACAAACCGAAGCGGGTCACGGAGTCAACGCCCATCTTCTATCCTCGACTGATCGCCCAGGATCTCGCGTTCCTGAAGGGGAAATCCGCTGGCGAATTCGTGGAGATCGCGACGAACTGGCCGCCATGGAACCTCGCCTGGGATTCTTTTGCCGCCCAAGCGCTCAATACCTCGATTACAGCCCGGCTCTATTGGGACGCCGATCAGGACGTTGAGACGCTCCTGAACGAGTATTACGACCTGTACTACGGCCCCGCCAGTCAAAAGATGAAGAAGCTCCACGAATACTCGGAGAACCACTTTGCTTCGCTCATGTACAAACCCGAGTTCCTCCAGACGATGAGGGCGATGGCCCAGGACGCGCTGGCCATGGTGGGCGAGAACACCGTTTATCGAAAGCGGATCAGCCGGTTGCTCGGCTTGATGAACGCCCGCTATCTCGGCAAGGAGTTCGAGATCGGCTCGTGCCAGATGCTCGACTCTCCCGGCACCACCTATCGGCTCGCCCAGGATGTGACGGCCCCGAAAACCTGTTTCCCGGTCAACGCGAGCGGCATCACCCTGGATTGTCGGGGTCACGCCATCACGTTCGGTACCGATCAGGCCGAGGGCAGCGCCGTGCAGATCGATGCCCGCCGAAGCCAACGGGGCCATGATTCGACCATCAGAAATTGCACGATCCACGACGGCGGTCGCACCGAAGCAGCGCAACCCGGCGCTGCGATCGACATACGCAACGCCGACCACGCCGTTGTTGAAAACACGCGCATCAACACCGCTGGAATGGGGATTCGCGTTATGGGCGGGACACGCCATGTTTTCAGGGGCAACACGGTGAGCGCGCGCCTGGATGCCTTCCTCGCACAATATGGCGGCCATTCGACGCTAATACCCGAGTCGTCAAACGTGTATGAAAATAACGCATTCAGCAGTCGCAACGGTTACGGCGCTTCTCTCTACCAGGGCGGCGAGGATCTTTTGCGCAATAACACGTTCACCAGCGTCAACAGCCACGGCTTGCGCCTGTTCCGGCCCACCAAAACGCGGCTGCTCGGAAACACCATCGCCAGCGAATCGACCCAAGGGCTGCAAATTCTCCAGCCAACCGATCTCGAACTCATCGAGAACACGGTGATCGATCGCTAGACGTCGCGGTCAGCCGCGCGCTCGTCGAGACGCTGGGGCGTAGCCGGCTCCCTCCAGCGACCAGGGCCGAATCAACCTGCGGTCAAATGCGCCTCAGACCTGCCCCTTTGGCTTCGGCTGCACGAATTCCACGAACAGATAATCATTCGGCAACTCTTCCAACACGCGCACGGTCGGATTGTTGGCATGGGAACGCATTACCAGCGCATTGTTCTTCGAGATAGTCGTAAGACAGCGGAACTCCGAGCGCCATGCGGTGTTGTAGAGAATCTGGTTCATCACCCGCCCGATGCCCTTTTGCTCATACGGTTCGTCAATCAGGCGACCGACAAAGCATTTGCGGTTCCAGAAACAGCGCAGGAAAAAGTAGCCGACCAGCAATTCGTCACTGAAGGCCCCGAACATCAAAAACGCCGGGTTGCGCCAGGCTCGCGCCAGGCTCTGACGATCAAAGCCGTGGGGCTTGAAATAGTCGAGCCGGCCTTCCCGCTGGCGATGCAGGAGGTCGAAAAGCGCGTCCAGATCGTCGTGCGTCAACGACCGAAACCGGAAGCCATCCAGATTGAATTCCTGAAGGCATTGCGCCGACTTGCCGTGCATTCGGTCGCCGTGCAGCAGGCGAAACAGCAGTGCATTGAGCCAGTCGATCCCGTGCCAGAGCAACGGCAGGCGGTGCTTGATGAACAACAGCAGGCGCGTCATTCGCCCGACTCAAGGAGGTGCTTCAAGCCCCGCCGCACCGGCAACTGCCACACCAGCTTGCACCAGTCGTGGTTGCCCTCGATCAGTCCGGGACCCTCCGGGGTGATCACGATGTCCCAGCCAATCGAGCGATTCTGCGGGTGAAGCTCGCTCGCCTCCCGCACGAGCGCCAGCGTTTCCGGCCAGTAGGGAATCTGAAAGCCCTCGATGGCGACGCCGGTTACCGGATGGACCGACTGCGGCGGTCGCGTGATGTCCGAATACACCCCGGGGCCACAGACCCGCCCGGTTTCTTCCTCCACCGGCGCGGCCAGGTTCCCGGCGGCCATGTTGTCCACCGGCGAGTTCACCGAGATGCGCAGCCGGCAGCCCAGAATGCGGCAGCGGTCGTGCGCGTCGAGGCAGGTGAAGATCCGCACCGTGTTCACGCCGGAGGGCGACAGTCCCTGTAGCGCCGGGTGCTGCGCGGCGCGCGACTCCACCAGGTCGAAATTCCGGCTGCGCATCCAGGGGATCAGCCCGTCGGCGGAGAGGGTGCGGCTTTCGACGAAGGCGATCCCGATGCCGCAATTGCCGCGCGCGGGCTTGAATACCAGTTGCTGATGCTGGTCGAGCAGCCGCGCGGCCAGCGCGGAATCCCGCTCCAGGGCCTCCAACGAGCAGACCTCGTGCCGGAAGTAGGGCCGGTAGGCCTCGTGGAAGCGGCGCTTGTCTTCCAGCAGGTCCCGATTCCCGGGCGGGTTCGCCCAGCGCTGGAACTCGTACAGGGCGCCGGTCCCCGCCCACGTCGCCTTTTCGGCATCGGCAAGCTCGAAGAACCGGAACTGGTAGTATTCCAGAATCGACACGTTGAACCGCAGGCTGTCGCGCACGATCCGGCGCCATTGTTCGGCGCGGGACCAGCCTTTCTCGGCCTGCACGTAGGCCATGAACTTCGCCAATCGCTGCCAATTCAACTGCTTGAGGTAATAGCCCAAATAGATGAGCCGACGGGGGTAGTGCTTCAGACGTTGATATAAACTCATAAATATACTTTATAATCAATTTGTTGTAAGTATCTTGTCGATCTCTGTATCCGCGTCGGGAACATTGCCCCGACGGGCCAGGGTCTTCATGGCGCGGGGCCGATCCGCTCGACCAGTTCATCGGCGCTGATGAACCGCACATCCGGCCAGCGCTGGACGATACCTTGCAGCAGCCGGCGCAGCGCGTCCAGCCCGAGCTTGCGGTTTTCCGGGTCGATGTGGCCGCAGAAGTTCACCCGGTGCGAGCTGATGATCGCGGGCTTACGCCAGCGGAACGCGGCCGCGACCTGATTCAGCGCCAGGCCGACCGCGTCGAAGGCCGGGTCGTTCGTGGGTTCGAACACCACGTTGCGGACGATGGACACATGGTCCTGGCCACGACGGCGGCCCAGCGCGTTGAATTCCCGGACGGTCCGCTCCCGATCCAGCCGCCGCACGCAGTGTAGGGGTTTGTCAATGGCGCGCACGCCCTGGGATTCCACCCAGGGGTAAAGGTCCGGGTGCAGTTGCTGGGCCGGGGGTGTGAAGGTCTGCGAGCGAAACCCGAAAACCTGTTCGAACAGCTTCAGGCCATCGGCAATGATTTCGCGGTGCTGTTCGATCTCGGAACGGTCCCGCAGGCCAAAGGCATGGGTGTAGCCCACTCCCGGCAGCGAAGGCTCATCGCCCAGGCCCGCCATCGAGCGGTTGTCGAGATTGATGGTCAGCGCCTGATCGCCCGCGCGCCGCTTCCGTTCGATCAGTTCGACGTTCAGGTGCTCCCGCCCGTGAAATTGCGGCCTCAGCAAGCCCAGCCGCATGCCTTCCCGCCACAGCGCCCAAGCGCCGTCATAGGCTTGAGGTTGCGTCGCCGTCAGCCGTTCGAACGTTCGGGGCAAAGGTTCGTACCGATAGCCCGGGTCTCCGGACAGCATCGCGTCAAAACCTGGATTCGCGCAAAGCCCATAAGGCGTGAAGACGGCGGAGCGGCCACTTGCGTCGGTGACGGAAGCAAGCACTTCAAAGAGCGCTTCCAGGTCCTGCCGGGTTTCCAGGGTATCAAAGCGGTCGAACCGACCACCCAGATCCAGCCCTGCCGCTGCCATCCGTTCCCAGGCCGCCTTGGAATCCAGGCGGACATTCCCGTAGTCGTCCACGGAGAACGCGACCAGTTTTTCGGCGGTGCGCCAGCCGGGGATGTTCTTCAGGTTGTCCAGCAGCATCCGCTTCATACGTTCGTCTCCCGCGCGGCCAGGTAGCTCTCCACAAAGCGGTCGGCATTGCTGCGTCGAAAGTCCCCTGCCGCCTGCTCCGCGCGACGCTGCATCTCTGTGTGCCGATCGACGTCGGAAGCCAGTTCACGAATGAACTTGACGATTCCCCCCAGATCACCGGCGGGAAAACACCGCGCATGACCATATTCCCGGGCGTAGCGCGCCAGTTCGCTGTCCGCGCCGGCAATGTAGAGTGCAGGAATGCCGAAGCTCATCAGATTGTATGCCTTGCTCGGCACGCTGCCCCGGCTCACGGATTCATGCAGAATCACCACACCGAGGTCCGCCGCCGACAGCGAGTAGGGAAACATCGCGTCGGACTGGAACGGCAGCAGCCGAACGTTGGCCAGCCCTCGCGCCCTTACCGTCTGCTCGATGGCCGGTTGTCGCGGCCCGCGCCCGATGATCTGGAACAGGATGCGCGGTTCATCCTTGAGTCGCTCCGCCACCTCGATCAACACCTCGACATTGTGGGTCACGCCGATATTGCCCGAGTACTGCACCACGAAGCGATCCCACAGAGCGTGTTCCCGCACGAAGGGATTTTCGGCATCCCGAACCCGGCTGTTCTCCTGAAAGATCGACCAGATCGGATGCACCAGCAGTTTTCGTCGGTCCACGTAGTGCGCCAGCATGTCCGCCATGGGCGGGCTGATGGTAAACAAACGCCAGGCCTTGCGAAAAGAGTAGCGGTTCAACGCGGCCCAGATCCGGTAAACCGGGTGGGTTTCCTTCATGCCGGTAATTTTGAAGGTATCCGGGTAAACGTCCCAGATCACCATGCTGAAGCGATGCGGCAGGATCAGGTTCAGCAGGTAGCCCATGGGCGGGACGGAGACAAAGAAGACTTCATGGCGACGATACCGCGTCATCAGCAACCACCACATCTTCGTCAGCGCCAACAGGTAGGAGCCGGCCTTTTTCCAGGCCGGGCGCTCGTGCCAGCGGTTGATCCAGGTTACCCGGATATCCCGATCCAACTCTTCCCCTTGCACATGCACGCTGCTGGTGATCAACGCGACCTCATCAAAGCGTCGCTTGAAGGCGTTGGCGAAGCCCACCGTCAGGTAGTTGGCGGCCTGGTTGATCAACACTACCCGTCGTGTCACAGACGCCGTTTCCTATCGGGTTGGCTGGTAAACCAGCGACTCATACAAGTCAACATAATCAGCGAACCGCTCAACCTGGTTAAATTTCTGTTCTGCCCGCTTCCTGCACTGAACGGCCCGGCTGCCGCCCTCACTTTGAGTCAATTCGACGATGGCAGCCGCCAAGCCTTCGATGTCGCCACGCGACACGATCCTCCCCGTCAAATCATCAATCGCCTCGGGACTTCCCCCCGTATCGTAGGTCACGACTGGGACACCACACGCCAGGGCTTCGATATTGGTCGTTGGGAAGTTGTCGCTGTAGGTCGGATTGATATACACAGTGGCCCTTTGATACCAGCTCACCAGTTCCGCAAGGCTCTCGGTTCTTCCAAACCCTTCAATGCCTTCCGGGAGCGCCTGTCGTTGGGAGTGGTTTAGTCCGATCAAAACAATGCGGAATGTCGACGGAAGCCGCTGCCTGAGTTTCAAGAAATCGGCCAGCCCCTTGCGGTCTGACCAGACGTTTGCAACGCCCAGGATCAAATCCTCTTCTTTGCCCTCTAAAGCTGGCGCAAAGGTGGCCAGATCTACCCCGTTATGGATGACACGGACCGGATAGCCGCCCAGAAATGAACTTTGGACAAGGCGTTTCAGCCATGCGCTCGGCGTCACCAAGGTCAGCTCCGACAGGCCAGAGAAAGCCGCCTTCTTCAAGTCGAAATTGCGCTGACTCTTATCGATCAGGCTTTTTGGGTAATAGCGGGTCATGGGGCATTCGAAACACTGCGTTTGCCATTTCTCGCATTTCACCCGATCGAAGTACGAACAATGTCCGGTGAACGGCCAGCAGTCGTGAAGCGTCCACACTATCGGAATACGAGCTTGCTTCAGATACTCGAAGAGGACTGGAAAGTGGAGAAAATATCCGTGGATATTGTGCAAGCTGACAACGTCCGGGCCTTCATTGTCCAACCAGCGCACCAAGCGTCTCGTCGCTCCCTTTGACCCGAGTCCATGACCATCCAACAAAAGACTCCGGACCCCGTGAAACAGGACGTCTATTGGCCCACCTATCTGATAGGTCCGCGATTTGCTGGAGCTGCTAGGTCGGCCATAAGCGATCAGGCTTGTATGTCCCCGACTCATCGCGACCGCTCCGATCTGCTCGGCGATGCGGCCCGTACTTCCCATATTAACAGTCGTATTTATTTGAACGTATTTCATCTTGCACTGAGCAACGAAGCCAAATCAAATCCAGCGTAATAATACCAGAAGCCCTATGCTCTTACTGATAATATTTATTTCTGCTGCTTTCCATCTGCTTGAATATATCTTTCATGAGCCCACTTTGAGTTAAAATTAACTGAACCCGTTATTTGATTAAACTGGAGCCACTCAAAAAGATCATCCGGCAATATTGGTTTCTCAATATAAAAGGCAAATAAATTTTGCTGTTTTGGGAAAATACGCACAAATAAAATATAGAATGGCTTTAGGGCTGAAAGGAAAAACCTTTTTGCGAGACCTTTTTTTTCAGCAGACGCAGAACTTGGAATCCCTGTCGCATAAAAAAACCGTATTTTATGTTCGGCCACAGGATTATATGACTGAATGGTTTTTCTGACCTCCCTTTCAGTCCATCGAAAAACAAAATTTGGAACATCGCTATTCTCGACACCCCCAAATTTACAGTCATTAAAAAAAACAGCGGTACATTCATAAGTCTGTGTAAGATTGAGATTCTCCAAAATTCTCATCACAGCAGAATCCCTAGCCTCAAAAGCAAGTACAGCTCTTCGCGCAACCCGATACATTTCGGTTAATGCACGATGAGGTGACCTGCAATGGTGAAGGGCGGCATGAACCACGACGTAATCATATTCATTATCTGCCAAAGATAAATCCGAGATATTCTCTCTAATCCATCCATAAGGTTTATATTGATTTGATTCCATTCGCGAATCCAAGTTGGAAATTGTGACATTAAGGAAACCAAGCGCATCAAACGTTTCTTTATCGCGAATGCCGCCACCGCAGACAAGAATCGAAGCTTGCCGGTCGGTGATAACTTTTGCAACAATATTGCCGTAGAAAATAAGCCTCTCATCCATACTTTTCACTCTCGCTAGTTAAGCTCTATCACCTTGCAGTAAGAGCAATAAGGGCATTTTCAAATATTCGTAATTGAGCTGTTGGGTTATAGAAGCGATCAATAATTTCCCAACAACGACGCTGGACAATTTCTCTCGATGGGTTCAATAAAAACCATCGCTCTATCGCGTTGGCTAGAGATTCACTACCTGGATCAAATAACACACCTGTTTCCCCGTCTTGAACACTTTCCGCCTCTGGCATTTGGCACGTCCAGTCAGAGTGTGTGCATACAGGAATTCCGTAGCCCATCACATGAATTGCCGTCAAGCCAACGTTTCCGGGGGAAACACATAAGTCGCTACTTGTGATCAATGAAAATAAAACATTTTCGTTATAACAAGGTCCAAAAAAATAAATCGACGAATTATCTTTCGCTAGAGACTCCAGCTTATTCCGCATTGGGCCATCGCCGATAATAAGGAGATTATACCGAGAACCGTCTTTGTTAAGCTCACTGACTGCACTAATCAAATTATCAATCTTTTTCTCTTCCGTAAGGCGTCCTACAAACAATAATAGTGGAAGATCAGGTCTGGAAAACATCGATACTCTATCAAGGTAATTTTCAGCCGTATTCTTAACACGAAATTCCAATTGCCTGAAGTAGTGGAAAGAATTGTAAACAACATCAATATTATTCGCTGGAATACCTTGTATTATCATATTATGCGCACCATGCTCTCCGTAAACGAAGTTATGGTTAGCAAGCCGGAGAAATAGGCAAGTGACAAGTTTTTTAATTCGGTTTTCACCGCCATAGAGTCCATGGCCCCAAAAAGCCGTTTTTTTTCCACGTAGCCGCGCCAAAATCACTCCTAACCAAGTAGACAGGGTAAAGATATGGGCAAGAAAAACAATGACTTCAGCGTTTGTTTTGGCAACACGTGTAGTTACGCCACTTTGCCAGACAAGTAAATCACCAACGTAGCGATTTTTCACTGGAATGTGCGCCTCTACAAAAGCTGCATCCACCTCATCTTGAAAATCTATCTGTCGTATAGTTGAAGAGGGACTAGCTCCACAGATGAATTTCGGCAGTAGAATTTTAGATCTTATTAATTCAAACCAAAGCTCGTATCGATAATGAGGGGCAATATTGGTTATAAAATCAACTCTAATCTGCTTGGTCATTTTACAGTAAGTCCATCTGTAGTAGTTCCAGCCAAAGCCGTTTCCGGTAGTGCGGAGCCAGGTTGGTGATGAAATCAATCTCTTCCACGCGCCCTCCCCACTGCCTTTTCAATCACTTCGATGTATCGTGCGGTCATTTGCTTGATGTCGAAGTATTGCTCTGCATGGTTTCGGGCGTTCTTCGAAAACCTGTCGTAGTCGTTCGCCACTTCAAGGATGGCGGAGACAAGCGGCTCCACCGTCGGCGCGTCGAGCTTCCAGGGATCGCCCCCAAAATCCACGATTCTGCCGCAGTCGCCGGGCACGAGTTCCGCAAGCGCACCAGTATCGAATCCAACCACCGGCAACCCAGAACTCATCGCCTCGATCACCGTATTTGGGCAGGCTGCGTTCACATCGAGGCTGAGATAGATACCATCCCGATAGACGCGATGAACCTCGTCCCGCGCTACTGGACCCCTATAGTCCAACCGCGTCGAAAGCTTTTCCCTGTTCGACGCATCGGCGAAGCCCCCATACACTCGCACGGCGATCCCCACTGGGGCCAACCTTTCACACAGTTCGTTCAAGAGTTCCACCGCATAAGGCGAATAATCGAGATGCCCCTCTACGCAAATAACGTCGGGATTATCTGGAGTTCGTCTCGAATCGTCGAACGGTGTCATAAAAACAGATTGATCCACTCCATTTGGAATAACCGCCCAGCTTTCCCGTCGTCGCCAACCGTGACGATCCCACCACCGTTGCACGAACCGGCTTTGATAAACAATCTCATCTGCGAAATACCCGTGTATTAACTTCATTAGGCCGTTGCGAATTTCCGCTTCAACAAATCGTTTCATCCCAAGCCATCGTTTACGATGAATCCACGATAGTCCATCCAAACGATAGATGATCGGAACCCCACGAATTTTGTATCGCCACAGATCAAGCAATCGACGCGACCCGCCCACAATAAACAGTACATCGGGCCATTCTCTCAACTGCGAAAGGTAACTCACCTTCCAGCCTAGTTCCCTCAGCGCTGTCTCAAAGCGCGACTGAAAACTGCCCGGTCCACCTGTACCTGGCGGATGTGGAAAAACAATAATCATGTTTTAATTAACAATAATGTTGTTGAAATACCGTCCGAGAACCACAACCTACGCCAGCCACAAGTCAATTGATTAAACCGCTTCCATTCGTTAGTCATACGCTCTTCATTTTTGCCGATAGACGCCGGCACTGAGAAATCGTTAGCTAAATATCTTTCTGCGTTATCCAAAATAAATAAACCTCCTGTTTTTAGCTTATCCAAACAACCTAACGCAATTAAATCTCGATACTTACCGTCATTCAATATCACATCAACACTATTAGTTGATAGCGAATAAAGAGATTTTACATATTCGGAATTTACGGGTTCATTATTATTCAGATTTTTTAGACAATACTCAACATTAGGGTAATTAATGAGGCTTTGCGATACTTTTTCAAACCATGACTTATCATGTTCTACTGAAATAAGAAGCTGTGAAAAAACTCAATTACCTAAGCCGCCTCTAAAGCGGCCCCTTGT
>ENA-UOWG01004082-UOWG01004082.1-activated-sludge-metagenome-genome-assembly--contig:-NODE-4082-length-10444-cov-22.346809_pt1 | contig 10444 bp, 7 predicted proteins | sample MGYA00238147_ERZ761563 | MGnify/ENA primary metagenome ERZ761563 (study PRJEB28884, sample SAMN05720216) | anaerobic digester metagenome | isolation source: active sludge of municipal... | reverse complement strand
CGGCGTCGTGCCGAGGCGGTGCGCGACGCGCTCGTGTCGTCCGGGGTGCCAGGGGGAAGCGTGCGCCTGGTCAAGCCCGCCGACATCGTGGGCGCCGGCGACCTGGTCCAGGCGCGCCACGTCGAGATCCGCGTCTTGGCCGACTGAGCGGGCGCCGATCATGTTCTCCAAGTTCTTCATCGAGCGCCCGATCTTCGCGATCGTGGTGTCGCTGCTCATCAGCATCGGCGGCCTGGTGTCGCTCAAGGGACTGCCGATCGAGCAGTACCCGAACATGAGTCCGGTCCAGGTGACCGTGACCGCGAGCTACCCGGGGGCCGACTCGCTGACCGTGGCCGAATCGGTGGCCGCGCCGATCGAGGCGCAGATCAACGGCGTCGACAACATGATGTACATGTCGTCGACCAGCTCGTCGAACGGGCAGCTGCAGCTGACTGTCTACTTCAGCCTCGACACCGACCCCGACATCGCGCAGGTGCAGGTCCAGAACCGCGTGAGCCTGGCCCAGCCCCAGTTGCCCGCCGAGGTGGTGAAGAACGGCGTGTCGGTGCAGAAGCGCTCCTCGTCGATGCTGATGATCATCGGCATCTACGGCAAGGGCGAGCGCTACAGCGCCGACTACGTGGCCAACTTCGCCAACGTGTACGTGCTCGACGCGCTCAAGCGCGTGCCGGGCGCGGGTCAGGCCTCGATCCTGGGCGTGGCCGACCAGGCCATGCGCATCTGGATGAACCCCGACCGGATGGCCTCGCTCAAGATCACCACGAGCGACATCCAGAACGCGGTGGCCTCGCAGAACAAGCTCTTCTCGGCGGGCCAGCTCGGCCAGCAGCCGACCAATGTTCCGGTGCAGCAGACCGTGCCGCTGGTGACGCAGAGCCCGTTCACCGAGCCGCGCGAGTACGAGAACATCATCCTGCGCGCCAGCCAGGACGGCAGCGCCATCGTGCGGCTGCGCGACGTGGCGCGCGTCGAGGTGGGCCGCTCGTCCTATCTGGTGGACTCGACCCTGAACGGGGTGCCGGCGACCTTCATCGCCATCTACCAGCAGCCGGGCGCCAACGCGCTCGACGTCTCGGCCGAGGTCAAGCGCACGCTCGAGAACATGAAGCGCAACATGCCCGAGGGCATGGAGTACCGCGTCGCGCTCGACACCACCGACTTCGTACGCCTGTCGATCGAGGAAGTGCTGCACACCCTGCTCGAGGCGGTGCTGCTGGTGGTGGGCGTGATCTACCTGTTCCTGCAGAACTTCCGCGCCACGGTGATCGCCACCACCGCCATTTTCGTGGCGCTGCTCGGCACCTTCGTCGGCATGCTCGCGCTGGGCTTCTCGATCAACCTGCTCACGCTGTTCGGGATGGTGCTGGCCATCGGCATCGTGGTCGACGACGCGATCATCGTGGTCGAGAACGTCGAGCGGAACATGGCCCAGGGGCACCTCAGCGCGCGCGACGCGACGATCAAGGCCATGGCCGAGGTCTCGGGGCCGGTGGTCGCGGTGGTGTTCGTGCTCGCCGCCGTGTTCGTGCCCGCGGCGTTCCTGCCGGGGACCACGGGCCAGCTCTACAAGCAGTTCGCGATCACCATCGCCATCTCGGTGGCGATCTCGGGCTTCGTCGCGCTGACGCTCACGCCGGCCATGTGCGGCATGATGCTCAAGCACACCGAGCCCCCGAAGAAGGGCTTCTTCGCCTGGTTCAACCGCCAGTTCGACTCGCTGACCAAGGCCTACGGCCGGCTGGTCGCCCTGGTGATCAAGCGGGTGGTCGTGAGCTTCGCCTTCCTGGCGATCATGGTGGTGGCGATCTTCGCGCTGTTCCGCACCCTGCCCACGAGCTTCGTTCCCAACGAGGACCAGGGCTACCTGCTGGCCGCGATCATCATGCCCGACGCGGCGAGCCTCGATCGCACCCAGGCGGTGATGAACCAGGTCAACGCCCTGTTCGAGAAGAACCCCGCGGTTCTCGACCGTACCGAGATCGCCGGCTTCTCGCTGCTCGACAACGGCTTCAAGGCCAACGCCGGCACCTTCTTCGTGACGCTCAAGGACTTCAACGAGCGCTACAAGAGCGCCGAGAGCACCAAGACCCAGAGCGCGGACGCGGTGCTCGCCACCGTGGGCCGGCAGGCCTTCGGGATCGAGCAGGGCCTGATCGTGCCCATCGCGCCTCCGCCCATCCCAGGCCTGGGCACCACCGGCGGCTTCGAGTTCTGGATCCAGGACACCACCGGGGCCGCGCCCGAGCGGCTGCAGGAAGTGGCCAACGCCTTCGTCGCCAAGGCGCGCGCGCGACCCGAGCTGGCCGGCCTGAACTCCACGTTCCGCGCCAGCTCGCAGCAGCTGCGCGTGGACGTGAACCGCGACAAGGCGACCCTGCTCGGCGTGAACGTGGCCGACGTCTACGGCACGCTGCAGGCGCAGTTCGGCACGGCCATCGTCAGCCAGTACAACCAGTTCTCTCGGGTGTGGTTCGTGATCCTGCAGTCCGAGCCGCGCTACCGGGTCCAGCCCGACGACGTGACGCGCCTGTACACCCGCTCGGCCTCGGGCCAGATGATCCCGCTGTCCTCGGTGGTCACCACCCGCTACGTCACCGGCCCTGACCTGATGCCGCACTTCAACGGCTTCCCGGCGGCCAAGGTCAACGGCAACGCGGCGGGCGGCTATTCCTCAGGCCAGGCGATCGAGGTGATGGAAGAGGTGGCGCGCGAGACCCTGCCGCAGGGCTACCGCTACGCCTGGTCGGGCATCGCCTACGAGGAAAAGCAGTCCGGCGGCACCTCGACGGTGGCCTTCGCCTTCGGCCTGCTGCTCGTGTTCCTGATTCTGGCCGCCCAGTACGAGAGCTGGACCCTGCCCGGAGCCGTGGTCACTGCGGTGCCCTTCGGCATCGTTGGCGCATTGCTCGCCACCTGGTTGCGCGGGCTGGACAACGACGTGTACTTCCAGATCGGCCTGCTGGTGCTGGTGGGCCTGGCGGCGAAGAACGCGATCCTGATCGTGGAGTTCGCGGTCGAATTGCGCCACAAGGAACGCAAGGGCCTGATCGAGTCGGCGATCGAGGCGGGCGAGTTGCGTCTGCGCCCCATCGTCATGACCTCGCTCGCCTTCATCGGCGGCGTGATTCCGCTGGCGCTGGCCAGCGGCGCGGGCGCCAACGCGCGCCACTCGATCGGCACCGGCATCATCGGCGGCATGATCGGCGCGTCCACGCTGGCACTGATCTTCGTGCCCCTGTTCTTCGTGCTGTTCGAGAAGCTCGCCGGGCGCGGCAAGGACGGCAAGCCGTCCGAGGCGCCCGCGTCCCCGCCCGGCCACGGACCCACCGGAGCGAGTCCCGAGCTAGCCGCCCAGCCCGCCCAGACAAGTGATGAGGCTGCGCCCGCCGCGGCCGCCCAGCCGGCCAAGGAGGGCGCATGAGACGCGTTGCCCTCGCTGCGCTGACGCTCGCCCTGGCGGGCTGCATGCTCGGGCCCGACTACCGTCGGCCCGAGGTGGCGGTGCCCGAGTCCTACCGCTACGCCACCACCGGCAACGCCGACCTGCTGACCGAGCGCTGGTGGACCCAGTACGGCGATCCCGAGCTCGATGCCCTGGTGGCCCAGGCGATCGCCAGCAACCGCAGCCTCGCGGTGGCCGTGGCCAACGTGGAGCGCGCCGCGGGGTCGCTCACCACCACCCGCTCGGCGATCTTCCCGCAGCTTGGCTACGGCGCCACCTCGCAGCGCTCCCGTGCGACCGAGCGCGCCGCCACGCCCCTGCCGCCCACCGTGCCCAATCCGCAGACCGCCAACCAGGCGGTGGCCAACGCCAGCTGGGAGCTCGACCTCTGGGGCAAGCTGCGCCGCCAGACCGAGTCCGCCCAGGCCGACCTGCAGGCCACCGAGGAGGAGCGCCGCGGCGTGGTCCTCACCCTGGTGGCGAGCGTGGTCAGCACCTACGTGCAGCTGCTCTCGCTCGACGAGCAGTTGCGCATCTCGCAGCGCACCTCCGAGGTCTACGCCGAGTCGCTCAAGCTGTTCGAGCTGCAGTTCAAGTACGGCGTGGTCTCGCAGATCAACGTGGCCCAGGCGCGCTCGCAGTTCGAGAGCGCGCAGGCGGCGATCCCCGAGATCCGCCAGCAGATCACCGAGACCGAGAACGCCCTGTCCATCCTGGTGGGCCGCAACCCCGGTCCGATCGCGCGCGATCGCAAGCTCAGCCAGCTCAAGCTGCCGCAGGTGCCCGGCGACCTGCCCTCGAATCTGCTGCAGCGCCGCCCCGACGTGCTCGCCGCCGAGCAGAAGCTGATCGCCGCCAACGCGCAGATCGGTGCGGCGCGCGCGCTGTACTTCCCGACCATCTCGCTCACCGGCGCGTTCGGCGGGGCGAGCGCAGACCTCTCGAAGCTGTTCACCGGGCCGGCGCGGGTGTGGACCTACGCCGGCAGCATCACCGGCCCGATCTTCACGGCCGGCGCGATCTCGGGCCAGGTGGCGCAGGCCGAGGCCGGACAGCAGGGCGCGCTGGCGAACTACGAGGGCACCGTGCAGCAGTCCTTTGCGGACGTCGAGAACGCACTGTCGGCGCGGCTGCGCCTGGCGGAGCAGCTCGCCGCGCAGGGGCGGCTGGTGGCCGCGCTGTCCGACTACTCGCGGCTCGCGCGGCTGCAGTTCACCGGCGGCTACGCGCCGTACTTCGCCGTGGTCCAGGCCGAGCAGCAGCTCTTTCCCCAGGAGCTGCGCTACACCACCAGCCAGGCCGCGCAGCTCGTGGCGGTGGCCAACCTCTACAAGGCGCTCGGTGGCGGCTGGATCGAGCAGGCCGAGTCCTTGGCCGTCGCGCCCGCCGCTGCGGCGCCCGCGGGTGCGTCTGCGCCTGCCGCGGCTGCGGCCAGGCCCTGACGACCTAGGGGTGCACCACCACCAGTAGTGCGCGCGCCTCGCCGCGGCCGGTGTTGCGGATCGCGTGCGGCCGGTCGGCCGCGTAGCGCGCGGTGTCGCCGCTGCGCAGGCGGCGGGCGTGGTCACCGCTGGCCACCTCGATCTGCCCGGCGAGCACCGTGAGGTGCTCCTGCGCGCCGGGGTCGTGGGGGTCGGACACCAGCGCTCCGCCTGCGGCCAGTTCCAGCTCGTACCACTCGAAGCGTCCCGCCAGTTCCATCGGCCCCAGCACGCGCAGCCGGTAGCCCTCGCCCTCGAGGCGCGGGGTGGCGTCGGGGCCCACGAGCTGAACCGTGGGCCGGGCGCGCGGCTCGCCGGCGAAGAGCTGCTCGAGCGCCAGCCCCAGGCCGTTGGCCAGGCGCCAGGTCACCGCGATGGTGGGGTTGGCGCGGTCGCGCTCGATCTCGGAGAGCATCGACTTCGACACCCCGGCCACGCGCGACAGGTCGTCGAGCGTCATGCCGCGCTCGGCGCGCAGGCGCTGCAGGGTCTCGCCCAGGCGGGGAGGGGCCGCGGCGGCGGGCGGGGGGGAGGGGCGGGGCTTCACGGGGCTGTTCGACAAATCGAATTGTTGATCGATATACTGAACAAAATTCATCTGCCGAACAAGTCCCCGCCGCTGGCCGGGCGCTTCGGCCCCCGCCCACACGACCTGCGGCCACCCCGGCCGTGCCAGGAGCCGGCCCATGAGCGAGCCCGCGCGCAACGCCTTCTACACCGACCTGCAGGCCGCCCTGGCCGAAACCCGCGCCCAGGGCCTGTTCAAGCCCGAGCGGGTGATCGCCTCGCGCCAGGGCGCCGAGGTGCGCGCCGCCGACGGCCGCAGCCTGATCAACCTGTGCGCCAACAACTACCTGGGGCTGGCCGGCCGCCAGGAACTGGTCGACGCGGCCAAGCGCGCGCTCGACGAGCACGGCTACGGCATGTCGTCGGTGCGCTTCATCTGCGGCACCCAGGACGTGCACAAGGAGCTCGAGGCGCGGCTGGCGCGCTACCTGGGCACCGAGGACAGCATCCTCTACGCCGCGGCCTTCGACGCCAACGGCGGGGTGTTCGAGCCGCTGTTCGACGAGCGCGACGCGATCATCTCGGACGCGCTCAACCACGCCTCGATCATCGATGGCGTGCGCTTGTGCAAGGCGCAGCGCCTGCGCTACGCGCACAACGACATGGACGAGCTCGAGGCCCGGCTGCGCGAGTCCGCCGGCGCGCGCCGCCGCATCATCGTCACCGACGGCGTGTTCTCGATGGACGGCACGGTGGCCAAGCTGCCGCGCATCGTCGAGCTGGCCGAGCGCCACGACGCGCTGACCATGATCGACGAATGCCACGCCACCGGCTTCATGGGCCCCACCGGACGCGGCACCCACGAGCACCACGGGCTGCTGGGCCGCATCGACATCATCACCGGCACGCTGGGCAAGGCGCTGGGTGGCGCGATGGGCGGCTTCACCTGCGCGCGCCGCGAGGTGGTCGAGACCCTGCGCCAGCGCTCACGCCCGTATCTGTTCTCGAACACGCTCGCGCCGGTGATCGCCGGCACCTCGATCGCGGTGCTCGACCTGCTCGAGGGCTCGGGCGAGCTGCGCGAGCGCCTGCACGCCAACACCGCCCTGTGGCGCGCCGAGCTCGTGCGCCTGGGCTTCACCATCAAGCCGGGCGCCCACCCGATCGTGCCGGTGATGCTGTTCGACGCCAAGGTGGCGCAGGCCTTCGCCCAGCGCATCTACGAGCTCGGCGTGCTCGCCAGCGGCTTCTTCTACCCGGTGGTGCCTATGGGGCAGGCGCGGGTGCGCACCCAGATGTCGGCCGCGCACACGCGCGAGCAGCTCGAGCGAGCCTTGGGCATCTTCGCGCAGGCCGGCCGCGAACTCGGCGTGATCGGAGGCCGCTGATGGAGCGCATCCTCGTCATTGGCGCGCGCGGTCAGATCGGCAGCGAACTCACCGAGGCGCTGGCCGCGCATTTCGGTGCAGCCAACGTGGTGGCGGCCGACCTCGCGCCCGCGGGCACCGGTGCGGTGGCCTACGAGCGGCTCGACGTGCTCGATCGCGCCCGGCTCGAGGCCGTGATCGAGTCGCGCGGCATCACGCAGGTCTACCAGCTCGCAGCCATGCTCTCGGCCACCGGCGAGCGCGACCCTGGGCGCGCTTGGGCGCTGAACATGGGCGGGCTCATGAACGTGCTCGAACTGGCGCGCCAGCGGCCGCTGCGCGTGTTCTGGCCGAGCTCGATCGCCGCCTTCGGCCCGGGCACGCCGCGCGACATGACGCCCCAGGCCACGGTGATGGATCCGGCCACCATGTACGGGGTCAGCAAGCGGTCCGGCGAGATGCTCTGCGACTACTACCACGCCAAGTTCGGCGTGGACGTGCGCAGCCTGCGCTACCCCGGCGTGATCAGCTGGCGCACCCCGCCCGGCGGCGGCACCACCGACTACGCGATCGACATCTTCCAGGCCGCGCGTCGCGGCGAGCCCTACCGCTGCTTCCTCGGGCCCGACACGCGCCTGCCCATGCTGTACATGCCCGACGCGGTGCGCGCCACCCTCGAGCTCATGGACGCCGACCCGGCCCGCCTCACGCAGTGGTCCTCGTACAACCTCGCCGGCCTGTCGTTCACGCCGGCGGAACTGGCGAGCGCCATCCGCGCGCGCGCACCGGGCTTTGCCATCGAGTACGTGCCGGACTTTCGCCAGGCGATCGCCGCAGGCTGGCCGCGCTCGATCGACGACACGCAGGCCCGCGCCGACTGGGGCTGGCGCCCGCAGTACGGGCTCGAGGCGATCGTCGAGGACATGCTGGCCCACGTGCCGCTGGTGTGGCCGGCCGCGGCCTGACCCCTTAGCACAAGCAGGTTTGCACGGCGGCGTGGCACCCCGGGTGCCAGATCCGCGCGGCGATCCTGCCTGCTAGCTCGCGCCCCGCGGCGCCACCGCGTGCACCTCGGTCGGCCCGGCGATGCCCTTGAACTGGGCCGCGCCCAGCGCCTGCGTGGCCAACTCCGCCGGCAGGGTGGCGCGGGTTGCGTCGTCGACCAGGATGGCGTGCGCCGCGACGCGGGTGTGCGCCTCCAGGCGCGCCGCGAGGTTCACGGTGCGGCCCACGCAGGTGTAGGTGGCGCGCCGCTGGGTGCCGGTGTAGCCGGCGATCACGTCGCCGGTGGCCAGGCCCACGCCGATCGCCAGCGGTGCGCGGCCCGCTGCCACGCGCTCGACGTTGAGCAGTTCGATCATCTCGATCATCTCGAGCGCGGCGCGCACCGCGCGCGATCCGGCGTCAGCCAGCGGCAGCGGGGCGCCGAAGATCGCCATCAGCCCGTCGCCGATCATCTGGTTGATCACCCCGCCCTGGCCGCTGATCGCGTCGAACATCAGCGTGTAGTAGGTGTTGAGCAGCTCGATCGTCTCGTCGGCCGACTGCTGCTCGCACAGCGCGGTGAAGCCGCACAGGTCGGCGAACATCACGGTCGCGGTCAGGTGCCTGCCGCCCAGCGCGAAGCCCGAGCGCTCGAGGTCCTGCTCCACCTCCGAGGTGGCAAAGCGCCGCACCATCTCGCGCTGCTCGTCGCGCAGCCGCTTCTTCTCGAGGCTCGACTGCACGCGCGCGCGCAGCAGCACCGGGTTCACCGGCTTGCGCAGGTAGTCGTCGGCACCGAGCTCGATGCAGCGGACCACGCTGTCCAGGTCTTCCAGCGCCGAGGTCACGATCACCGGCAGGTCGCGCAGGCGGGGGCTGGCCGTCAGGTGCTGCAGCACCTGAAAGCCGTCCATCTCGGGCATGGCGATGTCGAGCAGCAGCAGGTCGAAGTTCTGCTGCTCCAGCAGTTCCAGTGCCAGGCGGCCGTTCTCGGCGCCCGCGCCGCGGTGGCCCAGCTGCTCCAGGCTGCGGATCAGCAGCAGGCGGTTGACCTTGTTGTCGTCGGCCACCAGGATGCGCGCGCCCGACTCAGCCACGGCGCAGCTCCGCCAGCCGCGCCGCGGCGCGCCCGTAGGCCTCGTCCAGCGCGGCGAGCGGCGCGCCGTCGGCCGGCACGCCGCCCAGCTCCAGCGCGCGCGCCAGGCCGGCGAGCTCGGCCGCGCCAAAGGTACTGCTGCTCGACTTGATCGAGTGCGCCAGCCGCTTGAACTCGGCGGCTTCTCCCGCGGCACGGGCCGGTCCCAGTGCGGCCATGAGGGCCGGGGTCTCTTCGAGGTAGGTGCCGATCAGTTCGTCGACGAACTCGCGCCCGACGCTGGACTGCAGTTCCTCGAGTACGGCGAGGTCGATCGGGTCGTTGGTGGGTTCGCTCATGGCGCCGCTCCTTTCGCGGGCGGGATCCGGCTCAGGGCATCGACCAGTTGTTCGACGCGGATCGGCTTGGTGAGGTAGTCGTCCATGCCCGCGGCGAGGCACATCTCGCGGTCGCCGTGCATGGCGTTGGCGGTCATGGCCACGATGCGCGGGCTGCCGCCGGGCGCGCGCGCCCGGATCCTGCGGGTGGCTTCCAGCCCATCCATCTCGGGCATCTGCACGTCCATCAGCACCAGGTCATACGTCTGGCGCTGCACGCTCTCGATGGCCTCGATGCCGTTGCTGGCCACGTCGGCGCGGTAGCCCATCTGCTGCAGGATGCGCAGCGCGAGCTTCTGGTTCACCACGTTGTCCTCGGCTAGCAGGATGCGCAGCGGGTGACGTTCCGCCATCCCGGGATCGATGCTCGCCTTGGCGGGCACCGCGGCCGGGCGGGGCGCCGCCTCGTCGTGCGCCAGCAGCGAGATCAGCGTGTCGAACAGCTGGCTCTGGCGCAACGGCTTGGCCAGGAAGGCTTTGAACAGGCCCTCGCCATCGCCCGCCTCCTTGCGGCCCAGGCTGCTGAACAGCACCAGCGGCAGCGTGGGCGCCACCGTGCGGATGGCGCGTGCCAGTTCCAGCCCGTCCATGCCGGGCATGTGCATGTCGATGATCGCCAGGTCGTAGGCCTGGGCGCCGAGCATCTGCAGCGCCTGCGCGGGGAACTCGGTGTCGTGCACCACCATGCCCCACTTGGCGGTCTGCAGCGCCAGGATGCGCCGGTTGGTGGCGTTGTCGTCGACCACCAGGATGCGCTTGCCTGTCAACTGCGGCTGCTGGCCGATGAAGTCGCGCCGCGCGCCCTGCGGCAGCGCGGCCGGCACCGCCCGGATGGTGAAGTGGAAGCTGCTGCCCTGGCCCGGGCCGGCGCTCTCGGCCCACATGGTGCCGCCCATGAGCTCGGCCAGCAGCTTGCTGATGGCCAGGCCCAGGCCCGTGCCGCCGTACTTGCGGGTGGTGCTGCTGTCGGCCTGGCTGAACTTCTGGAACAGGCGCGACAGGCCCGCCTCGGTCAGGCCGATGCCGGTGTCGCGCACCGTGAAGTGCAGGTGGCTGCCCTGGCCGGTCTGCTCGTCGCCCTCGAGCCGCACGCTGAGCACCACCTCGCCCTGGTCGGTGAACTTGACCGAGTTGGAGAGCAGGTTGAGCAGGATCTGGCGCAGGCGGGTGACGTCGCCGTCGAGCGC
>ENA-UOWG01004081-UOWG01004081.1-activated-sludge-metagenome-genome-assembly--contig:-NODE-4081-length-10446-cov-11.609181_pt1 | contig 10446 bp, 8 predicted proteins | sample MGYA00238147_ERZ761563 | MGnify/ENA primary metagenome ERZ761563 (study PRJEB28884, sample SAMN05720216) | anaerobic digester metagenome | isolation source: active sludge of municipal... | reverse complement strand
CGGGCCCGGCGGCGCTCCCGCCAAAATCGGAAGTAATTTTTGCACAGACCCTTATTAGAAGCTTGCGTTTCAGAACTGGGCTGCCCCAGCTTGCCGTGGGGGCTGTATTCCAATGGAGAGAGGGACAGGGAGGGGCTGTAAATCCTTTTTGCGTGTCCTTGCGTTTATTGCGGCCAAAAATCCGCTCTTCGAAATTTTTGAATCTCATGAAATCAGGCACTGCATGCGCCTTTCCTGAGTTCCTGATTTCCAAACTGAGTACATCTTTCTTCGCGTCCTTCGAAATTTTCGTGGTGATAAAATCACGCACCTTGTTTGTCCTGCATCCGCGGGACCGCCCTCGGGTCGAAGATTGACGGGTTATGGCGATCCGTCCACACTGGGTCACAGGCTGTGACCACCGCGAACCAGATCACGATTCTGCGGATCTTGCTGGTGCCGGTCTTTGTGGGGCTGTTGCTGTATTACAGCCAGACCGGCCAGGCCGTTTACCATATCCTGGCACTGAGCGCGTTCGGCCTGGCGGCGTTGAGCGACGGGATCGACGGCTACATTGCCCGCCGTTACAACCAGCGGAGCGAGCTGGGCGCGCTGCTGGATCCGGTGGCGGACAAGCTCTTGCTGGTGTCGGGCCTGGTGCTGCTGAGCTTCAACCTCGAGCCGCATCTGATCCGGATCCCGCTCTGGCTGACGGTGACGGTCTTCAGCCGCGATCTGATCCAGTTCCTGGGCTGGGTGATCATCCAGTACACCTGCGGCCATATCCGAGTCGTGCCGCATCCGGTCGGGAAAGTGGCGACTGTCCTGCAGATGATCTGTATCTCCTGGGTGCTGCTGCGATGGCCGGCTCCGTGGCTGCAGTGGTGGGCGGCGGCGGCCACGCTGGCCACCGTCATCTCCGCCCTCATCTACATTCGGGATGGCGTCCGCCAACTGAGCGCCAGCCCCTCCAGCTCGCCTGCACAACTGCCATGAAAATCGCGCTTGGATTGTGGCTGGCCGCGGTCGCCGCCGGCGGCGCTCCCGCCAAAATCGGAAGTAATTTTTGCACAAACCCTGAAAGGCGGAATATGGTTTGCCGTTTGGGGAGCAGCGGGCATAATGGGGATCGGAGCGCGCGCTCTGCGACCGGGGCGCCCCTATAGCTCAAATGGATAGAGCGGCGGTTTCCTAAACCGTTGATCCCTGTTCAATTCAGGGTAGGGGTACCAACCATCCAAGGCGCCGGCTCAAGCCGGATATGCAGATTGCCGAGATCCTGATCCAGAAAGGCTTGCTGACGCGGGCCCAGGCGGACGAAGCCGCCCGGATGCAGCAGGCCAAACGGCTGCGATTCGATCGCGCGGTGGTCGAGTTCGGCTACCTCACCGAGCGGCAGGTGCTCGAGGTTTGGGGCGAGCAATTCAACCTGCCGGTTGCCGACCTCGAGGATGCCGTCATCGATCCCGAGGTGCTCAAGATATTGCCGTCGAAGGTGGTGTATCGGAGGAGGCTGCTGCCGCTCCGCCAGGAGAACGGATGCCTGGTGGTGGCGACATGCGATCCGCTGGGCATCCATTCCCTCGATGACCTGCGGGTGGCGACCGGCATGCCCATCGAGCCGGTCCTGGCGCCCAAGGCCGAGATCGAGAAGCTCATCAAGGCCTACTACGGCGTCGGCGGCGACACCCTCGACGAGATGGTCGGAACGGCCGGGCCGGAAGGCAAGAGTGAGGGCGCCGAGTCGAGCGAGGATTTGCTCGACATGGCCCAGGAGGCCAGCGTCATCAAGCTCGTCAACGAGATCATTATCGAAGCCGTCAACGAGCGGGCCAGCGACATCCATATCGAGCCCTACGAACACGAGCTGTCCATCCGGTATCGAATCGACGGCGTCCTGCAGCTGGCGTCCTTGCCGCCCCAGATCCACCGGTTCCAGGCCGCCATCATCAGCCGCATCAAGATCATGGCCAGCCTCAACATCGCCGAGCGCCGCGTGCCCCAGGACGGCCGGATCAAGTTCCAGATCGGCGGGCGCCAGATCGATGTCCGCGTCAGCGTCATCCCCATGCTCTTCGGCGAGGGCATCGTGATGCGGTTGCTCGACAAGGCCAGCGTCCTGTTCAGCCTCACGGAGCTCGGCATGGACGACGACACGTTCGCGATCTTCCAGCAGCTGATCGAGCGCCCGCACGGGATCATCCTGGTGACCGGCCCGACCGGCAGCGGCAAGACCACCACCCTCTACGCCGCGCTCAACGCCATCGTGGGCCCCGAGCTCAAGGTCCTCACGGTCGAGGACCCCGTCGAATACCACCTGCACGGTGTGAACCAGATCCCCGTCGACGCGCGCACCGGCATGACGTTCGAGCGCGGGCTTCGATCCATCCTCCGCCATGACCCGGATGTGATCATGATCGGCGAGATCCGCGATCTCGAGACCGCGCGGGCGGCGATCCAGGCCTCGCTGACCGGCCATCTCGTGCTCTCCACCCTCCACACCAACGATGCCGCATCCGCACCGACCCGGCTGATCGACATGGGCATCGAGCCCTACCTGGTCGCCAGCACGCTGATCGGCGCGATGGCCCAGCGCCTCGTCCGCAAGATCTGTCCCCAGTGCAAAACCGCGTGCGGCCCCGACGAGCGCAAGCACTGGCCCACAGATTTCGAGCCCGATCCCGACACCCCCGTGTATCGGGGCGCCGGCTGCCCCGCGTGCCGGCAGACCGGATATCGCGGCCGGTCCGGCTTGTTCGAGATGATGCTCATCAACGACGCCCTGGCCGAAAAGATCGTCGCGCGCGCAACGGCGCCGGAGATGATCCGCATCGCGCGATCATACGGTCTCCGGCTCCTGCGCGAGGACGGCTGGATAAAGGTCCGGCGCGGCGCCACCACGCCCGAGGAGGTCGTGAAGTGCACGGCCGTCTGAGCCGCTGCATCCCCCAATCCCGCCCCGCCGGCGCTTGCGCCCGCCCAACCAGCTCCGGATGCGCCCAGGCGGCAAAGCCGATGGATCGAGGCCGCCACTCTTTCCCCGCAGGACGTCACAGAACTGTTGCGCAGCCGGGTGGATCGCGTCTAGTATGATCGCATGACACGGGCATGGATATGGAGTGTGTGCTTGTGGATCGCGATGGGCGCGGCTGTCGCCGGCGCCGATGCCGTCGCCATCCGGAAGGTCCTGCCCCATTACCTCGATCTCCAGGGCCGCCATGCCCTGCATCCAAGCCTCTACGAACGCGACGCTTATCAGGCCCATCTGCGCCAGAATCCGGCCCAATGCGGCGGCATCCGGTTCGATATCCAGTCGAAAGGCCGGCCCGATACGCGCGCCCCGATCTATTGGCGGATCGAGCTGCGCACCGACAGCGCCCCAAACCCGCGTGTGTTTGAAAAGCCTGCCTTGGCCCGAACCCGATCCAGCCGCTGGTCGCAAGTCACGATCGACGGGGAAGATTACCGGCGCCTGGGCAAGATCATGGCATGGCGCGTCACTCTGGTAAGCGGCGATCGTGTCTGGGCCGAGCAGAAATCGTTCCTCTGGCAGTGAGGGAGCAGGGACGATCAGGGCGCATTGGCTATTGTCGTCCGAGCTGTCAGCTATACAGAGCGTCAGAAGTCGACAACGCCGGGTCAGGTGACCCGGCCTACATGAGGGCGGACGCTGGCGATGTAGGCCGCGTGCCCTCACGCGGTGTGACTTATGCCGTTGTGTATAGCAATGCCAGGCCTTCCTCCATCCGGTGCCAGAAACGCCGAATCCCCAGCGCCATCTGCTCCGCCCCCCAGCCTGCCGCACCGATCCGATCCGCCTCGAACCCAGCCAAAATGAAAACCGGGCCATCCAGTTCCCAGTCGATCCATGCTCGGCGCCGGGCCCTCCTCAGGCGGCTTGCCGCTCTGGATCAGATCCGGCGCGGCACAATCGTCGATCAGTATGTTGTGTCCAGACGCCGGGATGGATCGATCCACAAGAGGGGACCCTACCCGCTGCTCACCCGCAAGCAGGGGAAACGAACCGTGTCCAAGCGGCTGACCGATCCGGACCTCGTCCCGCTCTATCGCCAGCAGATACGGTCGATGCGCGAATTCGAGCGTGTGGTTGCCGAGCTGGTGATTCTGGGGGAACAGCTCAGCGAGATGGCCGTCGCCCGGCACGCGAAGAAAATCAGGTCCTGATCCGGGGAATCCCGAACAACGGGACCGGTTCAGAGCCAACGACACACACCCAGCCCACTCGGCAGGCTGAATCCATGACCTGTTGAAATCGGACATAATGTATTTATTTCTTACTAATGTCGGCAATACTTACATATATCTCCTAATAATTCAGCTGATTTTACTTAATGTATCGACGCAAGCTGTTTGTTACCAATGCAAAGGGTTTTCTGAAAATGGATGCCTCTTTTTTGGTATGGTAAATGCTCATTTTTGAATCACTCCGGATGGGGTGATCGTTTGGGATTGGGATGGAGGGGCTTTGGAGACGTGAAATGGGCCGGGTGAGGACCCGGTATTTTGGGTTGTTACATGCGAAGTGGTGTTCATCGTTGTTGGGCAGTGGCGATTGCATGGGCAGTTGCGCTGGTCCTGATGGTGATCCATGTCCAGGCAGTCAACATTACGGTAACGGATTTCACCGGGCCTGGCGTGAATCAGCCAGTTTCGGGTCCATTATGGGTCTGGAACGGCGGCCCTGGTGGCGCAGCCAACGAGGATAACGAGACCGAGGCCACCGTCGGAGTTCGAACGCCCCAGGGACAGAAGTGGGACCTCGAGATGTTCGCCATCGAGAGCGGGAGCCTCAAGATCGTTGGCGGTTATGACTTTATCAAAGGCGTCACGGGAGCCACGCCGGGCGATCTGTTCATCAAGGTGGGGGGCGCGCCTCCTTCGCATGAACCCCTGAATTACTCGAGCAGGATTATCAATGGCCCGTATTACGGCTATGACTATGCTGTCGATCTCAGCCATGGATTCTCCACCGGAAAAGTGAACGTCTACGATCTCGGTCCCAGCTCGGTGCTGCAAACGGCCGAGAACGATTTCTTCGGATCGAATCCGTGGAAGTTCTATTCGACCCCGGAAGCGATTCTGTCCACGGCAGTTGCCTATGCGACATACGGCGCCGGGTATCGCGGTCTTTTAGGTGACGGCAACAGCTCGCCCCAATTCCTGGCCGCCTGGGAGAAGACTGATCGGCACAATGAACTGTCGATCGACCTGGATTTCCTGGCCATCGAGCCCGGAACCCCAATCTATTTCAGCTACACGATGGGGTGCGGGAACGACATGCTCAAAGGCATTCTCACCGTGCCGGATGGCGGCGCGACATTTGCGCTCCTCGGGATCGCCCTGGGCGGACTCCTCCTCATCCGCCAACACCCATAGCTCCCGAACGCCGGGTCGGGTGACCCGGCCTACACGGCGGGCGAGCGCTGGCGATAGCAGGCCGTGTGACCTCACACGGCGCTGGATAGCTCCAAACGCCGGGTCAGGTGACCCGGCCTACACGGCGGGCGGACGCTGGCGATGTAGGCCGTGTGACCTCACACGGCGCTGGATAGCCCGGCTCCAAACGCCGGGTCAGGTGACCCGGCCTACACGGCGGGCGGACGCTGGCGATGTAGGCCGTGTGACCTGCCTGCGCCGTCGCGCCAGGCAGGTGACCCGGCCTTGATGAAACTGAGAGACGACGTGAATCCCTTCCTGTCTCAGCGCCTCTGCGCCTCTGCGGAAGAAGGGTTTATAGCCAAGACTCTTCTCCCGCTGAGACGCTGAGACGCAGGGAGGATTTTACCGCAGCTTGAAAGCCGCAGCCACGCGATGAAGGGTGTGCAAATGTTGGCCGACAAGCGGACGCGTCAGCGACGCGTCCCTACCTTGCCAAGGGCATCACAATCTCCGCGTCATTCTGCGTCATTCTGCGGGCACAAATCCGCAGCGTGCAGCCGGTCAGCCGACCGCGCTGCGGGCCAAGGCCCGCGCCCCGATCCTTCCGGACCGCGGACGCCTGCCTGCCAGAGCCCGGCACAGGCTGGTCGCAGGCACGAATGATGCATAAGATGCCAGATGATAGAAACGTCGTTCTCGATGAGAAGTGTTAAATATTTCGACATTTCAGCCGTAGAGTGTCGCCCATGGTTGTCGGGGTTGCTGTCTTCCAACGGTGTCGGAACGATACGTGAATCTCCTAACTCGGCAGGCTCATAAGATCCGCTCTCGCTGCCTGCGCGTCCCCGGGAACAACCTCTCGATTTCCGCATGCTGCAAAATGACATGGACAATACTTTGTAGATTTGAGATAGATAAGTTACGTCGTATCATGATCTACGGCAAGCTAGCAATGCCTTCGGATGAAAGGGGAAAGGATTGTTTGTTGCCGCGCGTCGAATATGACTTGACATGCTGTCAATTTCAGAACACACCTTGCCATGCGATATTTGAAGCATTTTCTTGGACACAGTGATCCGCGCCAGCCATCCCCCAACCACCTGCCATCCTGCGCATCACAAGGCAGCGATCCCCGCCGAATCGCATCGCGGATGATCCGCTGGGGGCTCCTGGCCGCCTGCGTGCTCTGCGCTGCAGCCGCATCTGCGGCGGCCCTGCCCGATCTGCCGCCGATGGCCTTGGGGGCCAGGGCGCGCGGTGTGGCGGCGATCCATCTGCTGGGCAACCACCTCCCTTCCGTGGCCGCCGCCCACGGCAAAAGTCCAGCCGAACTCCGCGGCATCTTTCTCCGCGACCAGACCCTCTGGATCGAGCCTGACGGGCGCTTGCTCTACGTCTGCGAAACGGAACCGCTCCCTGCAGATCCAGCCTCGACAAGCCCCGACGAAGCCGCCGCATTCAGCCTTCTGCCAGCCGACCAGACGTTCTTCCTTCACAGCCGGCCGGGCGCCACCAAGGTCATCCACCTCGATTTCGATGGCCATACCACCTCGGGCACTGCATGGAACTCCCGCGTCGGGGGCGGGGACATCGTGACACCCCCTTACGACATCGATGGCGACCGAACGACGTTCAGCGCGGCCGAACTCACCAACATCCAATACATCTGGCAGCGCATCGCTGAGGACTACGCACCCTATGATGTGGATGTCACGACCGAGGACCCTGGCGTCGAGGGCCTCAGCAAGACCAGTTCGAGCGATCCGAGCTACGGAATCCGCGTTTGCATCGGCGGAAGCAGCCTCGACTGGTATGGCGCCAGTGCGGGCGGCGTCGCTTACGTCGGCTCTTTCAACTGGAGTTCGGACACGCCCTGCTTTGCCTTCCCGGCCCAACTGGGCAATGGCAACGAGAAGTATACCGCGGAGGCGGCCAGCCACGAGGCCGGCCACACGCTCGGCCTGCACCACGACGGCACGACCGATGGCACCGTCTACTACGCCGGCCACGGCTCCTGGGCCCCCATTATGGGCGTCGGCTACTACAAAACCATCACCCAATGGAGCAAGGGCGAATACCCTCTCGCCAATAACAAGGAAGACGACCTGGCCGTCATGCAAAATTACGGGATCGCATACCGCGCCGACGATCACCTGAGCACGATCGCTTCCGCGACCTTTCTCCCTGGACCCAGCATCTTCGCGCTGGGCCTGATCGAGCGGAACACGGATCTGGACGTTTTCTCGTTCCAGACCGGCGCAGGCGCCATCCAGTTCACCGCCACACCCGGATCCCGCGGGCCGAATCTCGATATCCGTCTCGGCCTGTATGACGGCAGCGGATACCTGGTCGCCGCGAACGATCTCACCACCCTCGACGCCACTCTTTCGGCCACCGTCGCCGCCGGCACTTACCACCTCTCGGTCGAAGGGGTCGGCGCGGGTGACCTCGCCACGGGGTACTCCGATTACGCCAGCCTCGGCCAATACACATTGACTGGGACCATCGTCCCGATCGGCACCCTGCAGCCGCCAGTCGCATCGGCCTTTGCCACCCCCACGGCCGGCGCCGCCCCGCTCACGGTCGCCTTCTCCAGCGCCGGCTCAGACGATCCCGACGGCGCCATTGCCCGGTTCGAATGGAGTTTTGGCGACGGCGCAAGCTCTCTTGAACCCAACCCAACCCATGTCTACAGCGCGGCGGGGAGTTACCAGGCCGTGCTCATCGTCACCGACAATTCCGGCCTGAGCGCCAACGCGTCCGTGATCATCACCGTCCAGGACACCCTGACATCCAATAACATTGCCTTCGTGGGACAGATCCAGATGTCGCTTCTCAAGAGCGTCGCCGGCAGCACAGCACAGGCTCGAGTCCTCGTTTTCGGCGCTACCACCATGCCCGTTCCCCTGCCGAACGCCATCGTGACAGGCGTCTGGTCCGGTCTGACTACGGGCACGGCCACCGCAACCACCGATGCCGATGGAGAAGTCGTCTTCACCTCTAAAAAGAGTAAGAAGGTCGGCACCTTCACGTTCACGGTCACTCGAGTGTCGGCCATCGGTTACACGTACGATCCCAACCAAAACGACGTAACCACCGCCAGCATAGCCAACCAATAAGGGTTGGACCAACGTGGTCCGCAAGGTCGCAGGCGAGAGGCTGGACGTCCTCTTTCTCTCGCTTCGTCCATTGTCGCGGGCTCCTTCGGATGGTGAACTCGATCACCCCGAGCCCGCTGTTCTGACGAGATTATGGGGCATGTCCGTTGGCTGGGAGTGCATCCTGACAGGACGCCGCCCGTTGCCAGCCGGAAAAGGGAGTTCCGGGATCAGGTGGTAGGCGGGATTACTCCCGCCCCCACACCACCGCACGTACGGTTCCGTATAACGGCGGTTTGGAATGAAACGTGGGTGCTCAGGCATAGGCTTTGATGGTCGCCAGCAGGGAGACCAGTCCCATCCGCTGGAACGTGGTGGCATGGAGGCCGCATTCATGTGCGAGGAACCGACGTTCCACCACGCGCCGCGCCCATTACAGATAGTGTGTGCGCCCTGCCGGGCGCACGAAAAAAAAGAGGGCCGATTTCTCGGCCCTTCCAAGAGGTGAATGATACAACCAGAAGCCCTTAAGCCATCCGGCGGACCAAAGCAAGACCCGCCACGGCTATACCCAAGAGAGCCAACGTGGCGCCACCGTCGGGAACAGGAGGGATTTCAACAGGACCGGCCACCGCGTAGTGCGTGACAAGGAACTTGTCAGTATCGTTTTCTAGGAAAAGATCATAACTGGCCATGGGCACGAGGGCACCATCGCCAGCGAGTTGGATTATTACAGTACCAGCTTGTTTGCCATCGTACCCCACCAAGAGCCACTGCCATCCGGTTGCTACCAAGAACTGCGTACTGGGAGGAACATCTAATCGCCCTGGGATTTCCTCCTGATCGTACTTTGTTATTGCACTTGCCGCAAACTCCGTAGAGACGTGATTGTTGAAGAAGGTTGCGATTTCTGCTTCACTCGACGGGGGTGCTCCAGCAACAACAGCTTTCACTTCGGGGGGAAGGGACTGCTCTGCGCCCGTTTCGTCGTTGTAACGGTCCCAATCTTCGCCAAAATCGATTGTATTCGCCATGGCGACAAGGTTCATCGCACCAACCGCTGCCGCCACCATGATCATTCTAATGCTCATATACTTCATGGCAGCAGGAGGTAGCTTATGCCGTGCCAAGCCTGTAACAAATCGGACATATAATGTGCAACGATTTGATAATAAAGCACTTTTAGTTAGATAATTAGCCTCACCGAAAAGTTTTGGCATATCAGTTTGCCCTTGATTTGTAAGATCCTCCGACGCCCAGAAGACTCCTGTTGGTTGTGCCTACGATTAACATCCTGATTATAAGCATTTTATGCATGAAAAGGTTTGCCAGAAAAACCGACAGCCGGGAAAAGGTTGATGTCCGGTATCGCCTGCCAGGAGTCGAAGATCTGAAAGCTCATTTCATTGTGGCAGAGGACAGCAGTTGCGGGGAACTGCTTAGGGGTCGGTCATAACTATTGACACTTACGCTCGTTCTTGCGCTTCTGCACCAAGCAGTTGGAAACGTATGTCCAGGTTCCCATCGCAAGGCGCTGGGCGATCCGCTGCAACGTCATCGTCGGGAACTGCTTAGGGGTCGGTCATAACTATTGACACTTACGCTCGTTCTTGCGCTTCTGCACCAAGCAGTTGGAAACGTATGTCCAGGTTCCCATCGCAAGGCGCTGGGCGATCCGCTGCAACGTCATTGTCGTGTGCGCGCGCAACGGGCTGGCGATCTCCACTTTCTCCGGGTCCCCTTTGCGCCGGCGGCCCAGTTCGGCTTCCGTCCAGCCTCGCTGCCGCAGTTGGTCCTTGTGAGAAAAACGGTGACGGACCTCATCGTCCTGGAAGATACACTCGCGGCGGTCGCCCCGATTCATCAGGTGGTCAATGGCGCCAGGATATTGGACGCGGAGTTTGCGTGGCATGGGCTTAGGGGTCGGTCATAACTATTGACACTTACGCTCGTTCTTGCGCTTCTGCAC
>ENA-UOWG01004074-UOWG01004074.1-activated-sludge-metagenome-genome-assembly--contig:-NODE-4074-length-10465-cov-4.873103_pt1 | contig 10465 bp, 4 predicted proteins | sample MGYA00238147_ERZ761563 | MGnify/ENA primary metagenome ERZ761563 (study PRJEB28884, sample SAMN05720216) | anaerobic digester metagenome | isolation source: active sludge of municipal... | reverse complement strand
GAAGGCCGCGCGGCCCCCAGGCTCGCCCGACCCTCCCGCCGGGGCCGCCCTCCCCGCGTACGGCCGACCTCAAAAGTCGGCGCCGCCTTACCGGCTTGCGGCGACAGGCCGGCGGGGCGTAAGCTTCCAGCCATGGACGAGAAGAAGTGCGCCTGGCGCGAGACCTCCAGCCGACCCTTGGCCGACTGCCGCATCTTCGGCGTGCGCGATTGCGAGCGCGAGACCGACTGCGGCAAGAAGGGCCATTTCTACCTGGTGGACGCGCCCGACTGGGCGGGCATCATTCCCGTGGTGGACACGGCCGCGGGCCGGCACTTCGTCATGATCCGCCAGTACCGGCACGGCACGGGCCGCTTCTGCTACGAGTTCCCCGGCGGCATCGTCGATCCGGGCGAGGATCCGGCCCAGGCGGTGGCCCGCGAGCTCCGCGAGGAAACCGGCTACCGGGCGGGCTTCGTGGTGCCGCTCGGCGTGCTCTCGCCCAACCCCGCCTTCATGACCAACACCTTCCACGCCTACATCGCCGAGGGCTGCGTGCTCGAATGCGAGCAGTGCCTCGACGAGAACGAGGACATCGAGGTGCGCCTGGTGCCCGAGCGCGAGGCCATCGACCTGGTGGGCGCCGAAGACTTCGGCCACGCCCTCATGACGGCGACGCTCTTCTTCTACATGCGTTACCGCGGCCTCTCGATGTAGGCGCCGCGAGCGGGGGCGCGCGCACGGCCGCCCGCACGGCCGCGCGCACGGCCGCGCGCAGTATTACGAGGGGCCGGTTTGCGTTGCCGGGTCGGCGTTTCCGGCCTCTCCCGGCTCGGCCTCCGGGGCGGGCTGGCCGTCTTCCGGCGCGTCGATGACGAAGCGCTCGGTGGCGCCCTTTACGCCTGCGGCCAGCTCGCCGGTACGGTCGGCCTCGGCCCTGAGCTGGGTGGCGATGGAGCGCAGGCCCTCGGTCTCCTTGTCTACCGCGGCGGAGAGTTGGCGGAGCACCGCGCTCGAGCGGCCGAGTCCGGAGACGCTCTCGGACACCTCGCGGTTGGCCAGGCGGATGCCGTTCGCGCCTTCATTGACCTTGGTCGAGAGTTCGCCCATGCGCTCGAGCTCGACCACGAGTCGCCTGCCTTCCTCGGTCTCGGCCACCATGGCCTCGCGTATGCCGGATTCCAGGGCGCCGACGCGGTCGATCAGGGCCCGGACGTGGCCGAAAGAGGTGTCGGCGTCGCCGGAACGCTCGCGCATTGCCTCCACGGCCTCGTTGACCTGGGCCAGGATGGCCTGGATCTCCTTGGAACGCTCGGCGGTGGACTCGGCCAGCTTGCGGATCTCGTCGGCGACCACGGCGAAGCCCCTGCCCGCGTCGCCGGCATGCGCCGCCTCGATGGCCGCGTTCATGGCCAGCAGGTTGGTCTGGCTGGCGATGCTGGCTATGACCTCGCTGGCCTCGCCGAGGCTGCCGGACTTCCGGAGCACGTCCTCCGACAGCTCGCGCACGCCGGAAATGGTGGCGGATCCGGCTTCGGACGAGGTGCGGAGCTCGCCGAAGGCCTGATCCATGCCGGCTATCATGGCGCCCGAACTCTCAAGGCGCTCGGAGAAGGCGTCGATCGACGAACGCGAGCGCTCGAGGGCCTTGGCCTGCTCCGCGACCAGGGTGGTGAGCCCGTCCGCGTCACCGCCGATGCCGATGACCGCTTCGGCCGAGGACCTGAGCCGCTCGTCCTGGGCTTCGGCCAGTTCGCGGAGGCGCGTCGTCGTGGCGGCGATGCGGCCTATGGTCTTTTCGGTGGCGCCGGTGGCCTGGGCGAGGTCATGGGCGCCGCTTTCCAGCTTGGCCACCGAGGCGCGCACCGAACGCACGATATCCGACACCGCGGCGCCGACTTCGTTGTAGCCGCCGATGAGGGCGCCGATCTCGTCCTGGCGCCGGGATTCCAGGCGGCCCGAAAAGTCGCCGTCGGCCATGCGGGCGAAGGCCATGGCCACCGAGGTGACGGGCCGCGTGACGGCGCGCGCGGTGAACAGGGTGGCTCCGAGCAGGAGCAGCACGAGGGCGAGGGCGGTCGTCGCCATGCCGATGGCTGCCTCGTTGGCGGCCTGCTCGGCCAGGACCACCGGCACGGCCGTCACGAGCCGCCAGTTGGCGAAGCCGGCGATGTCGACCGTGGCGACGGCGGCGTAGGATCGCGAGCCGGTCAGTCCCGATAGGAACGCGACGGGTTCGGCCACCTTGGACGAGCGGTCCCAGGAGCCCGCGGCCGAGGTGGCGGCCGAGAGCGCGTCCGCCGCCTCGAGCAGGGCGCTCGCGCCTTCGCCTTCGATCTCGGCGAAGGGCTTCGCCACGAGGGTCGGGTCGGTATGCCCGAGTATCATGCCTTCCGGCGAGACCAGGGCCGACCACGAGGTTTGGACGTTTGCGCCTTCGCCCGAGCCGAGGCGTTCCGAGAGCGTGGCCAGGTCGATGTCCAGGCCGAACACGCCGTACGCGGTGCCGTATGGATCCAGGAGGGGCACGGAAATGGTGGTCATGAGGGTTTCGGCGTAGTCGTCGTCGAGGTAGGGCTCGAGCACGACCGGGCGCTGGGCGAGGATCGCCTCGCGGAAATAGTCCTCCTCGTAGTAGTCCTCGCCCCAGTAGAGCAGCTCCTCGGCGAGGCCGCCCGACTCGTCGCGATAGAGCCAGGGCGAGAAGCCGCCGGTCTCGTCGTAGCCTTCGGCGCCGACGTAGGCCGCGTCCATGCCGTCCCAGGCGTCGGGCAGGAAGAGGGCCCAGGCCGCGTAGAAGTAGTCGTCGCGCTCGAGGGCGGAACGGAAGAGGGCGGGGGGGAAGTTCCGCTCGGCGAGCCCCGCCTCGCGCGCCTGCATGAGCGCGTCGGAGATCTGGATCGCCGTCGACACGGCCGCCGAGAGCTCGTGCGAAAGCTCCGCGGCCCGTTCCGAGGCGAGCCGCTGGAAGTAATAGATGGAGGCTTCCCGGAGCGAGCGCCACGAGCTCCAGGCGCTCACGGCCTGGAAGGCCAGCACGGCCGGCAGGATGGCGCCGAACATGAAAAGTAGGATTCGGGTGCGGAATTTCTTCATCGGGACTGCTCCGGAAGGGCGGCTGCCCAGGACCGGCGGGTGCGGTAATCCTGCCGTTCCGGAACCCGCGTCACGGATCCCGGAACGGACGGTCGCGCCTGCCGGCTTCCCAGTCTAGTGCCCCGAGGCGCGCGGCGCCATGCCGGAACCGCGCTTTGCCGGCCTCAGACCGCGAAACGGCCTTTCGAGATCAGGGGAAGCTCGCGGCCGGAGGCGTCGACGCCCGTCACCTCGACCGCGTCCGAGCCTATCATCAGGTCCTCGTGCACCATCGACTCGTTGAAGCCGAGCTTCGAGCGCTCGCCTTCGGCCACGGACTCGATGCCGCGGTAGGCCTCCTCGTAGGCCGAGCCGAGCGCGACGTGGCAGGCGGCGTTCTCGTCGATCAGGGCGTTGCCGAAGATGAGGCCGCTCCGGAAGATGGGGCCCGAGCCGTCGACCAGGGCCACCTCGCCGAGGCGCCGGGCGCCGGGGTCGGTCTCCACCCAGCGGGCCAGGGCGTCGGCGTTCTCGTCGGCGCCGAAATCCACCAGCTGCCCGGCCTTGAATTCTATCCAGGCGCCGCGGACCTTCTGGCCGTACAGGTCGAAGGGTCGGGTGCAGGCCGCGCGGCCCTCGGTTCCGCGCCAGTCGGGACTGGCGAAGACTTCCTCGGTGGGCAGGTTCGGGTAGAAATTGCGACCGTCGGGAGTGACCGAGCCGCCGCCTATCCAGTTGGATTCGGGCGCCAGGGCCACGGTCAGGTCCGTGCCCGGTCCCCGGAAATGCACCGCGCGCAGCGAGAGCCCGTTCAGCCTGCGCGCGCGCTCCTGCAGCGCTTCCATGTGCTCGCGGACGGCGCGCGCCGGGTCGGAGGCGTCGAGGCGGAGTATGGGCACGAGCTCCTTCCAGAGCGCGGCTTCCGGATCGGCGGGGACGGGGCGCTTCGAGCCTTCGAAGACGGACTTGCCCCACGCGGCGGTGGGCGATGGCGCGACGCACCAGGCGATGCGGTTCGAGATGACCGCGTCATGGTAGTTCTTGACCGCGAGGGACCGGGCCCGGCCCATGCGCTGGAGGCGGGCGGGGTCCGCGCCTTCCATGAGGGAAGGATCCTCCTCGCCGAGGATGTTGAGCGCCGACCAGAGCTCCTCGACGTAGGCGTCGAAGATGCGCTCGGTCAGCAGGGGCTTGTCGTCGAGCCATTCCTCGCGGATCAGGTCGGCCTGCGCGCGCGCCAGGCGCATGTCGACCCAGTCCACGCGCACCGCGCGCGCGCCGAGCTCGTAGGCGCGTCGGGCGCAGGCCAGCGCGAGCTCGCGGTTGACGGCCTCGCAGGCGATGCGGAGCCGGCCTCCGGCCTTGAAGTCGAGGCAGGTGTCGACGAGGACGGCGGCGTAGGCGTTCATCTCGCGTTCGGTCATTGCATGTGCTCCTTTCAAGGCGCGCGGGGAAGGCGCGGCGGACGATTATACCACGTGAATCCGGGCGGGGCCGACGAACGCGTTGACGCCGCCTTCCGGGGCCGCTAGGCTCGCCGTCATGGACGCGAAGGGCGGAAGGACGGTGCTGGCGCTGATCGGCCTGCCGGGGAGCGGCAAGAGCACGGTCGGGGCCCTCGTCGCGGAGACGCTCGGCGCCGCCTTCGCCGACACGGACGCCGAGATCGAGCGCGCGGCCGGCTGCGCCGTGGCGGAGATCTTCCGACGCGAGGGGGAGGCGGGCTTCCGGCGACGCGAGAAAGCGTGTGTCGGGGAGTTGACGCGAAGCCCCGCGGCCGAGGCGTCAGCCCCTTTTCCCCCCTCGCCGAATTCCGGATCCGATGGGGAAGGGCGCCCGCGCCTCGTGCTGGCCCTCGGCGGCGGCGCTCCGACCGTGCCGGGCATCCGGGACCTGCTCCGCGAGCGCTGCGTGGTCGCCTGGCTGGACCTGGCGCCGGAGGCGGCCGCGGCCCGGATCGACGCGGAGGGCGGCGGACGCCCCCTGCTTGCGGGCGATGCCCTTGCGCGTATGCGCGCTCTCGACCGCGAACGCCGAGAGCCCTACGCGATCTGCGCCGATTTCCGCGTGCGCGCCGACGCGCGACCTGAGCTCGTCGCCGCGCGGATACTGCTCTGCCTCCGTGGAACGCCCGGCCTCGAGGAGGTGGCGCCCGGCGCGGTGGCCGGTCGCCTCGAGGCGCCGCCCTCGAAGAGCGCCGCCGTGCGCGCCCTGGCCTGCGCCCTGTACGCCGGCGGCGAATCGCTGGTCCGCGGCGCGGGTTTTTCCGACGATGTCGAGGCGGCCGTCCGGGCCTGCCGGGCGCTCGGCGCGCGCGTCGTGCGGGAAGGCCGGAACCTCCGCGTCGCGCCCGCGAGCCTCCGCGGCGCCGCGCGCGGACCGGTCTCGATCGATTGCGGGGAGTCCGCCCTGGTGCTGCGCATGTTCGCGGCTCTGGCCGCGCTTTCCGGAAACGCGGCGACGCTCGACGCGAGGGGTAGCCTCCGAGCGCGGCCGGTCGGCATGGCCGAAAGCGCCGTGCGCGCGTTCGGCGCGTCGTGCAATTCGGCGGAGGAGGCGCCGCCTCTCGGCGTGCGCGGACCCTTGCGGGGCGGTGCCGCGCGCATCGACGGCTCGGAGAGCTCGCAGGCCGTTTCGGGTCTCCTCCTGGCGCTGGCGCTCGCGGAAGGCGACTCCATGCTCGAGGTGGAGCGCCCGGCCTCGGGCGGCTACCTCGACCTGACGCTCGCCACGATGCGCGCCTTCGGTCTCCATGTCGACGAGGAGCGGACGGAAGGCGGCGCGCGGCGCTTCCGGATTCCGGGCGGGCAGACGCCGCGCGCGCGCGAAATCACCGTGGAAGGCGACTGGAGCGGGGCGGCCTTTCCGCTCGTGGCGGGCGCGTGCGCGGGAGCGGTGGGCGCGCCGCTCGTCGTGGAGGGACTCAACGCGGACTCGACGCAGCCCGACCGCGCCATTCTCGAGGCGCTCCGCCTGGCGGGCGCCGAGCCGCGGGTCGAGGGCAGTTCCGTGACGGTCGCACGCGCGGAGCTTCGCGCCTTCCGCTTCGACGCGACGGACTCGCCCGACCTCTTCCCGCCCCTCGTCGCGCTCGCAGCGAGCTGCCCGGGTGTCACGGAGCTTCGGGGCGCGCGGCGCCTGCGCGCCAAGGAAAGCGACCGGGCCCTCGCCCTCGCGGGGGAGTTCGGGATGCTCGGCGTAGCGGTGGAGCTCGACGGGGACCTCATGCGCGTGCGCGGCGGGCCGATCGGCGGCGGCCCGGCCGATTCCCGCGGCGACCATCGCGTCGCGATGGCCCTGGCGGTTGCCGCTCTGTCCGCCGACGGCCCCGTCACGATACGCGGCGCCTCGTGCGTGGCCAAGTCCTGGCCTTCGTTCTTCGCGGAGCTCGACCGGCTTCGGGCGTCGCGGGACTGACAGTTCCCGCGACGCCCGGGGGCCGGCGGAGCGCTGGTCCTTACTCCGAAAGGCGCTTCAGCATGACGCGCGCCAGCGCGGCCGAATCCACCAGGTCCTCGGGGTCGCCGAGCTCGACGGCCTTGGCGAACGAGGCGCGGGCGCGATCCTCGAGGCCGAACGAGAGCGCGAGGAAGCCGTGCGCCACCCAGAGGTCCTCGACGTCCATGGCGTGCCGCGACTCGAGCACCTTGCCGAAGGCCGCCCGCGCCTCCTCGTAGCGGCCGGTGGCGCCGTACCAGCACGCGATGGTGTGGACCGCCGCCGAACCGCCCTCGAGCAGCTTCCGGTTGAAGCCGGAATCCTCGAGCGAGCGGAGCTCGTAGCCGTCGATGAACAGGGCGCTCCAGGCCGCGCTGTTGTAGTCGCCGGAGTCGGCGAGACCCGCGGCAATCAGCTCCCGGTAGGCCTCGTGGTACTCGCGCACCTTCCACTGCTGGCCGAGCGACCAGGCGAGCAGGCGGACGATCTCGAGGTCCTCGGGGAAGCGTTCCTTGCCCGCGCGGAGCGCCCGCTCGGCTTCCGGCCACAGGTCGAGCGAGCCGAAGCGCCTGGCGATCCGTATCACGTCCGCGCCCTTTTCGGCGAGGGGTTCGAGCCGGGCGGCCGTGGCCTGCAAGGCCTTGGCGTCCCCCACGGTCGTCGCGAAGCCCAGGGCCATCGAGAGGAGTTCCTTCACGCGCTTCGGGTCGTCCTTCGAAGCCTCGGCTCCGGCCAGGCAGTCGCCGAGCAGGCGGGCGGCGAGCGCCTTGTCGGTGGTGCCCGCGGCGAGGATCGCGGCGGCGACCGCGAGCTCCACCGGGTCCCTTGACCCGACCTTGAGCAGCTCGACGCCGAGCTCGTTGAGGCCGGCTTCCCAGGCGGGGTTCACCTTCGCGGGCGCGGCCATGGCGTCGACCCAGGCCGCCGCCGTCCCGAGCTCGCCCGCGGCGACCAGGGTGCGGATGTATGCGCCCACGCCCAGGTTGGCGTCGAAGGAGACGAGGCTCCAGCCTTCAGGCCCTTCCAGCAGGGCGACCTCGGCGAGCTTGTCGAGGCCGAGCGCCGGGGCCTCGATGATGCCGAGGACCACCGGTCCGCTTCGCGCCGTCCTGACCTCGAGGAAGGCTGCGAGGAAATCCATGAGCGCCGCGCCTGAAAGGCCGGATTCGCTGAGCGCGTCCTCGATCTGCCCGAGGGAATCGTCGAGGTCCGACGAGAAGGCCACCGTCCCGTGGACGCCCGGGGCGAACAGCGCGGGGTCGTGCGCACTCCCCTCGACGGTCGACCGCAGGAGGGCGAGGACGAGGGATTCGGGATCGGCGCGCGACTCGACCGCCGACACCGCCTCGGTCTTCACGAGCGACCTGAACTTGGCCGCGAGGTCGGAGACGGAGGCGAAGTTCGTGGTGCCCCGGGCGGAGGCCAGCAGCAGCTCGGCCGAGAGGGCGTATTCGCGGCGGGCCACCAGGTCCAGGCCCGCCTGGGCGAGCGCCGCGCGGCGGCCGGCGGCATCGGTCCAGACGGACGAGGCGATCCGGGTGGCCGCGTCGGCTCCGTCGCGTGCCGCCACCGAGGCCAGCAGGTAGCGCCCGCCCGTCTTGCGGTCCTTGAACTTTCCGCTCGCCTTGATCAGGTCGTCGTAGCGTCCGAGCTGGAACAGGTCGGCGAGGTAGCGCTCGGCCATGCCTTCGGTTTCGATGGAGTCGAACTCGCGATCGAAGGTTTCGACGGCATCGGCGAGGCGGGCGCCCTCCCCGCGATGCCTGCCGTCCTTCCCGAATTCGAAGAGGATGGCCCGGTTGAACAGGCTCCGGACATCGGACGGGTCGAGCTCGTAGGCCTTGAGGAATTCTGCCGCGGCCCGGTCGAGGTCGGCGCCTTCGTCCAATTGCGCGCCGAAAGGATCGTGGACGAGGGCGAAAGCCAGGTCTCGGTGGGCGTCGGCGGATTCGGGCTCGAGCCGGATGGCCTCTTCGGCCTCCGCGACGGCGTCCTCGACGAAGCCGGCCATGACGAGGATGTCGGAAGCCTGCCCGTGGTGGAGCGCCTCGTCGGGGTGCAGGGCCTGCAGGTCGAGCGTCGCGTCGAGCGCTTCCCGGTAGCGGCCTTCGTCGGCGAGCGCCGCGGCGATGTTCTCGAACGAGGCTATCGGGGCCTTGGACTTGTAAAAGGCGCCAAGCTTGCGCGCGTAGTCGGCGTAGGCTTTCGGGGTCAGGCGCTCGGTGTCGAATTCCAGCCGGTACCGGGCTTCGATGACCAGCGGATCCGGTGACGCGAACTCGGCGCTGAGCGTCGCGGGTCCGAGGTCCAGCTCGAAATCATCCGGAATGTCGACGGCGCGGAAGCCGGGCGGCGCCTCGACGATGAATTCGAGCAGGGTGACGGGCGCGTCGGGGTAGTAGAGGTCGCGCTTGCGTGTAGCCTTCGCCTCGTCGTCCTTGAGCGCGTCCGGGAGCATCTGGAAGAGGGCGCCTGCGGCGAGCGAGGTTTCGGCGCGCCGCTCGTCGGTCCAGCCCTCGCCCGAGCCCGTGACCTTCAGGCGGATTTCGAAGGGCTCGGCAAGGAGCCGCGGGTTGTCGAAATCCACCTCGACCACCTCGCCCTCGTAGGCCGACTTGCCGTAGTCGCGCAGGTACTCGAGGTGCTCCTCGCGCGACGCGTCGTCCCAGATCGAGCGCAGCCACTGTTCCACGTCGCCGCCCGCGGCGCTCGTCTCCTCGATCGAGGCCGCGGCGCCCCATTCGGAGAGGACTATCCTGCGCGTCTCGCGGTACCAGTCGGCGCCGTCGGCGGCACCCGGCAGGGTCTCGAGGCCTGTGGTCGAGGCGGATGCGACGAGGGCCTTGCGCCGGCGGTCGCCGCGGGGCAGCTCGCCCGGCTTCGCGTAGTACGCGGTCGGGTCGAACCAGAGCTCGAGCTCCGGCGCCCGGACGATGGCGTGGTCGAAAAGCTCGAGCCCGGGGATCGCGTCGGAGACGTCATAGCCGGAGCCGGAGTCGAGCAGGGCCAGGTGCGCCTCGACGCCGACGGCGCGCAGGGCCGCCGCGAGCAGGGTGGCCTGGTCCTTGCAGTCGCCGTAACCCGCGGCCAGGGTTTCGGCGGGCGCGTGCGGGATGACGGCGTTCTCGCCGAAGAGCACCCCGGTGTAGCGGATGGTCTTGCGGACCGCGTCGGCGACGGCCTTGGCGGCCGCGACCGGGTCGGCGGCGGGATCGATGCCGCCCAGCGCGGAACGCGCCCAGGCGGCGACGGGAGCGGGGTCGAGGTAGGGTTCGACGGCTTCAGCGTAGGCGCGGGCCACCGCGTTCCACGAGGCGGCGCTGCCGTATTCGACGAGCGGCGCGAACGGTTCGTCCCAGGGAAGGAGGGGCGGCTCGTCGGTGTAGGCGGGCAGCGGGCCGAATTCCATCGTCAAGGTCTCGAGACCGTCCTCGACCACGGTTTCGGTGGACCTCGCGGCCGTTTCGAGGATGTCCCAGGCGAAGGGCAGGCCCTCGGGCCGGGTGAAGCTGACGGCGAAGCGGGCGACGGGGGCGGAGCGGCCCACGCGGATGCGGCCCGAGAGGCCGGCGCCGGGCCTGGCTTCTCGCGTGCGCTCAAGGAGCCGGTACTCGATCAAGGCTCCGGGTTCGAGCCGGGGCAGGGGCGCGGAGATCTGTCGGGCGTCCGAGCGCAGGTTGCCGTCCTGTTCTCCGCCGCCGGTCTCGACGATGGATGAAGGATCGAGCGCGGCTTCCTCGCCGCTCGGGTGGACCACGCGAGCGCTCAGGATGGGGCGATCGGAACGCCAGGGCTGCCAGCCCGCGTTGAGGATGGACCAGGCCTCGACCCCGTCGGGAGTCAGCACCCGCACGACGCCCTGCGCGGCCGTCGTCGTCAGTCGGTCCTCCGCTACGTCGGACTGCAGCACGCCCCGCACGAAGGCGAGCGCTGATGTGCCGTCGGCGCGTTCGCCGTGCCGCTTCGCCGATTG
>ENA-UOWG01004070-UOWG01004070.1-activated-sludge-metagenome-genome-assembly--contig:-NODE-4070-length-10476-cov-6.257461_pt1 | contig 10476 bp, 9 predicted proteins | sample MGYA00238147_ERZ761563 | MGnify/ENA primary metagenome ERZ761563 (study PRJEB28884, sample SAMN05720216) | anaerobic digester metagenome | isolation source: active sludge of municipal... | reverse complement strand
GAACCAAGGGTGCCGCTCATCACCGGTGTAATGAAGGCCATGAAGGTGCAAATACCGAAGCTGACGGTGGAAGACCTGGGATTGACCAGGGATATGGCGGGGCCGGGCGGATCGAAGACGAAAATACTTCAATATCTGCCTCCAAAGAAAAGGCCTGCGGTGCAGTTCATCGAAGGCGAACCCGCGCATGCCGCCGCCGAGGCCGTGAGGATCCTGACAGAAGTTGAAAGAGTGATATAAGATAGGGGGCTAAATATGGACAAGGTCCTGGTTTTTGTGGAAATAAAGGGTGATGGGCCCAGAAAGGTCTCCCTGGAGTTGCTGTGTGAAGCTGCCAGATTTGCACAGAACGGCCGGTTCAGTGTCGAGGCGGTCTGTATCGGCAGATTGCCCGATGCGGCCAGGGACAAGCTCCTGTCATACACTGAAAAGCTTGTCCATTTTACGGATCCCGAGCTTGCGGTCTACAGCCCCGAGGGTTATGCACGGGCGCTTGCCGGCTATGCGAGGGAGGGAGGGGCGAAAATGGTCATTGCCGGTGCCACCGGGATAGGCCGTGATTTCCTTCCACGGGTGGCGGTCCTGCTTGAAACGGGCATTGCCTCCGATGTGACGGGGGCAAACTGGCTCAATGAACCGATGACGTTTGTGCGGCCCATGTTCGGCGGCAAGGTGTTTGCCGAAGTGGTTTTTTCTACATCCCCCGTGATCCTGACGGTAAGGCCCAACAGCTTTGCCATGGGAGAGGCGCAGGAGAAGGGCGGCGAATACATTGAAAAGACAGCCGGGATATCTCCGGATACGATACACACGAAGGTGGTGCGCGTTGAAGAAGCATCAAGGGACACGGTCGATCTGACCGAAGCGGACCTGATCGTGGCAGGAGGGCGCGGCCTCAAGGCGGCGGAGAATTTCAACCTGATAGAAGAGCTTGCCGGTGCTATCGGCGCCACTGTCGGGGCCACAAGGTCGGTGGTTGACGCCAAATGGCGCGAGCAGGCTGACCAGATCGGAAAGAGCGGCAAGACGGTATCGCCAAAGCTCTATATAGGCGCCGGTATCTCTGGCGCCATCCACCATATAATGGGAATGGACACATCAAAGGTTGTGCTCGCGATCAACCGCGACCCCAACGCGATCATCTTCAACTATGCCAATTACGGGATCGTGGGCGACCTGTTCGAGGTGCTGCCTGCGATGACCCAGGAACTGAAGAAGAGAAAGGAAGGGTAGGTGTTTTTTGGATAAGATAGATGCCATTGTTGTCGGCGGGGGCCTTGCGGGACTTTCCGCCGCGTACCGGCTCGCGGGAGCCGGCAAACAGGTCATTCTCCTTGAGCGCGGTGATGCGCCTGGAAGCAAGAACGTGACAGGCGGAAGGATCTATATGAGTCCCGTCAGGAAATACCTGCCGGAGATTGTCGACAGTGCTCCTTTTGAGCGGCGCGTCGTCAAGGAGTTGATAACTGTCCTTGATGAAAGCTCTGGTCTCCAGTTCGAGTACGGCAACGAAAAATGGAAAAAAGAACCTTATATGAGCCATACCGTGCTCAGGGCGAAATTTGACAGCTGGTTCGCCGACCAGGCGGCCGCGAAAGGCGCGTTCATCATCCCAAAAAAGAAGGTTGACGACCTCCTTTGGGAAGACGGACACGTGGCAGGCATCAGGTCGGGCAGTGAAGAGATAGGCGCGCATGTGGTCATTGCAGCCGACGGAGCCCTCTCTTTCCTTGCGCAGAAGGCGGGGTTGAGACAGCCCCATAAGCCGGAAAACTTCGCTGTTGCCATGAAAGAAATATATCAGCTCGATGAGAAGACGATCGAAGAGCGCTTCGGGCTCGGGCCCGATGAAGGCGCGGCGGGGCTCTTCATGGGCTCGATCACGCGGGGCATGTTCGGAGGAGGGTTTCTCTATACGAACCGGGATACCCTGTCACTTGGCCTTGTTGTCGGCATTGATGCGCTCAGCAGGCGCAAAGGGGCCACGACGGCGCCGGACCTCATGGAGGAGTTTACCAAAAGGCCTGAGGTGCAGCGGTGGATCAGAGGCGGCGAGCTCAAGGAATACTCCGCGCACCTCATATCCGAGGCAGGTATCGGGACCGTTCCGAAATTGTACACCGGCGGAATGCTTGTCTCGGGGGACGCGGCGGGGTTCGCCCTCAACCTGGGGCTTACCGTGCGCGGCATGGAGTTCGCCATCGCATCAGGCGTTATGGCGGCCGATACCGCCATAGAGGCACTGGAACAGAACGATCTTTCGGAGGGAAGCCTTTCCCGTTATGAAAAAAAGCTGCGGGAGAGCTTTGTTCTCCAAGACATGGAGACCTTCCGTCATTCCAAAGAGGTCCTCGACAGACAGCGCTTTTTTACCGTATATCCGAGGTTCATGTGCGAACTTTTCGATGAGCTTTTCACGATCGGAGACGGGCCGAAGGAAAGTCTTTACAAAACGGCAAAGAGGGTTGCGAAAAAACACGTTCTCAACATGGAGACCGTCAGGGACCTCATGGCCGCGAGGAAGGTGTGACGATGAAAGTCGAAGAAAAGATTGCCCTTAACGCGATGAAGAACGACAAAAAAAGCCACATCCTCTTTGATCAGTCCAAATGCTCGGGCTGCAGGGAGCGCATGTGCATAGCGGTTTGCCCGGCACATCTGTATTCCCTCAATGAGGAAACAGGTGAAATGGTTGTCGAATACGCGGGATGCCTTGAATGCGGCACCTGTCTCATTGCCTGCACTTACGGTTCCATAACCTGGGAATACCCCGATGGAGAATATGGCGTTCAGTACCGGTATGGATGATCCGTGTGATGAAGACAACCGGACAGGAGATGAATGACTGGTATGGCAGATAAAGCTAAAAAGGTACCTGTAAAGACGGGTCGTTTAAAAGGCATAAGGCCTCTGGGAAAGCCGCGCTCCATGGGAGACGTCGCGTATGATTATCTTAAGCAGGCGATCATCTCGGGTGATCTTCCCCCCGGACAGAGGCTCATCGAAAGCCAGCTTTCAGCCCAGATGAAGGTTAGCCGGGTCCCGGTGCGGGAGGCGGTGAAGAAGCTGGAGCAGGAAGGCCTCGTGGAGAAGACGGGTGGAAGGGGGTTCGCGGTAAAAGGCCACTCCAAGGAAGAGATAGAGGAAACGCTCGGTATAAGGGCCCTTCTGGAGAGCTACGCCGCCTATCTTGCAACCGAGCATCTCACCGACGGCATATTGAAAAAGCTTGAAAACAGCATCAAGGCTTACAGGACATCCTTCGAAAAAGGCGATACGGAAAAGCTCATGCAGCTCAACACACAGTTCCACGAGATCATTTATAAGGCCGCGGGAAGCATGAAGCTTTACTCCCTTATCAACAGCTTTCGGGACGAGATACATCGCTACCGCAGGCCTCTTCTGACATCGCAGCACCACGCGCAGGTTTCCCTCAAGGACCACGAGGAAATGGTGAAGGCCATGCGCGAGAAAGACAAGAAAAAGGTCGAAGACCTGGTAAAGAAGCATATTCTGAGAGGTTTGGACATCATTATCCGGGAGCTTGATGCCGGTCACTCGGTTTAACACTGGCGCGGCAGGCACTTAAGTTGATGAAACGAACAAGGAGGGGCGCTTGGAAACGAGGCATATTAAAGTATTGGTTGCTAAGCCGGGGTTGGACGGGCATGACCGTGGAGCGAAGGTGGTTGCGCATGCCCTCAAGGAAGCCGGCATGGAGGTCATTTATACAGGCCTTCACAGAACCGTTGACCAGATAATCAGGATCGCGATCCAGGAGGATGTGGATGTCATCGGTCTTTCCATCATGAGCGGTGCCCATATCCCGATCACTCAAAAGCTTGTGAAGCTGGCGAAGCAGGAGGGCATCGACGACAAGATGGTCGTTGTAGGAGGCGTCATACCGGCGCGTGACATCCCCAGGCTTCAGGAGCTGGGCGTCCGCGGTATCTTTCCGGGAGGGACCCCGTTCTCCGAGATCATAGGTTATATCAACGAAAACGTGAAGAAGTCCTGAGGAGGATATAATGGGAGTAGCCAAATATACAAAGGACGAAAAGGACCGTATCACCGATGTGACCCTGCAGTCGGGCATACACGTAAAGACCGTCTATGGCCCCGAGGACTTGGAGCGCGTGGGATTTTCCTATGAGAAGGACCTGGCCCAGCCTGGCCAGTACCCCTTCACCCGCGGTATTCACTCTGAAGGGTTCCGAAGCAGGGCGTGGACGACGAGACAGTACACAGGTTTCGGGACACCCGAGGAATCCAACGAGCGTTTCAAGCTCATGATATCCCACGGACAGACAGGGCTCAACGTGGCCTTCGACCTGCCGACGCAGATGGGGTATGATTCCGACGATCCCATGGCCGAGGGTGAGGTGGGCAGGGTGGGAATGGCCATCGATTCACTTCGCGATTTCGAGATAGCCTTCAGCGGCATCAACCTGGAGAAGATCGGGTCCGGCCTCACGATCAATGCCGTCGCCTCCATAATGCTTGCCATGTACCAGGCGGTCGCAGAAAAATTCGGTTTTGATCCGAAGAAAATATCGGCAACCCCGCAGAACGACATCCTGAAAGAGATGATCGGCAGGGGTTCATGGATCTTCCCCGTCGAGCCGGCGGTGAATCTTATCGGCGACACCATTGAATATTCCATGAACGTGCTGCCCCGGACGAACCCCGTGAGCATCTGCGGGTACCACATCCGGGAATCAGGGGCAACGCCGGCGCAGGAGATCGGATACGCCATACTCATTGCAAATGCCTATATAGACAATGTCCTGAAACGCGGCTATGACGTGGACGATTTCGTTGGCCGGTTCTCGTTCAACCTCAATGTCTTCGGTAATATATGGGAGCAGGTGGCGAAGTTCAGGGCGGCAAGGAAACTCTGGGCCCGGAACCTCAAGGAAAAATACGGCGTCAAGAAGGACTCCAACATGTACCTAAGGGGCCTTTTCGGCGGCGGAGGCTACGGTCTTACCAAGGCACAGCCCGAGAACAACATCATGCGCGGGGCATACTATGCGCTCTCAGCCGCGCTGGCCGGGGCACAGACGATAGCCCTTTGCAGCTACGACGAGGCGTACACCATTCCGACACCCCACTCCGCCATCATATCGCTGCGCACATTGCAGCTCCTGATGGATGAGATAGGGCTCAGGGACACCGTGGACCCGCTCGCCGGCAGTTATTTCATCGAGACCATCACCAAGGAAATGGAACAGAAGATCGAAGAGGAGATGGCCAAGATCGACAAGGTCGGCGGGATCGTGCAGGCGGTTGCCACCGGGTACATCCAGCGACTTGTATCCATGCAGGCCTATGAATATGAAAAAGGCCTCCAGTCGGGAGAGCTCAAGAAGGTCGGCCTCAATATCCACACGGAAGGCGAACCCATGGACGTGGAGCTCCACGAATATACCGGGGAGTCCGCGGAGAAACAGATCGCCAGCCTGAAACAACTGCGCAGTGAGCGCAACGGCCGGGAAGTGGCGCGCACGCTTGGCGAGCTCGAGACCGCCGCGAAGGCCGGAAAGAACGTCATGCCCTATCTGGTGGAATGCTGTAAGGCATACGCGACCGTGGGCGAGATGGCCAGGGTGTTCAGGGATGTTTTCGGCGAATTTGACGAACCAAGCCTGTTTTAGCAGTTAGCTGGAGCAGCGAGAGAAGCTTTTTTGTATTGATTGTTTGCAGCAGTTGAAACGGTTCAAGCGGTTCGAGCTGTTGAAACGGTTTTTAAAAAGGGGGATCACATGCAAGACAGGTATTACCGGCTGGGTTGTGATATTGGCGGCACCTTCACTGACTTTGTTCTGCTTGACGATAAAACGGGAGAGATAAAGACCGGAAAGTGCCTGACCACTCCGCAGGACCCCTCCGACGCAGTGGAAGAAGGCATCAGGGCGCTGGAGGCGGTGACACCCGATTTTGTGGGCAAGCTTGACGAGCTGATACACGGAACGACGCTCGTGATAAATTCCATCATAGAAAGAAAGGGAGCCAGGACCGGGCTCATCACGACAAAGGGCTTCAGGGACATACTGGAGATCGGACGCGAGATCCGCTATGCGCCATACGATATCTTTGCCGAATTCCCTCAGCCGCTCATACCGAGGAGATACCGCGTTGAGGTGAACGAGAGGATCAGAAGCGACGGGACCATACTCACACCCCTTGATCCGGGGGACGCACTGAGGGCGGTGCGCGAGCTTGTCGGTATGGGTGTCGAGTCGATAGCCGTCTGCCTCATAAACTCTTTCGAAAATCCCGTTCACGAGCGCATGATCGAAGAGATCATAAACAGGGAAGCCCCCGGGGTCTCCACCTCGGTCTCATATCACGTGCTGCCGCAGATAAAGGAGTATGAGAGGACGAGCACCACGGTGACCAATGCCTATGTTAAACCGCTTACCGGGCGTTATCTGTCAAAGCTTTCCGGCAGGCTTGAATCGATCGGTTTTACGGGCAAGCTCTTCATAATGCTTTCCAGCGGAGGTGTTACCTCGGTGGAAACGGCCGCAGAGTTCCCCGTGAGGATCATCGAATCGGGGCCGACCGCCGCGGTCATCGCCGGTCAATATTATGGAAAGCATTTCAACATCCCCGAGATGTTCTGTTTTGACATGGGCGGTACGACTGCCAAATCGTGTCTTATCCAGAAAGGCGTCGCCGGTGTTGTGCCCACCTTCGAAGTGGGACGAGTCCAGAGGTTCATGAAGGGCAGCGGCCTTACGATCCAGGTGCCTGTTGTGGACCTTATGGAGATAGGCGCCGGAGGAGGGAGCATCGCGAAGGTGAGCAAGCTCGGGACGCTCCAGGTCGGTCCTGAAAGCTCCGGGGCCGCACCGGGCCCAATCTGTTACGGCAGGGGAGGAGCGGACCCCTGCGTGACCGATGCAGACCTCCTGCTCGGTTACCTTGACGAGGGCTATTTCCTCGGCGGGACGATGAAGCTCGATAAAGAAGGGGCCCGCCGCGGCGTTGAGGAGAAGATCGCGAAACCCCTCGGTGTTTCATTCATTCAGGCCGTCTGGGGGATCCACGACCTCATCAACGAAACGATGGCGGCCGCGGCCAAGACGCACATAGCCGAGAAGGGGGGTAACCCGAAGATCGTCACCATATCTGCTTTCGGCGGGGCGGGGCCTGTTCACGCATACGGCCTTGCGAAAAAACTTGGCGCGCCCAGGATGCTCATTCCGCCCAACGCCGGGGTTGGGTCCGCAATGGGGTTCTTTACCGCCCCCAGGGCCTTCGACCTGTTGCGCAGCCACAAGGTGTCCCTCTCCGATGTTTCCTTTGACGATATAGAGGACATCTTCAGGGGTCTTGAAGACGATGCGTCGAAGATACTCAAGAAGGAGGCCACCCAGGACACGATCCGCTTCGAAAGGTCCCTTGACATGCGTTTTGTGGGACAGGGCTCGGAGATGAACATCCCTGTGCCGCCGGGCGAGTTCACGAAGCTGGCGAAGGTGCAGATTCGGAAGCTTTTCGATGATGCCTACGAAAAGCTCTACGGCAGGACCTATCCCGACTCCGAGGTGGAGTTCATCAACTTCAAGGTCAGGGCAAGTCTTCCCGAAAAGCTCCTGCAGCTGCCGAAACTGGACGGGAAGGGCCAGACCCTGGATAATGCGGTGAAGGGGCAGCGCCCGGCATATTCGCCCATAGCGAAGGACTTTATCCCCTACACCGTCTACGACCGCTACAAGCTTTTTCCATCGGCGAAGTTCCAGGGCCCCGCGATCATCGAGGAAAAGGAATCGACCCTCATAGTGGGTGAAGACGCCCGCATATCCGTTGATGATTTCGGATTTCTCTGGATAGATCTCAAGGAGGTATGAAGATGGCGCGCACATTTGATCCGATAACATTGGAGATTTTATGGAGAAGGCTTATTTCCATCGTCGATGAGGCGGACGGGAGTGTTGCACGTACCGCTTTTTCCAGCCTCCTTCGGGATGCCCATGACTATACCTGCATGTTCACCGACCGTCACGGGAGGGAACTGGCGCAGGGGAGTTTTGCGACCCCGGGACAGTCGGGCGCCATGGCCCTTGGCATCAAGAACCTTGTCAACAAGTATCCCATCGACTATTATAATCCGGGAGATGCCTTTATCACCAACGACCCATGGGCGCTCGCCGGTCATCTCAACGACGTCTGTGTCATGAGCCCGATATTCTACAAGGAAAAACTGGTGGCCTTCACTGCCTGCGTGTTCCATCATTCGGATATCGGCGGCAGGGTGGCGTCCGACAACCATGATGTTTTCGAAGAGGGTCTTTTCATTCCCCTTGTAAGGCTCTATGACAGGGGTGCCCTCAACCAGTCTGTTCTCGACATGATCCGGTGGAACGTGAGGACGCCCGACGAGGTGATAGGGGATATCCGCTCGCAGGTCGCGGCAAACCATGTCTGCGGTGAAAAGATCTGCCAGATGCTCAAAGAGAGCGACCTCGAGAACCTTGACGACCTTGCGGACCAGATCATAGGTCTCACCGAGAAGAGCATGAGGGAAGAGATCGAAAAGATCCCGGACGGCGTCTACCGGACGAGGGGCGTCATCGAGCAGATGAAGGGAAACGATGACATCGTCATCGAGGCGAAGGTCGAAATAAAAGGGAGCGATATCATCGTAGACCTTGACGGTTCATCGGGACAGGTGAACTGGGGCGGAAACGTGGTCTACAATTTTACCTATGCCTACGTCTTCATGGCGGTCAAGAGCATGTTCGCTCCGGACATTCCCAATAACGAAGGCTGTGCGAGGCCTATATCGCTCACCGCGCCCGAGGGCACTGTGATCAACTGCAAGTTCCCCGCAGCGGTTGCGGCGAGAATGGGCGTGGGCCATTTCCTCACGGAGGTCATCTACCGCGCCCTGTCTGATGTCCTGCCAGCCAAGGTCATCGCCGCCTCAGGCGGTACCCCTGCCGCAATGAATGTCTTTTACGGGAAGAGAAAGGACGCGAAGCCGTGGCACAGCGTTATCATAAGGGGCGGGGGTATGGGTGCCGGTGCCGCCAATGATGGCAACTACGTCTACATATTTCCGGCCAACGGCGCCAACACGCCCGTGGAGATATTCGAAAGCGATACCCCGCTTATCGTGGAGAAACGCGAGATACTCTCCGATTCCGGCGGAACAGGCAGGATGAAGGGCGGTCTTGGCAAGAGGGAGATATTCAGGATACCTGACGATGAATATGCCCCGATCCCGCCGGTCAACCTGGGCATCCAGGCGGGCCGGTACATCTATCCCGCAGAGGGCCTTTTCGGAGGCAAACCAGGCGCCAGGGCGCAGTTCCTTGTGAACGGTGTGCCGGGCAATTCCTATGGATTGACCCAGCTCAGACCGGGAGATGTGGTGACCATCGATGCGCCCGGCGGGGGAGGGTACGGCAATCCTTTCGAACGTGATCCTGAAATGGTGCTCGGCGACGTTCTTGAAGGATACATCAGTTTTGAAAAGGCGCGCGCGGACTATGGTGTGGCCATCGATCCGGAAACTCTCGAGATCGATCCAGAAGAAACGAAGAAACTGAGAAAGTGATCAGCGATATAGCGTAACGCGTCATGCGTTGCGGACCAAAGAGGAGGACATTGTTATGGAGCGGCCATTCGACACAAAAGTGAAATCGGAAAAGGAATTGAAAGTTCTCCAGTTAGACGGACTCAAATGGACGGTGGAGCATGCCTACAACGGATCCGAGCATTACCGGAGGAAACTTGACGAGGCCGGGGTAAAACCCGGAGATATAAAGTCGCTGGAAGACATTCGCAAACTGCCGTTCACAACGAGCAAGGACCTCCAGGAGGGGTATCCCTTTCCGCTCAGGAGCGTTCCCTTTGAAAAGGTTGTCCGTATCCATGCGTCAAGCGGGACAACGGGCAAGAGAAAGGTGCTCTGCTACACCGCGAAAGACGTTGACGACTGGGCCAATATGTTTGCCCGTTGCTATTCGTATGCCGACTGCACACCCGAGGACAGGATCCAGATCGCCGTGGGTTATGGCGTCTGGACCGCAGGCTGGGGTTTTCAGAACGGTTGCGAGCGCTTCGGTGCCATGTCGATCCCCATCGGCCCCGGCAACACGGACATGCAGTGCCAGTTCCTCGAAGATTTCGGTACCACCGCCATGACCTGCACCGCCTCCATGGGGCTTTTGATGGCGGAGCTCATCGAAGAGCGCGGGCTCAAGGGCAAGATCGCGCTCAAGAAGATGATCTTCGGTTCAGAGCGGGCAAGTGACGCCATGCGCGCCAGGATATCGGAGCTTTCCGGGGTTGCCTACGACCAGCTCTTCGATATCCCCGGAATGACCGAACTGTACGGTCCGGGGACGGGTCTCGACTGCCGTTACCACACGGGCATACATTACTGGGCCGCCTACTATATACTCTAGATACTCGATCCCGAGACGCTCGAACCGGTGCCGGAAGGAGAGGTGGGCGAGA
>ENA-UOWG01004057-UOWG01004057.1-activated-sludge-metagenome-genome-assembly--contig:-NODE-4057-length-10501-cov-3.952518_pt1 | contig 10501 bp, 11 predicted proteins | sample MGYA00238147_ERZ761563 | MGnify/ENA primary metagenome ERZ761563 (study PRJEB28884, sample SAMN05720216) | anaerobic digester metagenome | isolation source: active sludge of municipal... | reverse complement strand
CCTGTTCCAGGACCACCAGCATGCCCGTGCGCCTGTCCGAGGCGTACCTTATCGCCTCCATGAGTTCGGATATGAAACGGTATTCCTGCGGCACCAGCATTCGCCCGAGCGGGTTCGAGCCTATGTTGGCCAGCGCGGCCCGTATCTCCGGCTGGAAAACCACTATCAGGATGAAGATGCCGGCGAACCAGAACTTCTGGAGCAGCCAGACCGTCGCCCCGAGGTTCAGGAACTTGGTGAGGGAGGTTATGACGGCGAGAACGAAAACGCCCCATACCACGTTCATGGCCCGGGTATCCTTAATGAGCAGGATAAGCCGGTACACTATGTAGTACACGACCAGAACGTCGAATATATTCTTAAGGTACCCGAGATACATCCGCGCAAGCCCCCGCTGTTATCTCTTGTCCGGCCGGCGGCTCAGGCCTTCGCCTGAGCGGCCCCGCCCGCTATTATCGCGTCTATCTCCGCCGCGTCGATGACCTCTTTATCTATCAGCACCGCCGCTATGGCGTCCAGCTTTCCCCTGTTGGCGGTAAGGATGTCCTTCGTGCGCGCGAAACATTCCTGAACGATGCGCTTCACTTCGTCGTCCACGTTCTTGGCGGTCTCATTGGAATAGCCGGGCTGGCGCATTATGTCCCGGCCCAGGAACACCTCTGATTCGTCCTTCTTCAGCGAGAGCGGGCCGATCTTGTCGCTCATGCCGAACTCGGTCACCATTTTCTGAGCGAAAGTGGCCACCTTGGAGATGTCGTCGTGGCCGCCGGTCGTGATCTCGCTGAAGACCAGCTCCTCCGCGGCGCGCCCGCCCAGCAGAACGGAAAGCTTGTTGAGGATCTCTGTCTTGGAGGTGAGATACTTGTCCTCCAGCGGCAGTTGCAGGGTATAGCCGAGCGCTGGACCGCGCGGGATGATGGACACCTTGTGCACCGGGTCGCAGCCCGGCAGCATTTTAGCCGCCAGCGCGTGTCCGGCCTCGTGGTAGGCCACTATGCGTTTCTCCTTTTCAGAGATTATCCGGGATTTTCTCTGGGGCCCGGCGATCATCTTCTCTATGGCCTCTTCTATATCCTTGTGCTCGACGGCCTTTCTATCGTGCTTGGCGGCCATGATGGCCGCCTCGTTCACGATGTTCGCCAGGTCCGCGCCTACGAATCCAGGCGTGTGCCGCGCTATGACTCCAAGGTCCACGTCCTGCGCCAGCTTCGTTTTGCGGGAATGGACCTGCAGTATCTCGGTGCGGCCTTTTATGTCCGGCACCGGCACGTTGATGCGGCGGTCGAAACGGCCGGGGCGCAGCAGCGCCGGGTCCAGCACGTCCGGCCTGTTGGTCGCCCCTATAAGGACTATGCCTTCGTTGGCGTCGAAGCCGTCCAGCTCCACCAGCATCTGGTTGAGGGTCTGTTCGCGCTCGTCGTGGCCGCCCCCTATCCCGGCGAAGCGCGCGCGGGCTACGGCGTCCAGCTCGTCCACGAACACTATGGCGGGGGCGTTCTTTTTGGCGCGCTCAAAGAGGTCGCGCACGCGCGACGCGCCCACGCCCACGAACATTTCCACGAACTCGGACCCGGACGAAGTGAAGAAAGGGACCCCGGACTCTCCAGCTACGGCTCGTGCCAGCAGGGTCTTGCCGGTGCCGGGAGGGCCGTAAAGCAGCACGCCCTTGGGAAGCTGCCCCCCGAGCTGCCGGTACTTCTTCGGATTCTTGAGGTAATCCACTATGTCCCTCAGGTCTTCTTTGGTCTCGTCGCAGCCGGCGACGTCCTTGAAAGTGACTTTCTGTTTTTTAAGGTCCTGCTGCCGGGCGCGGGACTTACCGAAGGCCATCGCCTGCTTCCCGCCCATCTGCGCCTGCCTGAAGAACAGGAACCACCACAGGAACACGAACATCGCGATCCAGCCCAGGTTCAGCACCAGGCTGGTGACCCAGCTCCTGTCCGCCTCGCCTGCGAAAGTTTTGACCCCGCTGGCGGCCATCTCGTCCACAAGTCCCGCGTCGGCCAGAGGGATGGTCCGGAAAGCGACGGTCTTGTCGCCGTCCTTGTATTCGCCGCGTATCAGGTCCGGGCGCATGCTCACTTTCAGCACGGCGCCTTCCTTTATCCTGGTTTTGAACTCGGAATAGGGGATGTCCTTCTCCCTCTCTATCGTCTTGACGTTTTGATACACCGCTATGAAAAGCGTGAACGCCAGCACCCAGAAGATCATCTGCTTAATGTTCTTTTTCAGCGGCATATCGTTATTTTCCCTCTTCTTTCAGCGCGGACCTCTTGAGCACCCCTATATAAGGGAGGTTCCGGTAAAGTTCGTTGTAATCCAGCCCGTAGCCCACCACGAACTTGTCCGGGATCACGAAGCCGGGATATTTTATAGGCACCGAAGTCTTTCGGCAGACGGTCTTATCGAGCAGAGTGCAGATCTCCAGTGAACGGGGCTGCCTGGTGGCCAGGTTCTTCATCATATAGCCCATGGTCAGACCGGAATCCACTATATCCTCCACTATCAACACATCCTTGCCTTCGATGTTCTGCTTAAGGTCCAGGATGGTGCGCACAACGCCCGTAGACTGCGCCCCCGAATAAGAGGAAAGCATCATGAAATCCACGTTCGTCTCTATGTTCATGTTCTGCAGGAGGTCCGACAGGAAAAGGACGCAGCCCTTCAGAACGCCTATCAGCGTGACGCAGCGCCCTTTATAATCGCGAGATATCTCCGCGGCGAGTTCGGCCACCCGCGCCTGGAGTTTATCTTCCGGTATCAGAACTTCCTGCAGGTCCCTGTGCATAGGCATATTTTAGATGTTTTGGACCGTATTTTCCATTGGAAATATCCGGGCTTCCTTTCCCTGCGTCCGCCCGCCGACCGGCGCTAACGCTGAAAGAGGGGGCTAAAGCGGGCTGTTAATCCAGGTCCATGGGGTTCAGCGGTTTGGACGTATCCCCGGAATCCTTGATGCGCTTGGCCTCTTTGTCGAAACCGTCCAGCAGTTCCCGCTTTTTCTTTTCGATATCGCCCTGAGCCTTGGAAAAATAATCCTCCAGCCTGGACTTGTCCTGCTTTATGCGCTGGAAAGCGTCCTTGATCTGGTCGCCGCCCTCTTTCACCACCGGCTTCTCCCAGTGCCGCAGGACCTTTCCGGTCCTTTTCTCCACTTCTATTCTCGCTTTGCACATCGGACAGTCGATCAGAAAAGTTTCCTCGTTCATAAAGTCCCTCCCGCCCACCCGACCCCCGACTCTTGACTCCCGACTCTCTCTTATTTCACTCCCCATAAGGGATGCAGCTGCGGCATTATCCGCACGTCGGAGAGGCGTCCCGCCGCGGCGAGATGGAAAGCTCTCAGCCGGGACCGGGCCGGCGCTCGCAAGCCCCGGACCGGAGTGACCGGCTGTATGAAGAACGGGATGCCGCGGGAGACCGAGGCGGCGAGCGTTACCGCCTTCCTGAACTCCGGAAGCGGGGTCAGCGAGGTAACCACCACCTTGACGAACGTCTTTCCGGGAGCTACGGACAGGAACCTGCGATGCTCGCGCCACATTTCCCTGCCTGCGGCGCTGGGCAGTTTGATGTCCGCGGCTATCACGTCCACTTCTTCCCGCAGCTCCGCCATTTCCCGGTAGAGCGCTCCCCCGGTCTCAAGATGGACCGAAAGCCCCAGACGCCGGGAAAGGACGGCTATGGCCCTGACGGCCGAAGGCTGCAGAAGCGGTTCTCCGCCCGTTATGGACACCGCCCGCGCCTTCTCGCTGCGGGCGAGGGCCCGTATCCTCGCCCCTATCCTGTCGATGGTTTCAAGCCTTCCCGCGGAAGAGGCCGCCCGCTCGTCGCAGTAGGAGCAGCGCAGCGCGCAGCCCGCAAGGCGCACGAACACCTGTTTCTGTCCGGCGTAAAGCCCCTCTCCCTGTATGGAACAGAAGATCTCCGATATTCTGGCTGAGGTCATAAAAGAGAACTGAGCGTGAAGGATGGGGACAAGACCGCGAGGCGCCGGCTATTTACGCTTTACTTTATTAGGTTCTGCGGGCATGGCCGGATCGTCCACCCCGGCGTCCCGGAAACCTCTGGCCCTCAGTTTGCAGGAATCGCAGCGGCCGCAGGGACGCTTACCGCCGGAATAGCACGACCAGGTATGCGAAAGAGGCGCTTTCAGACGCAGCCCGAGCCGCACTATATCCTTTTTGCCGAGCTTCATGAGCGGGGTCAGAAGCCGTATCCTTCCTCCGGAAGCGCCCGTCCTGGTGCCTTCATTCACCGCTTTTTCCAGCGCTCTGTAAAATCCAGGCCGGCAGTCCGGATAACCGGAATAATCCACCGCGTTAGGCCCCATGACCACCGCCGAGGCGCCTATGGAGTCCGCCAGAGAAACGCCTATCGAGGCGAAAACGAGGTTCCTGCCCGGAACATAAGTGGACGGAACCGTCCCGGGCGCGCCGATCCTGGAAAGGCCCGTATCGGGGATCTTTTTACGCGGGTCGACAAGGGAACTGACGGCCAGCCATGGGAAGTCCAGCTTTATCTCGTAAAGCGGCACCTTCAGGGCGCGGGCGATGCGCCTAGCCCCCAGGATCTCCCTCGAGTGACGTTGTCCGTAACGGAAGAAAACCGCCGAACAGGAGTATCCGCGGGCCATGGCCCAGCAGAGCGCGGTGGTGGAATCAAGGCCCCCGGAGAACAGAACTACGGCTTTCCTAGCGCGTGGAGGTCGAGATATCGGTGACATATTTGAAAGCCAGGGCGCTTATGAAAGCCTCCGGAGGGCGGACGCCGTTGAGCCCCGGCTCCTCCGTGACGGCCTCCTCCGCGATTATAACGCCGTCGGCGCCGGCGCCGGCGGCCAGCTTCCTGGCCAGCCGCATCTGCCCGTCCAGGGCGGACCTGTCGTCCGCCGGGAACCTTTCGCTGTGGATTATAGCGATCGCGCCCCACGGACGCGACGTCTCCTCCCTGCTGGAGAAAACGGGCACGTCCCTAACGGACTTGGGAGGGAACCACGGCCCGACCTGTATGATATCCGGCTTGGGAGAGCAGGCCGCGCAGCAAAGCGCGGCCAGAAGGAAGACCGACCGTCTCATCTCGGGGGTTCCAGCCCCAGCTCCTTGCAGATCTTCCTCACCGTGAAATCAGCTATCTCGGTGTGACGCGTGACCGGGATCTCCTTTCCGGTGACGGGGTTGGAAAAAATGGAATACTTCCCCCCCTCTCTGGAAAGCGTGCAGCCGTTCTGCATAAGATACCGCACCAGTTCTTTTCTTTTCATAGGAACTCCTCTGGAGTTATTCTATCAATTTTCACGTAATAAGACGGACCGCCTCAATCGGCGCTTCTCGGGATCTTTGAAGCGAGCTTCCAGGATGCGCCGGACTTCCCGGGCGTTATCTGGACCAGGTATATGGTACCGTCATCGCCCTCAAAGACCAGAAAACTCTTTTCCCCCTCGCTCAGAGTACCCTTGAGCTGGCCGTAAGAGGATGGTATCCCGCCGGCCGGCTTCTTTTCCGGCTCGTACTTCTCCTCTTCCGTATCCGGCGTCCGGGGAGAGTCCTCTTCCGAAGCGCCGTCGATAAGCACCTGCCCCTCTTCTTCTTCGCGGCCGGTCTCAGCGGCTCCCCGCCCGGAACGCCGGGTGGAGTTCTCCTCGGCCTCGGGCTGGGACTTACCGGGAGAAACGGCCTCTACCTTCTTGGCGGGGACGGACGGATGGTCCTTTGTCCCCTGCGCCGCCGCGGCGGCGGAGAAAGCGATCAGCACTGCAATAACGCGCATCAGTTCCATCGTTCAGGCCTCCTGTGAATTATAAAGCGCTCCCGGCTGGCACGCGCGGCTATTTCCAGCCCTTCATCTGGGCGTACTTCATTACGCCTTTATAAATGGCGTTGGCGACCTTGGCCCTCACCTTCTTGTCGTTCATGTCCTTCTGGTCCCTGGCGTTGGTCATGAACCCTATCTCCACCAGTATCCCGGGGGAATAGGTGCCGCGGAGAACGTAAAAAGCCGCCTGCTTCACGCCCCGGTTGACGAAAGGGGTGCTCCGCTCCAGTTCTTTAGAGACCAGACCTGCAAGCTGGCTGCCCTCGTTCAGGTACTCGTTCCTGGCGAGAGAGTGGAGCAGCATCGCCGAGGGGTCCGCGCCGGCGCCTTCCTCGTCAAGGCCAAGCACGGAGTTCTCGAAATCCGCGACCTCGGCGGCCCAGGGATCGGAGGCCTTTTCCGACATGAAGTAAACCTCGAACCCTTTCTCCCTGCGGTCGCGGTGCGCGTTGGCGTGTATAGAGATGAAGATGTCGGCCTTATAGTCGTTCGCTACCCTGCTGCGGTCCGGGAGCAGCAGATAGACGTCGGAAGTACGGGTCATCATCACATCGAAGATCTCCTCGTCCTTCAGCATCCCGTAAAGTTCCTTGGCGACCTGCAGGTTTATGTCCTTTTCCCGGAGACCGAAGGCCTTGTTGCCGCCGGCGTCCTTGCCGCCGTGTCCGGCGTCTATGACTATCCTCTTGACCCCGCCTTTATCTAGCACGAACTTATCCGGTATATTGACCCCTGGAAGCGCATCTCCTGCGACCAGCGGACAGCCCTCTCCTCCCGCCGGTTCGCAGGGCGTTCCGGCGGCGGAAGGCGTCGTTCCGGAGACGGTCCCCGCCGCGCTTTCTTCCGGGGAAGGATTTGCCGGAAGGATGACCTGGGCCGCGGAGCCCGGGACCGGGGCGGCTGGGAGAGAGCCGGTTATGCTCTGGGATATCGGCCGGACGCTCTTCTCCACGTCGAAGACGAGGCGGTCCGGACCGGACAGTTTGAAATAGGAGACCTTCCCGAAATCATCGCCCGGGGTCAGGACCATACGCGCCATCTTGTTCTCCTGGAACATATCTATGCTCTTGATGACCCCGTCGCCGATGCCTATGCTCTCCTCCGAGGATAGGACCCCGCCTGGCACGGTAATGGAATACAGGTTGTTGTCCTTCTGCGAGGTCTGGAAGTCCAGGGGCTCCTCCAGATAGACCACGACCCGGGTCTTATCCTTGTAGGAGAAATGGTTTATGGAGCTTATGTTGACCTTGCGCTGCGAGGCGAGCACTCCGGTCGAAGCGTCATAATCCAGCTTGAAGCCGAAAGCGGCGGCGAAGTGCCGGGACACGAAAAAGTCCATCGACAGGAACGCGCGGCCGCCGCGCACTATCAGCGGGCGCGGGAAGGATATCTCCGTGTCGTTCAGCGCCACCGAATCGGACTTCAGGAAGAACACGATCTTGTTGCCTTTGTTCTGCAGCAGCAGCTTCCCGCTGACCGGGTACCAGTATATCTTGCCGCCTATGAGTTTGGCCGACCTGGACGCGTCCAGGTACAGGGTCTGGTTGATCTTATAGGTGTTGATCTTCCCGACGTAGACGCCGTTCTTCATATAGGAAACTTCGTCCACCCGGGCCTGGGCCGGCGCGGAAAGAGCCGCCGACGCGAATATCACGCACAGTATTTTCTTGATCATAAACTCCCCGTTCGCTCCGATCCGAGTAAAGAGCGGGTGCCGGACCGCTTCGCCGCGTACGTCCCGCCCTTTACGCCGCGCTCTTCGCGCTTCACTCAAGTATTATCTTATAATCCTCCCAGGTAAGCATCGGGTCGGAAAGCACCCGCACGCTCCTGTGCACGTTCTTCTCGATAAGGTCCTGCTTCTTCTTCAGGACCTCCAACAGCATAGGATGGACTATGACCCTGAGATTGCCGCCCGGCCGGCCCAGCGTCAGGTTCTGTATGTCGCGCTGTATCTTTATCCTGATGCTTTCGCTGGAAAGCACCCGGCCGGAACCGCGGCATTCCGGACATTCCTCCGTCAGAAGGCTGAAAGTGCTCTCGCGCTTGCGCTCCCTGGTCATCTCCACCAGGCCCAGGCGGGTGATCGGCAGTATCCGTATCTTGGCCCGGTCGCGCCGCACGGCGTTCTCCATCGCTTCCACGACCTTGTGACGGTTAGAGGCCTTCTTCATGTCTATGAAGTCGATGACTATGATGCCGCCTATGTTCCTGAGGCGCAGCTGACGCGCCACCTCCTGCGCGGCTTCTATGTTCGTCATTGTGACCGTCTCTTCCTGCGAGCGGTTGCCGGTGAAACGGCCGGTATTGACGTCTATGGCGCACAGGGACTCGGCTTCCTGTATGATGATGCTGCCCCCGTTCGGGAGCTCGACTTTTATCTTGCGCAGATCTTCTATACTCTTCTCGATATTGAAGGCCTTGAAAATAGGGGTCTTGCCGTCGTAATACTTGATCCTGTCCTTGAGGTCCGGGGATATCTTGGAAACGAACTCCAGCGTGGACTCGTAGTCCTCCTTGTTGTCCAGCATATAGATGGCCACGTCGTTGGAAAGGATGTCGCGGGCGACCTGCAGCGTCATATCCATGTCCTTGTGCAGCAGGAAAGGCGGCTTTACCTCCTCGAACCTCTTCTGCACGGACTCCCAGAATCTCAACAGGAACTTCAGTTCCCGCTCGAGCTCCTCCTCGCTGGCCCCCTCCGCCTCGGTCCTCACTATACAGCCCCTCTTGCCCAGTTCGTTATCCACCGTTATCTTCCTGAGGATCTCCGAAAGCCTCTTCCTTTCCTCCGGGGTCTCTATGTTCTTGGACACGCCGACGAATTCCTGGAACGGGGTCAGCACCAGATACCTGCCGGGGAGCGAGATATCCATGGTCACCTTCATACCCTTGGTCCCGATCGCGTCCTTGGTCACCTGGACCATGACCTCCTGGCCCTTTTTAAGGAGCCTTTCGATCGGCTCTTTCTGTCCGCCGAGCACGTCGGAGATGTATATGTACGCGTTCTTGTCCAGACCGATGTTCAGGAACGCGCTTGAAATGCCGGGCAGCACGTTCTCCACCGCGGCCTTGTATATATTGCCGACTATGTTGGTGTTGCTCCGCCGTTCCCAGAACAGCTCCGCGAGACGGCCGTCCTCCAGGATGGCTATGCGCGTTTCCTCGAACGATGTGTTGGCGAATATCTCTTTCTTTATGTTCTTCTGGTTCATGATACCGGGTTCTCCTTTAAATTATCTCCAGTACGCCTTTCGAATCTATCCAAAACAGTTCTTCCCTCTCCAGCCGCCTGACCGGGACTTCCCGGCCCGCCATTAGAGCGAGTATCTCCGCCGGTCTGACGTTCCTGCCCGGGTCCAGCTTCAGCCTGAGACGGACGGTTCCGGCGGCGCCGTCCAGCGACGCTTCCAGCACCAGAGGACGCGCGTCTATGGTCCGGTCCTCCCCCCCGCGGTCCTTCTTCAGCAGCGGCGCGCTTTCCCTGGCCAGGAAGGCGTCCAGCGCGGCCCGCTCCGGCATCTCCCCCGGACCGGCCTCCATCAGATACTGCGCCGCGCCGACGCACGCCTCGATGGAAGGGAAGTAGACCGGCACCCTTTTCACCGACACCAGCTCAAGATATTCCGACGCCACCGCCGACAGCCTCGCCGCGGCCGCGCTCTCGGCGCAGTTCTGCGCGAGGTAAAGGTCCGCGTATTCGCACCGGCTGCCGCAGCCGGCAGGCAGCGCGGGCCCGAAGGCCATCTTGGGCACCGCCCTTCCGCCGAAACGCGCGGGACAGAGATCGAGCCCGGAAAGCGACGCGATCCTCCTCAATTCCCTTATCTGCTCCAGATGGGATATGTTCCCGGCCGCGGCGCGCCTCGCGAAACGCAGCCTCATCCGCGATCTTGGAATATTGTCCATGCCTCTATTCGTCCGCTATCCCTGTATTTCGCCTTCTCGCCGCCGGCGGCGCCTCGCGCTAGACCAGCGCGTACCGGCGCGCGTAAATGGACTGCGCGAGCCCGAGCGCCATCAGGGTCGCCACCAGATTCGAACCGCCGTAGGAGACCAGGGGCAGCGGCACTCCGGCCACCGGCGTGAAGCCCAGCAGCATGCCGAAGTTCATGCAGAAATACACCATCAGCATCCCGAATATTCCGCAGTTCACAAGGTAGCCGAAACGGTCCCGCGCGAGCTTCGCGCAGAGCCGTACACGGCGCAGAAGCGCCACGTACAGCCCGGCGACCAGCATCATGCCCCAGAAGCCCATTTCCTCCCCGACCACGGCCAGGATGAAATCCGTATGTCGCTCCGGCACGAAGCCCAGCCGCGACTGGGTCCCGGAGAACACTCCCTTCCCGAACAGGCCTCCCGACCCTATCGCGACCCTGGCCTGCAGAAGATTGTACCCGGCCCCCTTCGGATCCGCTTCCGGCGCCAGGAATACCTGGAGCCGCTTCTGCTGGTACTCCCTCATCTGGTGCTTGACCAGCACTCCGGAGAAGAAACCGAGCACCAGCACCAGCGCCGCTCCGCCGAAGAAAACCCCGGAAATATTGGAATAGAGCTTTACCGACAACAGCCACATGAGGTAAGCCGCCGCTCCGGTCCCGGCCACGAAGAACAAGGCGCCCCAGCCGAAATCGGAAAGCCTGAAGAAATAAGAGACCAGCTGACTGTCCATTAGCTCCGGATTGAGGTT
>ENA-UOWG01004056-UOWG01004056.1-activated-sludge-metagenome-genome-assembly--contig:-NODE-4056-length-10503-cov-6.783595_pt1 | contig 10503 bp, 7 predicted proteins | sample MGYA00238147_ERZ761563 | MGnify/ENA primary metagenome ERZ761563 (study PRJEB28884, sample SAMN05720216) | anaerobic digester metagenome | isolation source: active sludge of municipal... | reverse complement strand
GTTCCACGTACTCCATCCATGTTAATTCCATAAGCGATCCTTCGGTGGGGAGTTATGGCTGGCTGACGATCAGCGCTGCCCCCAAAGAGGTCACCAAAACCCTGAAAATCACGTCACCCACCTCGGAACAGACGTGGCAGGCCGGGAGCACTCATACCATTACCTGGACACAGACCGGACTCGAAGGTACTAATGTCAAAATAGAATTGAAGGACAGCATTAATCCGTTTGTCCAGATCCGAACGGTCACATCCTCAACACCGGCATCATCCGGATCGTACTCCTGGAAGGTTCCTGACGATGTACCTGCCGGTTCCACGTACTCCATCCATGTTAATTCCATAAGCGATCCTTCGGTGGGGAGTTACGGCTGGCTGAACATCATTGGAGTAATACAGCCGCCGGCCTACGATGAAGAGGATGAGGGCACATCATGCCCTGATATACTCCCAAAATTTGCTGCGACTCCAGTCAGTGGTTCTGTTCCCCTCACGGTATATTTCACGGATATATCGGGCACCGGTATCCAGACATGGGAATGGGATTTCAATAACGACGGATCAATTGACAGCACTCTGCAAAATCCAGTCTATGTTTATGATAATCCCGGGGTCTATACGGTGACATTGGGGACGACAAGTGTCGAATGTCCATCGAAAATTACCGCAACAAAAGACGGGTACATCACTGTGACCGCAGCCTCCAGTTCGCTCGTTCTTGATTCAGTTCCGAGTGGAGCTTCCGTCTTTGTTGACGGGGTCAGTACAGGTGTTACCCCCCTCACAATCCCAGATGTCACTGCAGGAAAACATACGATCGCTTTCTCTCTTTCAGGTTACAAGATTTATACAACAGACCTGAATGCTGAACCGGGCAGGACGATAACCTATACTGCAGCTATGGTGAAGATTGCAGATCCGAATGAGACGACGTTTGACCCTGAAAAAGCCTCAGTCACCCAACAGGGATTCCTCTGGGCCGGAGCTATCGGAGCACTTACCGTTGCAGGAATTCTGGTCTCTAGGAATAAAAAGTGAGGATATAACCAAAATGAACAATATTTAAAAAAATCCAGAAATTATGGGATTCAAATAGAAATTCCTATATATCTCTTCTCTCTATTCACCAATGCCAATGATTCCCGGTAAAAGTACCAAAAGTTACAGTTTTTCATGATAGGATACGTCCATGCCAGAGTCATCCGGTGCTCTTCCGGGAGCGATGACGTTGTGCGTGGTGAAATATATGGATCATTGTCATACGAGTTTAAATGGGAACCAGCGCATCTTCCTGATTCTCGTGATTGTGGCATATTGCATTGTCACTCAGGTACGTGCAGATGACCCATTTACCATTACCGGAACGGTATATGAACAGAATCCGACAACATCCGCAGTTTCACCGAAAAGCGGTATTCCCCTGAGTGTTTTCGGATCCAAAAATTCTGACGGTTATCCCGGTGACGGTTCTACACTCCTGGGATCAGCAACCAGTGACGCAAATGGCAAATACTCGATCACATTCTTCTATGACATAGAGTTTCCCGACTACACCTATTACCACCTCATCTGCATGGATACCCGTTCCGGCTATGAAGTGTATAAAGCCTCAAGCTCCGGGGGAGTGGTGAAGACCAATAAAAACTGGATCACCTTTACCAAAATTGCCGCTGAATCCGGAGCCGGCAATGACTATTACATTCGGAAAAAAGGCGGCACCCTGAAGGTCACGTCACCCACCTCGGAACAGACGTGGCAGGCCGGGAGCACTCATACCATTACCTGGACACAGACCGGACTCGAAGGTACAAATGTCAGGATAGATTTGAAGGACAGCATTAGTCCATTTGTCCAGATCCGGCCAGTCACATCCTCTACGTCGGCATCATCCGGATCGTTCTCCTGGAAGGTTCCTGTCGATATACCTGCAGGTACAACCTACTCAGTCCATGTGACTTCTGTAAGCAATCCGTCGGTATCGAGCTATGGCTGGCTGACTATATCAGCACCGAAAGGAATTCCTCCGGCAGCAGATTTCACGCTCTCCAGCACATACGCCATTGCACCTCTCGACCTGCAGATAACGGACACATCGACAGGTAGTCCGACATCGTGGGAATGGACCTTTACCGGTCCCATCGGAGCCGGTCCTGGGCCGGTTTACTCCCGGTTTCTTCCTGTCTACGAGCTGGGACCTGGAACGTATACGGTCACCCTCACCGTGAGTAATACTTTTGGATCGAGTACGAAGACCAGAACCCTGACAGTTACAGAACCGATTAAAGTGCTGGAACCCCCGGTCTGCGATCCGGGTTGTGACTGCATGCTTGAGGCTGAAGCCGTTGCAAGATATCGACCGGATTATCAAGTACCGGTAAAGAGCGGAGACGAAAGCTGCGGATGGGGAGTGATTGGAGGTGTGGGAGGGAGTGAAGGAGGAGATATGTATTGTTTCTGCCCAGCTTCTTCATCACCCTGTCCATCGGGGTATGATTGTCTGACTGAAAAAAGAGCAGGTGTCCTCTTTAAAACTTATGAAAAAGCCTCAGAAAGCCTTTGCGGGTATGCATCTCCCGATCCCGACTCCGGATCGAGGGGTCCTCAATATTGCTACCGGCTCGTTTGTGCCCAGCCGGGAACAGACCGGGATAATGACTGTATTGCGGATTCGATTGATAATTGTCCCGATGTTTCGAATACAAATCAGGATGATACCCCGGATGCCGACAATGTGGGGAATATCTGTGATAACTGCCCTTATGTCCCGAACCGTGATCAGACTGACAAAGACAGCGATGGTGTTGGCGATGCCTGTGACAAATGTCCCGGATATAATGATAAAACAAATGATCCGGATCAGGACGGGGTACCCAATCATGCGACATGCGATAACTGCCCGACAGTGAAAAATCCCGGCCAACAGGACTGGGATAAGGACGGGGAAGGAAATACCTGTGACTGTAACGACGGTTTTCAGGGAGAGAATGAGAATGGAGTTGACTGTGGAGGGATGTGCGGCGGCAGTTGCACTCCGCACGGACTCATCCGGGTCTTCGGCCGGATCCTGTATGAGGAAGCTAACGAGAATGGGCAGAGTACCAATACATTTGCACCCGTCCGGTGGGGAAAATTTACCATCATGGGATATTCTGATACGCCCATGCCCTATGAATGGAACTCTTTTACCACCGATGACACCGGTAATTTCAGCGTGGTGATCCCGAGAAATTGGGCAAAGACGGTGTTTGTCGTCCCGTCCGGAGGATATGATCAGCGATGGTCTGCGAACTATGCCGTGAATATCGCAAAAGACTACCAGTATTGTAATGAATACGTGTGGTGGGGTGCTACCCACAGCGCCCTCCGTCTTGTCCCCGTCAACGGCGATCTGAACATGGGAGATCTCCGCATCGGAAAAGATAAAAATCTCGACTACATCGGGTTCTGGTGGGAACTCCCCCGATGCTGGTATGATCTCTGCGTTTGTGGATCACCCAAGCATACAATATCCGGGGGATCGGCATATTTCAATATCGCTGAAAACATCCTTCTTGCACGGGAATATGCCGATGGCAGGCGATCGGACGATGATAATATCGGTAAAGTCTCCGTTCAATACCCGAAATATGACATTAAAGTGTCAAAATATAGTGCGCCTTGGAATGAGATCTCAATTTCAAGTGATAGGGGGTTTACAGACGGGTCAATCATTCATGAATATACCCATTACCTTGAGGATATGATCGGAAGAAATGATATCTATTCTGGAAAACGTGGACACGGATTTTGCGAAGATAAAGGTGATACTGAATTCGCTTGGAAAGAGGGATTCGCACAGTATTTAGGGACGATTATACCAACAATCAATCCTCGCGGCTCAATACCCAAATTTTCAATGGATGTTATTGAGGATCCGTCAAAAAATGACAAAAGCGATCCATCATGTGCAAAACATAGTGAATCCAAAGAAGAGACTGTGGCAGCCGTTCTCTGGGATCTCTCCGATTCTCCCTGTTCGCAAGGTACTGCAAGTGAACCTTTTGACACGGTCTGTGGTAACGAAGTCCAGATATTTAAAAAATTTGACAAGGAACTTGACTTCTGGTACGAGGATGCACCCGATCTCTGCGATCTGGTTGAAAACCTTGATTCGACCACCAGAAGGGATGCGCAACCAATCTTCCAGCATTACTCTGTGGAGTGTGACTGATTATGGGATCAACTGGCCGGTATCTCGGTATCGTCCTTATCGTTTTGATTATCCTGGGACTTCTGGCTGTTTTCTGGCCTAACCTTATGAAGAGAGATGCAGGTGGTGCGGGGGATTATAATTTCAATAGTCCGGTTACCCTGGAAGACATCAACACGCTTCAACTGGAAGGGCCGGCGAATTATATCGGGGAACTGGAACGTATTAGTACATCGCATCCGGATCCCTATATCCGGCAACGCTCAGTCACTGCCCTGACAGAAATAGCGATTCGGAAGAACGAAACGGATAAAATCGAGAGTTTTCTGAAGGATATTGCCCTCAATACAAAAGATTCGCAGCTCAGAACTGCGGCATATGCGAATATTGACCTTATCCGATCTATTCACCCCCCCGAGCAGCACGGGAAAATGAATATTACCGTGGACGGGATTATCCGACAAGGCCAGAATATACGACTGATTGTCACAATCCTCTCAACAAAAGATGTCCCTGAGGCAACGTTCGGGCTTTACCGTTTACCTGCCGATATTCCAACATCATCCAAAATGAAACATAAATTAATCCTGCAGGCGGACAAGCCCCAGACGGTTCAGTTCGATCTTCAGTTACAGGGAACGGGGGAGTATATGATCCCTGTCTTCCTCATGCTCAGTTTTGACCGTGTGGATTATGAAGTAGTTGAGCAACTTGTTTATTTTAAAGTTGAAACAAATAACGGTGAATATCGGGTTCTGGGAGAACCAACAAATACTGTTGGCAAACCAGAAAGGACTGAATTATAATCAATGGATTCACGAAAAACATACGACTTTTTGCAGATCCCTTCCGCATTTGCGTACGGGCAGAGGAGCAAGAGGAAAATGAAAAGAGTGTCTCCCTTTTTCATAGGATGCTGATTATAATAAGATATGATTAATCTTTTTATTTTAATCGATCCCGGAAAAACATCGTTATTTGGTTTGGTGTGAACACTTTCGTTACCGGACCATCTGCTGCTCCAGCAGCGCGTCGACGAGAACGAGGGCGAGCATGGCTTCCGCGACAGGGATGATGCGGGGCACGATGCAGGGATCATGCCGGCCTTTGACCGAGATATCGACAACCTCCCCGTGAATGTTCCGGGTCGTCTGCACCTTTGCAATGGAGGGGGTGGGCTTGACGGCGATCCGGACGACGATCTCCTGCCCGGTGGAGATCCCGCCGAGGATGCCTCCCGCGTGGTTGCTGGCAAAGCCGTCCGCGGTCATGGGGTCATTGTTCCCGCTCCCGAACCTTTGTGCGACCGCAAACCCGTCACCGATCTCGACGCCCTTGACCGCCCCGATTCCCATCATGGCCCCGGCGATCGCGGCATCCAGCTTGCCAAAGACCGGGTCGCCGAGGCCCGGGGGGCAGCCCCGTGCGACGACCTCCGCGATCCCGCCGACCGAGTCCCCGGCCTCCTTCGCGGCGAGGATCTCGCGTTCGATCTCCTTTGCTCCACTCTTCCCGTGGACTTCCATGATCCGGCCGCTGACCGTGATACCGTTTCCTTTGAGGATCTTCAGGGCAACGGCACCCGCGGCGACCCGGCCGACCGTCTCCCTCCCCGAGCTCCGGCCCCCGCCCCGGTGGTCGCGGATACCGTACTTCGCGAAGTACGTGACGTCGGCATGGCCGGGCCGGAACGCCTCGCGGAGTTCTGCGTAGTCCTCCGACTTCACATCCTCGTTCTGGACGACAAGCGCGATGGGTGCTCCCGTTGTCCTGCCTTCAAACACCCCGGAGAGGATCGCGACCCGGTCCTTCTCGCCCCGCGCAGACTCGGACGGGCTCTTGCCCGGCCGGCGCCGGTCGAGGAGCGGCTGGATATCCGCCTCCGCAAGGGCGAGGCCGGCGGGGCAGCCGTCGATGACCGCCCCGAGGGCTTTCCCGTGGCTCTCGCCAAATGTTGTGATACGGAAATTCTTCCCGAACGTGTTCATACAACGAGCTCCCGGACCGTCTCCTGCGGGACATCGATCCCGAAGAAGAGGTAGAACTGCTCCCGCGCCTGCGTCACGAACATCTCCGTCCCCATGATCGCGGTACACCCGCGCCGGTGCGCCTGCTGGATGAGCGGCGTCTCGGGCGGCGTATACACGAGGTCGTAGACGGTCATCCCCTCATGGAGCTGGTCGTCGCGGAGCGGGCTCTTATCGTCAGGGCTCATCCCGAGCGGGGTGGCGTTCACGATGACATCGGGTGTTATCCCGTCAAGGTCTTCCCACCGCCCCCACCGGCACCCGAACTTTTCTGCCATCGCTTGTGCCTTTGCCGGTGTCCGGTTCAGGATGGTTACGTCCATCCCGAGATCCACCATCGCGAACGCCGCCGCTGCCGCCCCTCCTCCCGCACCCAGCAGTACCGCTTTTGCGCCCCTTAAATGGGCGAGAGGTTTCCGGACCCCCAGCCAGTCGGTGTTGTACCCGATCGCTGTCCCGCAGGCAAAGACGACCGTGTTGACAGCGCCAATCTGCGCTGCTGCATGCTCCTCGACCTCGTCGAGGTACTGGATCACGTCTTTCTTGAACGGGATCGTGACCGAGAGCCCTTTGGCACCGACCTGCCGTGCGACCTGCATAATCTCGTCGAGCTCGGGGTCCTCGAAGAAGGTGTAGTGGCAGGCAAGGCCGTACTTCCGGAAGAGGGCGTTAAAAAGCGCGGGACTCTTGCTGTGGGCGGCCGGGTATCCCACGACGCCGAGGATCCTTGTAAGGGGGTCGCGGTCTTTACCAAGGAGGATCGCTTCCAGGGTCTGTAACGCGAGCGGGTTCAGCCGCCCGGTCCGGAAGAATGCTGCGGCGGTCTGCCGGTCCTTTTCCGTATTGGTGCCCCCCTCAAGCACCTGCAGGATGCGGTCGGCAGCCTGGGACGGCGTGGTCCCGCTCGTGTCGATGCAGAAATCAGCAGCGGCATAGTAGTGCTGCCGGCGCCGGTCCAGCATCGTTGCGATCTCCTCGCGCAGGGGCAGGCCGGTCAGCGGCGGGCGTGGCTTCCGGTTCAGCCGCTGTTCGATGGTGTCGATGTCCGCGATCAGAAGGACCATGGTGCTTTCCCTCCGCAGGTTCTCCATGTTCGCGGGATCGGTGACAACCCCGCCACCGGTCGCGATCACCGCGTCCTGCAAGGGAAGCCCTGCGATCACCTGCCGCTCGACCGCACGGAACCGCTCCTCGCCGTCCTCGTGGAAGATGTCGGGGATCGACCGGCCGGTCGTGCTCTCGATGAGCGCATCCGTATCGATGAACGGGACGTTCATCCGCCCTGCTACGATCCGGCCCACGTCGGTCTTGCCGGTCCCCCGGAACCCGGTAAAGACGATCCGTCTCACAGTCCCGCCTTATCGAGCGCTTCCCAGAAGCCCGGGAAGGATTTGTTCACGCAGCCGGCGTCCGTGATCGTGATGTCGCCGACAGCGAGGCCGAGGATGGCAAAGCTCATCGCCGTCCGGTGATCGTTCTGCGGGTCGATGGTCCCGCCGTGGAGGATCGCCGGTACGATCTCCAGGGAGTCCCGGGTGACTTCGACGTGGGCACCGAGGCTTTTCAGGAGCCGGGCGGTTGCCTCCAGCCGGTTGCTCTCCTTGTAGGCGAGGTGATCGATGCCGGTGATCATCGTCCTGCCCTTGGCGAGCGCCGCAACGATCGCGAGCGTCTGGACGGTGTCGGGCGCGGTCGACATGTCGATGGTGATACCGTGGAGCGGTTCCTTCCGGGTGACGGTGATGCTCTCCGGGTCAAGGGTGACCGTGCACCCCATCGCTGCAAGCGCGGAAACGAAGCGCCGTTCGCCCTGGGTTGAGACGGGATTGAGCCCGGTGACGGTGACCGTCCCCCCGCAGACCGCGGGGATGGCGAGGAAGTACGATGCCGAGGAGTAGTCCCCTTCAACAGTGTACTCGCGGCCGGTGTACCGTGCCCGGTTCCCGACCCGGAACGTCCGGTAGCCCGTGCGCCAGACCTTCACGCCGAACTGCTCCATGACCTGGATGGTGACATCGACGTAGGAGCGCGAGGCCGGGTCCTGCTGGAGGAAGATGACCGTCTCCTGCTCGGCATAGGGGGCGACAAGGAGGAGGGACGAGACGAACTGGGAGGAGACCGCGCCGTCAACCGGGACCTCGCCGCCGAAGAACCGGCCTTCGACCCGTATCGGGGGGAAGCCTTTCCTGTTCAGGTAGGTGACCTTTCCCCCGGCAGCGACGAGTGCATCCGCGAGCGGCCCGATCGGGCGCTCCTGCATCCTCTCGCTTCCGGTCAGCGTCACGGGCGCATCGCAGAAGAGCGCGGCGGAAGCGAGGAGGCGCAGGCTGGTGCCGGAGTTCTCGAGGTCGAGGACCACCTCTTTCCCGGGGGAAAATTTCCCGTTGCACCCCTTCACCACAAGGAAATCCTCCCCAGCCTCGATCGCGACCCCGAGCTCGACAAGCGCCCGCATCGTGAGCGCCGTATCGACAGAGACGAGCGGGTTACGGATGACGGTTGTCCCCTTTGCGAGCGCACCGATCAGAAGCGCCCGGTGCGTGTAGCTCTTCGAGGGCGGGGCGGCGAACCGGAGGTCGACGTTCTCCGCCCGTTTCATCGGACGGTTCACGCCGGCACCTCCTTCCGCCCGTAGCATCCCAGTTCCTTGACCCCGGTCATGGTCTTTAGGTATGTTATTGCGTCCTTATAACCCGGTGACATTGCATAGTCAAGGAAGAAGACGTACGTGCCGATCCCGCGCTTGCCGGGCCGGCTCTCGATCCTCGTCAAATTGATCTTCTTGACAGCAAAGACAGCGAGGAGGTCGTGCAAAAGCCCGGTCCGGTCGTCGCCCGGGTCGATGATGATGGAGCACTTCTCCGCGCCGGCGCCATCGCACGGCTCCCGGGCGATCCGGACGAACCGGGTGACGTTGTCCCGGTTGTTCTGGACGTGCGGGCGGAGTATGGGGAGGTTGTAGAGCCGCGCTGCCGAGGCGGAGACGATGGCGCCTGCCGACCGGTCCTGCTGCAGCATGGTTGCGCTCTCCGCGTTGCTCGCCGTGTGGATGACGGGGATGGAAAGCGCCTCGACCGCTTCGCTGCACTGCTCGTGGGTCTGGGGGTGGACGTAAAGCTTTTTCAGCGTTCCGGCAGGTGCGAACGCGGCGAGGTTGTGGTCGATCTCCATGTACATCTCCGCGGTGATGAAGACGGGTTCGCGCAGCAGCCCGTCGAGCGTCGCGCCGACGCCGCCTGCCTCCGAGTTCTCGATGGGGACGATCCCGTCGCCCTTCCCCTCCGCGACGGCGGCAAAGATCCTGCCGATGGAGGGGACGAGCCGGATGTCATCGATCTTCATCCTGAGCGCGAGCTCGTGGGAAAAGGTCCCTTCGGGCCCGAGCACAAAGGTCGCCACTTATCTCACCATCCCCTCGATGATCGCATCGGTTACCGCCATCCCCTCCGCGCAGGAGTCCCCGAAATGGCGGGCGTTCTTCCGGAAGAATTCGTTGAAGATCTCAGGGTCTCTGACGGCAATGATTGTCCGGAGATCGGCAACGGACCTGCTGCAGGCATCGAGGACTTCGGGGACGAACGGGTTCTGCTGCAGGATGCTCCCGTACAGGTCCGGGTCCTGCGAGAGGAGCCGGCCCACGAGCGAGAGCTCGATGGCGTAGACCGGGCTCGTATATGCTTTCGTCTCCGTAATGTCGATGTGCAGGCGCCGGATCGTCTCGGCGACGGTTAAGGTGACGAAGTGGGTGAGGCCCTGGACGACTGCCATCATCCGGTCGTGCTCCTCCGGTGTCGTGACGGTGAAGACCGCGCCTTCGTGCCGGAAGATCGCGAGGAGCCGGTCCACGGTCTCTGGTCTTGCCCGGGCGGGGCAGGCAATGATGGTCTGCTTTTTGAGAGAGGAGACCGTCGGGCCGAACATCGGGTGGAGACCTATGACCTCGGCTTTCGATGCGAGCATCGCCGAAACCGGCGTGACCTTGAGGGAGGTGAGGTCGCAGAGGAGCTGGTGCTCCTGCAGGAGCGGGGCAATCGTCCTAATGACGTTTTCGGTTTCACGGATGGGGACCGAGACGATGACGATGTCGCAGGTCGCCGCGATCTCCTCTGCCGTGATTGCCGTCTTCCTCCCGGACACGATGACGTCGTACCCCGCCCTCCGGAAAATTCCGGCAAAGAGTTTTCCCATCTTTCCGGTCCCGCCGATGATCCCTGCCTTCATGCCCTCACTTCTCGATGATGGTTTCCTTAACCGCGATCCCAAAATGCCGCCCTCCCTCAAGGATGCA
>ENA-UOWG01004052-UOWG01004052.1-activated-sludge-metagenome-genome-assembly--contig:-NODE-4052-length-10505-cov-4.590431_pt1 | contig 10505 bp, 13 predicted proteins | sample MGYA00238147_ERZ761563 | MGnify/ENA primary metagenome ERZ761563 (study PRJEB28884, sample SAMN05720216) | anaerobic digester metagenome | isolation source: active sludge of municipal... | reverse complement strand
CGGGGTGTTTGCGTGTGGGGGCTGCTGCCTGCGCGTTCAGACGGGCAAATTTTAAGGTCATGAGCACTCTCCAAAGGGAGCAGTTTTCGTTACCGGGTCAATTTTACCCGACCTTGTACATTGGATGCCCGATTGGTCATCCTTTCATCTACTATATATGATAAAATACATCTATATAGTCTAATTATCATCTGTTCCAATTACACTTCCTTACCCGTCTTGAACAGGATGATCGAGAAAGAGGCAAAACATGTTAGTCAATGGAAAAGTAATCGTTGTCACCGGGGGCGGGAGCGGCATCGGCCGTGAATTAGTGCTGGCGTTGTTAAAAAAAGGCGCGTTCGTCGCTGCGGTAGACATCAGTGAGAAGAACCTGCTTGAAACTGTAGAAGTGGCCGCAGAGCTGCGCGACAGATTGAGCACCCACATCGTCAACATCGCCGACCGTGCCGCGGTGGAAACATTGCCGGCTGCCGTCATTGCTACGCACGGCGCCGTGGATGGAGTCATCAACAATGCCGGCATCATCCAGCGTTTTGTGCGCTTCAAAGACCTGGAACTGGCGGAGATCGAACGGGTGATGAATGTGAACTATTACGGCACACTTTACATGACCAGTGCGTTTCTCCCTTATCTGCTGCAACGACCCGAGGCACATATCGCCAACATTGCCAGCATGGGCGGGTTTCTCCCTGTTCCCGGGCAGACCATTTACGGCGCTTCAAAAGCTGCAGTAAAGCTCTTTACAGAGGGTCTGCATTCCGAACTGCGCGGCACCAACGTGGGTGTGAGCATCATGTTCCCCGGCGCTACCACCACCAACATCGCGGTCAATTCAGGCGTTATGACCAGTGAACAACAAGCCAGCGCGGACATGAAATACAAGACCACCCCGGCAAACGTCGCCGCCCAGGCGATCATCGACGGGATCGAGGCCGGTAAATACCGTGTGCTGATCGGCAGCGATACCAAAACAATGGACTTCCTTTACCGCCTCATGCCTGAACGCGCCGCCGGCATCATTTACAACCAGATGAAAGCCCTGTTGCCGGCTTGATCCGCGCCAATAAGATAATTACAAAAAACACGCAAACGCATTGCGTGTTTTTGCTTTATCCGGTAGAATTCGCCCGATGAACGACCGTTCGGATACTCCCGCCGCACCCGCTCCCACCCGCTCACGCTCCCAGATCATCGCCGTGTCGCACCGGCTGTTCCTGCTGCAGGGTTTTCACGGCACCACCATGCGCCAGATCGCCAAACACGCCGGTGTGGCGTTAGGGTCGCTTTATAATCACTTTGCGGACAAGGACGATCTCTTCAGCGCGGTCTTCGAAGCCTACAACCCCTACCCCACCCTGCTACTGGCGCTGGAAAACTCGCGCGGCAAGGACACCGAAGAACTGGTGCGCACAGCCGCCCGACGCATGGTCAACGTGCTGGCAGCCCGGCCTGACCTGGTGAAGCTGGTTTTCATCGATGTTGTTGAGTTCCAGGGTGAACACCTGCGCAAAGCGTACCCCGCGGTTGCTCCCGGGCTGCAGGAATTCGCCAAACGCCTGCGCGTGGATTCCGGTAATGTGCAGCCCTTTTCAGATGACGCCCTGTTGCGCGCGTTCTTCGGCCTGTTTTACGCTTTCAATATGAACGAGATGCTGCTGGGCGCCCCGGTCGACTCCGAAGGTCAAACTGCCGTTCTGCAGGAATTGATCGAGATCTACCTGAACGGCATCCTCGCCTGAACCCCACCTTCTGACAAAAATGACCCGCACTTCATTTTAATTTAACCTTGACAGTATTACGTAATAGTGCTATTATACCTGTGAAAAGGAGGGCGTATGTTGCGAAGCGAATACTGGATCTCTGAACTTGCCAATCTCTCGGGGGTTTCCACCCGCACCATCCGTTATTACATCCAGGAGGGGTTGCTGCCGCAGCCTGAGATCCGCGGCAAGTACGCCGTCTTCACCGATGAGTACATGCACCGCCTGAGGTTGATCAAGATCCTCAAGGATGCCTACCTGCCCTTGAACCGGATCAAGGAACTGCTGGACACCCTCACGGAAAACGAGATACTCCCGCTGCTCGAGGCTTTTGAAAAGGATCCCGTCAGCGCCCTTTCCAGTCTGCAGGCGCTGCCCATGTTCGAGCAGCCCTCCATCCATCAGTCCTCACCCCCGCGTGTGGCGCAGGTGCGTGAGCGCAACGACAATGCTCTGGAATACATCCAGCAGCTGCGCAGTGAAAGCCCGCTGAATGAGAAAATGAATCGCATCCCACGGCCTGATGCGCACCCCAACAAGCGCAATTTGATCACGGCCGCCCCCTCCCCCGGCGAGGAATGGCGACGCATCGTGCTGGCAGCGGGGCTGGAACTGCACGTGAGGCAGCCCGAAAGTAACAGAACGCAACACCTTGTCGAAGATCTGATCGATCTTGTCCGTAACCGTAAATAATCACAAAGGGAGGTATTTCAAAATGCAAGCAGCACAACTCACCATCAGAACAGATGCACAACTGATCTCCACCAGCGTCCCCACCAGCCGCATCCTGGAGATCGAACTCACCGCGCCTGAAGCGCAACTGGGGCGCGAGTCCACACCGCTCAACCTGGCGCTGGTGATCGACCGCAGCGGTTCAATGAGCGGCGGCAAACTGGAACAGGCCAAGGTCGCGGTGCGGCAGATATTAGAGATGCTGCGCCCGGTCGACAGCGTCAGCCTTATTGATTTTGACAATGTCGTTACCATCGATGCAGAAGTGAATTCAGTGACCCCCGCTGAGCGGGCGAAAATTCTAGAGCGGGTGAACCACCTGCAACCGGGCGGCTCCACCAACCTTGGCGAAGGCTGGCTGCAGGGTTGTGAAAGCGTGGCGCGCCGGCTGGCGGATGGGCGCGTGAACCGCACCCTGCTGCTCACCGATGGGCAGGCCAACCAGGGCATTACCGAACCCGGTGAGTTGAGCCATCACGCCGCAGCCCTGTTCGAGCGCGGCGTGGCTACCTCAACCTTCGGCATCGGCCTGGATTTCAATGAACACCTGCTGGAAGCCATGGCCAATAGCGGCGGCGGCAATTACTATTACATCGATCGCAACGAACGCATTGCCGAACTGCTGATGCAGGAATTCAAGGACCTGGCAGCGGTCACACTGAAGAACGTGGTGCTGGAATTCAACTTTCCCGCCGGCGTGGCGGTGGAACTGCTGGGCGAATGGCGCGCAGAACGGCTTGACAACAAGCTGGCCATCAACCTGTCCGATCTGCCCGCCAACCGTACTGTCAACCTTTTCATAAAAATTCTCACGCCTCCCGGCAGCGGTCAGCTGGTGATGGGCGTGGTCGCTTTCGGACACGACGAAAACGATAAACCCTTCAACGTTTCCCACGATATCAACCTGCAGTACGCCGCGCAGGACAAGGTGGCCGAGGCAGAAGCCGCCCGGGATTTTGACCTGGTCACGCGCTTCTCCACCGTGGTGGTGGGGCATTTCTCCAACCAGGCGTACAAACTGGAGCGCGAAGGAAAATACGAGGAAGCCGGCAGGTTAATGGACCGCCTGATGGTGGAGCACGGCGTGAACCTGCCCCGCAACACCCGCGCGCGGTACGAACGCATCCGCACCGAAGTGCGCGAAGGCCTGGATGAATCACGGCGCAAGGAATACAACATGGATTCCTACAACCTCAAGCGCTTCCGCCATAATGAGCAGCGGCCGGACCCCGACCAGAAATAGCATAAGCTAAAGAACCGGCAAACGGTAGACTCAGGGGGAAGAAAGGTGCTGCCGTTCAAACAAGGGGAATTGCCGGAGAACAGGCAGGGGGTGAACGTTTTTTCACCCCCTGCCCTTTTAAATCTTCCTTGCTGATCGCTAATAAACAGAGCCTCGACTCTGAATATCCTCGCATTACGCATTGAACGATCGTTCATCATTCTATTGTATATCTATGCGAAATACAAATTGTGGTGTATGATTACAATATGTCCGGTATCATCCCGATCGAGGTTGTCCCTTACGATCCACGCTGGCCTGCCCACTTCGAGCGCGCCAGTCGTGCGCTCATGGCAGCCATCGGCGTATACATTAGCACGATTGAACACATTGGCAGCACGGCCGTTCCAGGTTTGGCTGCCAAGCCGGTCATTGATATCCTGATCGCGGTAAACAGCCTGGATGACGCGCCCGCCTTTCTGCCGCTCCTTGCCCCGCTCGGATACACGTACATCCAGCGCCACGAAGCCGTCTTTCCTGAGCGGCGTTACCTGCACCGCATCGCGAGGGGCAGGCATACCCATCATCTGCACATCGTAGAACCTGCATCAAATTTTTTCCGCACCCAACTGCTCTTCCGCGATTATTTGCGTTCTCACCCGGAGGCAGTCGCGCAATACAGCGCATTAAAGTACCAGCTGGCTGAAAAGTACCACTACGATCGCGAAGCTTATACAGATGCCAAATCCGGGTTCATCCAGCACATCCTGCTGCTGGCCGAAAACGACTCACTCCAAACCTGATCAAACATGGAGAAATAATTGACAGCCTCAATAAATTCTTTTGAAAAACAGCAATTCATGAACGTCGAGACCTATCGTAAAACGGGGGTCGCGGTGCAAACCCCTGTGTGGTTCGTGGTAGTGAACGGTGAATTGTGTTTTACCACCGAAACGCGTTCCGGCAAGGTTAAACGCCTGCGCCGTAATCCGAAGGTAAGGGTCGCGCCATGCAAGGTCAACGGTGAACTGCTCGGAGATTGGCATGACGGTACTGCGCGTTTCCTTTCCGGCGATGAAATACTGGTTGTTGAAAAGATGTTTTCCCGGAAGTACGGTTTACAAAAATATTGGTTTGACCTCCTCGGCCGATTACAGCGGCGCGAGCGCTTATTCATCGCGATCCAATTGGCCGGGCTGTGAAATCCTGCATGGAATTATTCCCCCCACCCCTTTACCTTAATGCAAAATTTACCCTCACGCCTGCGGGCATTTTTTTCCCTAACGCCATAATGCAGAATTTGCCCTTTGGCCTGTATGCATTTTTTGCCTTATGGCCTGATCAACAAAATTGCACGCCGGCCGGGGTGAAAGCATTGCATCATGGGCGCCGGAGTGCAAATTATGTCACTGTATAGAGTGCAGGATATGCATCTCTTCAGGGTGCAAAAAGTGCACGTGATTCAATGACTACTTAATTAACGACTTTAACGACTTAAAAGATTAACTACCTTTTTTCCTGCGACCTGCAAAAACGATCTCCTCCGGAAATACCAGGTTCCAATCGTATCGGGGACTGCGCGAGGGTTGTTTATATTGCCCCAGATCGATCGACCCGTTTTGATACTCATTTAAAAATCTGGCCAGTGCCAGTGTGGCCAGCTGACTGGCCGGCAGGCGCAAATCTTCCGCCAGTACGCGCAATCCTTCGCGAATGGAACGCGGCAGGTCATACGTGGCGCGCTGATCACGCCGGGATTGGATCTTGGCGCGTTCCCTGGACAGCTTTTCACGTTCACGGCGTGGTAGTTGTGACTCTGTTTGTTTCTGCTGCATTCCCTTCAACAGGTCCGCCACAGCGGGGTCGAGGGTAGTACGGCGCACCTTTTTTGCTTCAACCATCGATCACCTCCAGCATGCGGCCCAGCACCTGGCGGTATCCTCCCAGGCGTTGGCGGCCATCCAGATAACCCTCCACAGAGGAGGAATCCGGTGAGTATTCCCAAAGCGTCTGCCCATAAGCAGCTGTTTCGCGCACCCGCGTATCCTGCGGTACCGGCGGCCACACATTGCTGCCGAAAATGCGCGTAATTTCCTCGAACTGGATCAGGGTTTCACGCGTGGTGCGGTCAAAAAAGGTCGGCAGGATACTGTAACCGCGGTAACGATGCCCGTTTTGACCAATCTCGGCCATGGTTGTAAGGATCTCCTTCACGCCGTCCACCGCCAGCGCGTCCAGGCGCGTGGGGATCACCACCCAATCAGCGGCGATGAGCCCGTTGATGTGCAGCACATCCAGCGACGGCGCCATATCCAGCAGTATCACATCGTAGCCCGAGTTGGCAAGCAGGTCACTGAGGATCGATTCGCGAAAATCGGCTAGCGTGATCTGGCGTTTGACCTTTTCGGTTTGCTTGTCCCCCGCCACGAGATCCAAATTGGGGCGAATGCTCTGTACCACCTCGCTGAGCGGTTCATCCAGGCAGACCAGGCGGTACAACCCCGGTGATTTATCCAGTCCAAAGGACAGCGCCAGGTGCCCCTGCGGGTCAAGGTCCACCAACAGCGTGCGCCGCTTAAGGCGCGCCAGGCCATCCGCCAGCGTTACGGCAGAGGTGGTCTTGCCCACGCCGCCTTTTTGATTTGCGAAAGCAAAGATCATTGTCATTTTCACCCGGAGCGTTAGAATGGATTCGTCATACAGAAAAACGCACAAAATCGGCAACAAGGGTCGCCCCATGGAATTATATAGGGTCACCCCTAGAAAATCAAGGGTCGCCCCTGTAATAAATCACCGCCGATTTACAGCGTCACCCCTTGGCACGCTGAAAGCCAGCAGGAGCTAATAATTAAGCAGCTCATGACATTAGCTATTCACAGAAGGAAACCAGTTGAAAAAACATATCTGTAACCGTGGTTACACTTTCGATCACAACAAAACGCCGGTGGATCTACCGGCATTGTGGATTAGTAACCGTGGTTACACTTTTAATTAGCGGCGATCCAGTCTGGCGCGGATCAGGCGGGCAAGTTCCTCCAGCAGGGACAGGGATTGGCTGCCTAGGCCCTTGACCACCATGCTGTTGGCAATCTCATCCAGCGCCTGGTCCTGGCCGATGCGATCCAGTTCATTTAAAGTCTGTACAAAACGGCGCATGGAGCGCGCTGCCTGGCGACCTGGTTCGGGCAGGATAGGAGCTATGGGACGGCGCTGATCAACAGGATTGAGGGATGGAGCGGTGATCTCAGCCACTTCATCCGAGGTCAGTTGATTTTGAATGCTGAGACGGATCATACGCTCCCATTGTTCGCGCGGGGCTGAGAGAATCTCGCGCAACACGCGCTCGGAAAGGCGGTAGCGGTCAGCCAGGTCAAGCTGGCTGCTGGGGAGCTGCAGGATATTGAGAAGTTGCACCATGCGCGGGCGGGTGAGCTGCATAATGGGGATGATACGCTCCCATAACCCGGCCGGCATGCGCTGCGTGCGCGCGATACGGAAGAAGTCGTAATCGTCCGCCAGGTCAGCCTCAGGCTGCACGCCCATTTCCGCCAGGATCAAAGCGGCTACTTCGCAGGATTGTTCCACCGCGGATGGGGGCTCTGCGTGGCGATTCTCCAACACCTGGCGCTGGCGGGTGGGTTTTTCCACTACCTCCACGCGCAGGAGCGGTTCTTCGGCTGCACCGGAGGAGGCGTACTGCAGACAGGCGGCCCAAAAACGCCGTTCGCCGGTCTCAATAATGAAAACATATTCTCCGGCGGAGTTCATTTCCCACTTACCGGTGATGGATTTGATCTGACCGTGTTCTTCAAATGAAGAGCCCATTGCCAGCAGGCGCTGGATCTCCTGTTCCATGCCGGGATCGGTGCGGGCGAGTGAGAGCCATTCCAGCGCGGCCTGGTAGCAATTGATCTTTCCAGCGTAGAATGCGGCGCGTATCTCGGCGGGCAGCAGGCGGCGCGGCTGGAAGCGGTCGGGAAACATCTGGCTGGGTTTGAGACGCTCGATACGCTCCACTTGCGCAGCAGCCGTATCTTCCGGCCCGGTGGCAGTTGAGGGCTGTATCTTGGGTTTCTCAGCTCCGTTCCCGTTCAAATCTTCAAATGCGGAATACCTTTTTTTGGGTGGCATGGTCTTATCCTTAGCGGTTGCGCTTGTGATCGCCGGTTTGTTCGAGGACGAGATCGACCAGTTCGGCGTATTCACGCGTGCCGCGCGAACTGGAGACGATATTCTGACTGCTAGGATTGCGTGGCGGGCGGTAAGTGAAGATATCCATGTGGCTGGAATGGGCGTACGCCAGGTCAGAAGCTTTGTGAATGGTGGGAAGCAGCAGCTTCTTGTAACGCTTTTGCATTTCCTCAAGGATCTCGCGCGACTCGCTGCGCTGTTCCTCGCATAAGCTTGGCAGGTAACCAAGGATATTCAGGTTTGGTTTAAAGTGCGTCTGCACCTGCTCGATCGTACGTTGCAGTTCGATCAAACCGGAGACACCCAGGTAAGAGGTTTCAACTGGGATGATAACGTGGTCGGCCGCGACCAGCGCGTTGATCAAAAGGTCGCCGGTATTGGGCGGGGTGTCGATGATGATGTAGGCGTACTGGTCCAGGATGGGTGCCAGCGCGCGCTGCAGTCGCGTTTCATTGGCCATCAGGGAAGGCAGTTCGCGCGCAGCGCGGATCATAGCGGCGCGTTCGGAAGGCACGAAAAAGAGATTCGTGTGGTAATCGCTGCGTTGAATGAGGCGTTGAATGGAAGGGGGCGGGGTTTCGGTGAGCAAGGAGGCCAGTGATTCCGCCGGGGTCTGCTGGTGCTTCTCGTATGCCACTGCCAGCAGGGCGTGCACTTGGGGATCCATATCCACCAGCAGGACCCGGTTCCTGCCATCGGTGCGCTCAGATAGGCGCAGGGCAATTCCAGCAGCCAGATTCACGGCGGTAGTGGTCTTGCCAACCCCGCCTTTCTCGTTTGCGATCGTGATGGTAATTGCCATGCTTGCCTGCCTGAAACCGGATATCGAGGAGCAGCCACTCCTCACATACCGATTATACACAATCTCACGAATATCGATATGTTAACATAAAAAATGGTAAAATACAACAAGTTACGCTAAATAAATGATCAGAACCAATAAATAGCGTAAATCTATTGATTTACACCCAAATTCGTGCGATAATTAGCAGATGATGGAGGGTTTCCATGGGTGATTTGATGAATGATGATGAATGGCGCCAGGTACGACTTGACCGGTTGGGTCTGAAAGAAGATCCATTTAAGCTTTCCGCCGATCCGCGCTACCTGTACCTCGGACCGGAGCACCTGGCGGTTTACCGGCAGGCGCAGGGGGTCATCTCGCGCAGGCGCGGTCTGGCGCTGATCTCTGGCGATATGGGCATGGGCAAGAGTTCCCTCGCCCGGCGCCTGTATGACGTGTATGCCTCAGAGGAAACTGTGGATATTTGTTATATTCACACCGCGGCTTTCAAGTCCGCCATGGATGCCGCCCGGCAGATCTCCGAGACGCTGGGGGTGCCGCGCTTGCGTTCCTTCCAACTGCAAATGGAAGGCCTGGAAAACTTTATGGCCAAGGCATACACCGCCAACCGCAATGTGGTGGTGCTGCTGGATGACGCGCAGCTGATGGAGCCGGAAGCGCTGGAGGTGCTGCACCGCTTGTACAATTTTGATTATGACGCCAAGGTGGCACAGGTGCTTGCCTTCGGCCAATCAGAAATGCAATCGGTATTCGAGCTCAACAAGGCGGTCAACGCGCGCGTGTTCGTGCGGCTGGCGCTGCCTCCGCTGACCCTCTCCAGCGCGTTGCAGATGGTGCTCTTCCGACTCAGTGTGGCAGGCCGGCAGGCGCCGCTGATCAATGATGACGCGTTTGAAGTCCTCTACGAAAAATCACAGGGTGTGCCGCGCGAGATTATCCGCCTGTGCGCACTTTCGATGGATCAGTTACTGGAAAGCGATGAATCCATGATCAATCTGGAAATTGCACGAAAGGTAAAGTGATTATGGCCTCTATACAGAACCCGAACCGGAATGCCTGGGTGCAGCTCTATGAAGCCCGGCGCGTTCCCAATGAACAGGAAGTCCGCTCCCCCGGACGGCCGCCCGGAGTGGTGCCACGCCGTAAGGTGGGGTTGACGCTCTCTCAGGGAGAGATCACCGAACTCGAGAACTGGCGCGAACGCCTTTCGGGACTGCTCAACCGCTCCGTTTCAGCCGGTGAGACGCTGGGCATCCTGACGCGCGTCTGCACCAACCGCTACAACCGCATGGATGATGCGGAAGAGATCCAGACGCTGGCCGAACTGGTGGAACGATTGATTGGAGAATAATGAATTATTTCTACCAAAAAATCCAGCGGTTTACGGTAGAAAAAATTACCCTTCAAAGTCAAATCGGCTTGAAAAAGGCTGATCATGGCGTTGATAAAATAGAAAAAATGTTCTATAATAAAACACGGCAGGTTGGCGAGCAGCAGGAAGCAAACCACGCCGCGATTGGATGACAGGCATGGACCACGGTGTAAAAGGGCAGTCACTCGGAGTGGATAAACCAGAATTTCAGGAAGCCTGGGAAATGGTGCTGGGTGATCTGCGCACCGAGATGTCGCGCGCCCTATACGAAACCTGGGTGCAGCCGCTGAAGCCGGTGGGGTACAGTGAACGTACGTTCACCGTGGGCGCTTATAACGCATACGGCCGCGCATGGGTAGAAGAACGCCTCGGAGCGCGCATCTCGCGCCTGCTGGAGGGTTTGTACGGCGAACCGGTGAA
>ENA-UOWG01004032-UOWG01004032.1-activated-sludge-metagenome-genome-assembly--contig:-NODE-4032-length-10551-cov-5.499143_pt1 | contig 10551 bp, 6 predicted proteins | sample MGYA00238147_ERZ761563 | MGnify/ENA primary metagenome ERZ761563 (study PRJEB28884, sample SAMN05720216) | anaerobic digester metagenome | isolation source: active sludge of municipal... | reverse complement strand
GAACACGTCCGAAAGCCGGGCTTCGGCGCCGACCTTGTCCTTGACTGTCTTCATGAACTCCAGCGGGTCCTTGACCCGCCAGGAGCCGTAGTAGTCGGAGACCACGCTCTTCTTGTCCCGGGTCAGGAACTCGACCTGGCCGGCCTCGTAGACCTGCAGGCGGTTGTCATAGCGCTGCACGGTCTGGACCGGCTCAGGCAGCTTCCAGTGCAGGCCCGGCTCCAGGATGATCCGAACTGGCCTCCCGAACTGGGTCACCACCGTGTACTCGGTCGTGTCCACCACGAAGGTCACAAGCTTGCTGGCCACGAGCACCACGCCGGCAAACCCGATCACCACCACCCACTTCACCCAACCATGCTTGGCAGGCATCGCGATTCCTCCCTCTCGCCAGGTGCTATCTCACCGGGACCGGCGCCTCGGCACCGGGTCCCAGGAACCACAAATCGGCCCCGTCTGTCTGCACACCCGGCCCGACCAGGAACTTCTTGGCCCCGGGCAGGGACTTTTCCATTGCTTCAATCTGCAGGCGGGTCCGAGTGATTGCGCGTGACTTGCCGTATTCGTCCAGCTTCTTCAAGAAGCGGGCGGCCTCGCCCTCCGCCTTGTCCACCTTCCCGACTTTGTAGGCGTCCGCGGCGGAGGTCTTCTCCGCCGCCTCTCCTCGCGCCGAGGGGACCAGGGCGTTGTAGTACGCGCCTGCCTCGTTAACGTAGGTGGCCTGGTCCTCCCGCGCACTGGCGACGTCCTGGAATGCATCCTTGACGTCCTCCGGAGGTGCCAGGCGGCGGATAAGCACATCGGCCACTTCCAGGCCGACGGCGTTGCGGTCCAGTTCTGCCTGGAGCGCCTGACTGGTCTCCGCACGCACCGTATTTCTTCCGGTGGTAAGAAGAACATCTATGACGTTGCGCCCGATCACGGCGCGTAGGCTCGACTCCGCGGCGTTCTTGACCACCTGCTCCGGGGCGGTTGCGCTCAACAGGAAACGTTGTGCATCACACACCCGGAAATGCACCACGACTTCCGCCTCGAGAAGGTTCTCGTCGCCGGTCAAGAGCAGTTGTCGGCCGGTACTGGCCACCCGAATGGCATCCGTCTGCACCACGTCCACCCGCTCCAGCGGGAACGGCCAGCGGTAATGTATCCCCGGCCCCACGTGCGGGGACCACACCTTTCCAAGCCGTCGAACTATGGCCTTCTCGCCAGGCCGGACCAGATAGAAGCCGGAAGCCGCGTAGCCCAGGACGCACAGCAGGACCAAGCCGATGGCCACGGCCCAACCGGGCCTTCCGACGCCATCCCCTGCTTCGTGTGCATGGTCCAGTACCGGTTCTCCCTTGGCGCGAATAGCCTTCAGGTTGCTCCACAGGATCTCCACCGCGGCCAGGAAGATGAAGACCACGACGATGGTCGCGGCCACCCTGTCCAGTCCGGTCATGCCCAGAGCAGCCCCGACCAACCCGATCAACACCGCACCCGAGCAGAACATGTCCATCCGCGCGTGGTAACCGGCCGCGATCAGACTGGGCGAGTTCACCTGGGTCCCCACATAGAGCAGGTATCGCCCCATGAAGTAGGTGATGCACACGCCGACGAACGCGCCCAGGGCGGTCCAGATGGCGTACTTCAGCTCGATTTCCCCTCCGGCAACGCTTTCTGAGAAGAGCTCGAAGCCCATGTAGAAGATGAATAGCGCCACGATGATGGCGACGATGCTCTCCGCACGGGCAATCAGCCCCTTGAACCGCTCATCCTTCATGGCCGCGAAGACCAGCCCGAAGTAGACTATGCCCAGCACCACCAGGTCGGCCAGCGAGTGCCAGGCGTTGGCCTTCAGCGCCAAGCTCCCCGACACGAAGGCCAGCACGAAGCGCAACGCGATGAGCAGTGCGTTGGCGCCCATGGTGATGAGTAGGGTCTGCTGTTTCCTGTCCATGCCCATGCCTCCACCTCGGCTCAGTTAGTGTGCGACGAAGGGGTCTTCGCCGGCGTGCCCCCGCGACTCGGCCGCAAGCAGCCGGCTCAACACGAAATCCCTGATGACCAACTGCGACTGCTCCAGCAGCTCGTTCTCCATTTCCCGCGTTCGGGTCTCGTGCCGTGCCGCCTTCAGGACTTCGACGATCCGCGGCTTGGCCTCCTCCAGGGTCTGCTGTCGCGCGTCCGCGCGCTCGCGCATCTTGACGATCCAGTAGTTGTTTCTGAACTCGAAAACGTCGCTAGTCTGACCGGCAGTCAGCGCGAACACATAGTTGTGGAAACCGTGCTCGTAAGCCTCGGCGAGATGGCTGGCCCCCTCGTATATCCATTGGTCGAGTTCGCCCCCTCGCGTGGCGGTCCAGTCTTCCGAGTACTCCTTGGCAGCCGCCGCGAAGTCCGTGCCCGCACGCAACTTGGCCAGGGCTTGGTCCATGCGCTCCTTCGCACGCTTGCGTTCGTCGTCGCTGAAGCCGATACGTAGACGGATGATGCTCACCTTGGCCTTGGCCGGCTCGACCAACCGATCTTTGTACTTCTCGTAGAAGGCATTGACCTCTGCGTCTGGGACATCGATCTTCTCGTCAACACCTTCCTTATGCAGCATCTGAGCCAGGGCGGCCCGCTTCAGGTCGTCCCGGGACTCCCTCTGTTGCTTGTCCTGCCCATCGTCCTCGGCCTTTTCCATCAGCAGTTCCTTGACTACCAACTGGTCAAGGAGGTTCTTCTTGGCCTCGAGGCTGGCGAACTGCCTTTTTTGCTCGGTAGAGAGCTCGTCGAACTCCTGCAGGAACTCCTCGACCGAGAAACGCTTCCCATGCAGGGAGAAGAGCGCTTCGTTCTTGTTCTGCTCCAGCTTGGCACGTTCCTTGGCCAGGTATACGGACGCCTTGACATCCCCTCGCACGGCCTCAAGCGGCTTTGTCTCCGAACCCACCCGGTCCGTCACCCGGGCCACGTAAAATGCCCCGCCGTCCTTAAGAACCTGCGTGGTCTCTCCACGCTGGTAGCGGAACACCGTGTCCAGGAACTCAGCGCCCCAGCTCGACGGCTTGTCCTTCTCGAGGTATTCGGAAGTGGAACTCTCTGCGCCCAGCTCGTCCGCAACCTTGCCGATCTCGCCGCCCGCCCGGACCTTGGCCAGCGCCGACTCCGCCTTCTCTCGCGCACCCTTCTCGTCGCCGGCCGCCGGGAACTTCAAGTACTGGATGCGGACCGCATCCGGACGGACGAACTCCTTGCGGTGCTCGTCGTAGTAGCTGCGAATCTCGGAATCCGTGGGCTCAGCAACTTCCAGCAGCGCGTAGTTTCTTTCGATGGCGGCGTTCTGCTTGAGTTCTTCGATGTACTTGGGGATGTACTCAGCCTGCTTCTTGGCAATTAGCTTCTTCTCGATCTCCTTCTCCACATCGGCGAACTGGAGGTTCTGGTACTCATCCTTGTGCTCCTCGTAGTACTGCTGCATCTCCACCCTGTCAGGCTTGAGCTTGTCCGAGTGCATCTTCCCCGCCAGGGCGTCGAGGTTGATTTCCTCCACCAGGTGCTTCAGCTTGTGGCCAACGTCTTTCCGGGCAAGCATGCCCTTCTCTCGCACCCACCGGTCCACCATCCGCTCCATCACCATCTCCCGCAGGAAGATACGGTAGGATTCTGCGGACTCCAGAGGGTGCGTCTCGCACTTCTCCGCTCCGTCGCACTTGCTGTGGTCGGCGCCGTGCTTCTCGCAGACGGTGTGCCTGCCTTCGCCGGCTGTCACCTTGTTAATGTAGTTGCGCAGTTCCTGGGCGGTGATCTCCCCGCCAACATAGGTGGCCACCACGTCCTCACCGATCCGCTTGTCAAGAACGGTCTGTTCCGACTTCGCGTTGTCCTCCAGCTTCCACGCCAGGACCGCCAGAGCTCCGGCGAAAGCCAGAACGCCCAGGACAAGAAACACGATCTTGAGGTTCGATGTCACGGCAGTTGCTCCGTCCCATGGTCCTTGGCGTTGCGCTAGGGCGCAATGCGCAGTTGCCGGCCGGCGTGCCTCAGCGGGCACAGGGCCGAACTGGCACAGACCTGGGAGAGGATCAGACTAGAAGGATGGTGGTCCGGACCGAATAGAGTGTTGTGCTCGCTGCGCTAAGCAACCTTGGCGAAACGACATGATCGCCCATCTCGACAAGGGAGACCGCAGCGACCCGGATCGCACTTGGCGCCGGGAGATTATCCCGCGAAGCCCTCGCGCCTGGGGTGGCAGCATTCTCCTGCAGCGGTGTGTCCACGCACGGGCCACAATGAGTATTTGTGTCAGAGAAGACTTTACTCGAAGACAGGGAGGGAACCGAAGAACCCTGCGCATCGCCGCTCCCCGGATTGCAGGAGAGAGTGCTCCAGGCAGCTTCCACCACACCACCGCAGCCTGGCCCGAAGCATAGCACCAGATCCGTCGACACACCAAGGACCAAGAGCATGGTGATGCTGCAGAAGCAGCTGACTGCTCGCGAACCTCTTCGCCATGCCAGTGTCATCAGTGCACCTCGGCAACTCTTCCGCTCGACCATGGTAATTTGCCTGGGGATGTTGTCAACCTCAATTCGACAAAACAAACGCCTCCGAAGGGATATTCCTGGGCCTTTTCCAAAATTCCGACGCGTTGTTCTGGCATTTCGCGACGGATGAAACCGGCTGGCTGTTTCCCTATAGGCGAGTTGGTCATGGTCTGGACGAGGATGAAGGACTTGATCGAACACGGCGAAATGCTCCTAGCTTGTCCGGGAATTACAGCAAGAAGCTACTTGTTACACGGATCGACTGATGGCTAGGTCGTTCGTAGCGCAGCAGCATTCTGCCGCCTCACTTGGGGCAGGATGGCAACTTGCGTGGTCGCCAGTGTGCAATCGCGAGCGAACGACAGCGCAGCGAACGACGGACTTGCGTGGAGGCGGGATGATGACTACAATGCTCGCCCGACCGGAGCGGCCATGCTGCTGTTGAGGCAGCTCGATTCATCCAAATGGCGCCGGGCGAAGAGTGCTGCGGCGATAGTTGAGCCGTAAGAGGGTGAGGGGCAATGTCTGTGGCGCGCTCAGCACTACGATGGGGCCGGTTACTGCCGGTTGCATGCCTCCTGATCTTCTTTGCAGGAAATGCGGATATATGCTACGGTGCTGATGGCAGCGTCATTGCTTGGTGTTGGGGCGGGATATGCGAGTCGCCCAGTGGCTCCGGGAAGACATCGGAATCAAACAATTGCGGGCGGTGCGACGACGATCTAGTGGCTTCTCACCACAAAGGCAACAAGGGATCGAAAAGTCGCAAAGGCATGCCCGCTAATGATTATGTAGCCAAAGTCAACACACTCCTTGTTCTCCAATACGCAGGAAGGTGCTCCCTCTCTTCGCTCTATCCCAAGGAAATGCCTGCTGTATTATTGATGTTGCGCACAGTTATCCTGCTCGTTTGAGCCCAATCCTCCCGATCTGCACGTAAGGGGGCTGGCACCGCTCGGTGTCGGCCTGGTGTTCAGCCGCGAGGCACGCCCCCTACGCAGGACGCTTGATCTCCGCATCTCAGGTAGCCACGTGCCTTCGGGCACGGGACGTTTACAGGAGGACTTGGAGCATGATCCCTTGTTGCAGGAACCGACGCTGGTTGTTGGTGGGAACGATCTTCACTCTCTTCTTCGCCGCCAAGATTGACGTCACCTATGCGGCAACCTACTATCGCAGGCCGCCACCCGTGAAACCGTTGCCGCCCATGAAATGGGAATCGCTGGAGGCCGGGTTGGCCAAGGCCAAGTCATCCAACAAGCCGGCCATAGTGGTGTTCACGACGTCCAATTTCAAGGGGCCCGGCACATTCGAGTCCTGGCCTCTCCGCAATGCCCTGACCAAGTCAGGGGCCATTCCCATTCGCGTTCTGCCCCCAGTTGCACCAGTGCTTGCGCCCAACGCCTCGGCTGACGAGATCAATCGGGTACAGAAGTCCTACGCAGAAGCCCTCAAGAAATATCAGGAGACCGCCCGGCAATACGGAGTCGCCGAAATACACCCTGTGGTGGCCTTCGTGGAGCCGAACGGGGCGGTCTTGTGGACATTGCGGGGGCCCGGGCATGACGACATGCTCAAGCACACCGCTGGGCTGCCCCAAGGGGTGCGGGAGTACGAAGCCATGATCGCTCGTGAGAAAGCAAAGGCCGCCGCAAGCGGGTCTGTTTCGAGCAAGTGAAGGGCACGCCGCGTACACGGCTGGAGGATCAGTTCATGCGCTTTTCAATCGTTTCCTACTTTCCGCTGATCGTACTCGGTACGCTCGCCGGTTGCGTAGGCAGCTCGGCCACGCCCCTCTATCCCGAGCCCCGTCCCGGGGGCAATGACATGCCCGCTTACAGGGCTCCTGAGAGGCCCTCAGCCAGCGCGGACAAGAAGGCGGAGGTCAGCGACCCGACCGGCGCCGTGAGCTTGCGTCACGTCCTGTCCCTGGCGCTGTTGCGCAGCCCCCAGCTGGCCACCTATTCCTGGGAGACGCGGGCGGCGGAGGCCAGAGTGCTCCAGGCCGGCCTGCTGCCCAATCCGGAATTGGAGGCCGAGGTGGGTGAGTTCGGCGGTCGGGACGGACGAAAAGGCTTCGACGGAGCCGAGACCAGCATCCGTTTGAGCCAGTTGCTCGAACTCGGCGGGCAGAGAGGCAAACGAGTACGTGTGGCTGAACTCGAGCGCAGCCTCGCCGGCTGGGACTACGAGGCCAAGCGACTCGACGTGCTCGCCGAGGCCGCCACGGCTTTTGTGGTGCTCCTGGCCGCACAGGAACAGGTTGCATTGGCCGAACGCCTGCACTCGCTGGCCGAAGCCGAGTGGAAGATCGCGGCGGAGCGGGTCAAGTTCGGCAAGGCTCCTCCCCTAGAGGAGCTTCAGGCTAAAGCGGCCTCAGCCACAGCGCAGGTTAGAGTGGGGCAGGCCAAGCGCGAAGTGGAGGCTGCCCGTGTCCGGCTGGCCGCCACGTGGGGAGGGAGGTCCGCCACCTTCGAGAAAGCCGTTGGCCTGTTACGCTCGGTGGAGGACGTAGCATCCTTTGACGAACTGGTCAAGCTCCTTCCTCAGACCCCCGAGATAGCGCGATGGGCGACGGAGATGGAGCGCCGCCGGGCGATCCTCGCGCAGGAGAGGGCCAAGGGCATCCCTTCGCCCTCCCTGTCGGCGGGCGCAACGCGTTTCCAGGAGACCGACGACTACGCCTTCGGGCTTGGGCTGTCGGTGCCGCTGCCCATCTTTGACCGCAATCAGGGTGGCAGGCGCGAGGCCCTATACGGGGTCGCCAAAGCGGAGAAAGAACGCGAGGCCGAGGAAGTCAGGATTGCGGCGGCTTTCTCCGATGCGTACCAGACTCTCGCTTCGGCGATTGGGCAGGCAAGGGGGCTGGAAAAAGAAGTTCTGCCGGCCGCCCAAGCCGCATTCGATGCGGCCAACGAGGGCTACCGCCAGGGGAAGTTCGGATACCTCGAAGTGCTAAACGCCCGGCGTGCTCTCTTCGACGCCGAAGAACAGATGCTGGGGATCCTGACCAGTTACCACACAACCAAAGTTGCGCTTGAGCGCCTTCTCGGGCAGGGGCTTGGCCCCGCAGAAAAGAAGTAGGAGGGATTGTCATGTCAGTGGAGAACTCCAAAAGCACGTGGGTCAGAGCTAGGCGCGTCGGGACAGGGCTCCTGCTCCTGGCAGTCCTTGGAGGTGTGGTGCTTTGGCTCACCGGCAATCTGCATCTGGGCCACAAAACAGAGGTCGGAGCGCAGCATGGCGACGCACGTGACGAGCATGGCGATCACGCTGAGAAAGAAGGGGCGGAACACGGAGGACTCGGGAATCTAGCCACGGACGAGATCGAGAAGCGGGAGTGCGAGCACAAGATCCGCCAGATTGACTGTCAGGAGTGCCGCTACGAATTGGGAGTGGTCAAAGTCGAACCGTCGGTCACCGACGCGCTCGCCAAGACGGTCACGGTCAAGGATGGCAAGCTGGCTAGGGCACTCAGACTTACGGGCGAGGTGCAGTTCGACCAGACGGGGGTGGTGGATGTGGTGCCCATCTGTTCCGGCCGGGTCGTCAGCGTCAACGCCCGGCTGGGACAGCGGGTTAAACAGGGTGAAGTGCTGGCCGTCATCCATTCGGGGGAGTTCGGCGAGGCCAAGGCGGCGTTTCTTGAGGCCAAGACCACTGCGGACATCGCCTCCAAGGAGAAAGAAAGGCAGTCGGCCGTCGCTCAGGCCCTGGAGAAGCTGCTCGATGGCCTATCCAAGGGGCACCAAGGCGTTCAGCGCGGGGGCCAACCGCTTGGCGAGTGGAAGTCGAGGCTCGTGGGCGCCTTTACCCGCCTTGAACAGGCCAAGGCCGTGCATGAGCGTGAGAAGCAGCTTGTCGCCAAGCAGGCATCGAGCAAAGCCGAGTTGGAGACAGCCGAGCGCGAGCTGCATTCCGCTGAGGCCGACTACTCGGCCCTGGCCGAGGAGGTCCAACTCAACCTGCATCTCGACCGCCTCAAGGCCGAGAACGCGTCCCGGTTGGCCGACGCCAAGCTGGCGGCTGCCGAACAGAGGCTGCACCTGTTCGGGCTCGACCATGATACCACCCGGTCCATTGGACACTCGCAGGAGAATGGCCGGTTCGCCCAGCTGGAGATCAAGGCGCCACGCTCGGGATTGATCATCGCCCAGAACATCACCGAAGGGCGATACGTCGAGACGGCGCAGAATCTGTACACGATTGCGGATGCCAGCAGCCTCTGGGTCTGGTGCGACCTCTACGAGCAGGACCTGGGCGCCCTTCACGAATTCATGGCGCGAGGAGGTAAACCCGCTGCCACCGTCAAGGTCGCGAGTTTCGCCGAGCCGCTTCCCGGGACGCTCGATCTGCTTGGCGGAGTGATGGACGAAAACAGCCGCACCGTCAAGGCCCGCATCTCCGTCAAGGACGAACAGGGCAAGCTGAAGCCCGGGATGTTCGCAACCGCGGAGGTGGACCTGCCGGAAGGCGGGAAGGCAGTACTGGCCCCGCGCGGGGCGATCCTGAACGACGAGGGCAACCAGTTCGCCTTCGTCCACTGGAAGGACGACCTCTGGCTACGGCGCAACGTGAAGACCGGCCGGGTGCAGGGCGACATGGTGGAAGTCCTCGACGGTCTGGAGCCGGGCGCCAAGGTCGTGACCGGAGGTGGATTCCTCTTCAAGAGTGACGTCCTCCGCTCCAAGATGGGCGCCGGGTGCGCCGACTGAGGAATCTCGCGGGCGGCCGGCGGCACGACGATGCCACCGGAACCCTGACAGGAGACCAGCGATGTTCGACCGCATGATCAAGTTCGTCCTCAGAGAGAAGCTGATGATGATGCTGGGGGCCGCCATCCTTTTCGCCGGAGGTGTGCTGGCCTGGCAGAAGCTCCCAGTGGATGCCTTCCCGGACGTGACCAACGTGCAGGTGATGATCCTGGCTGAAGCGCCGGGCCTGGCGCCCAGCGAAGTGGAGCGGCTCATCACCGTCCCCATCGAGACCGAGATGGGCGGACTGCCCAAGGTCAAGCAGGTTCGCAGCAGCTCCAAGGCGGGTCTATCGCAGGTGATCGTGGTCTTCGAAGACGACGTGGACACCTATTTCTCGCGGCAAGTGGTCTTCGAGCGGCTCAGCCAGGCTAAGGAAAAGCTGCCGGAGGGCGTTGAGCCCGAGATGGGACCGATCTCCACCGGGCTGGGCGAGATCTACCAATATGCGCTGGAATCTGGGTACTACTGTGCCAAGCACCCGTCCGCGTGGTCCCGGGTCGCCGGCAATTGCGGCGAGTGCGGTGCGGCACTGGCCAAGAGCGAACATGACACCACCGACCTGCGCACGCTGCAGAACTGGTTGATCACGCCGCAGCTGCGCCGGCTCGAGGGCGTCAACGAGGTCAACAGCTTCGGCGGATTCGTGAAGCAGTTCCACGTGATCCCCAATCCCGACCTCCTGATCAAGTATCAGCTCACGACCCAAGAGCTCATCGAGGCGCTGGAAGCTAACAACTCCAACGCCAGCGGCGGGTTCCTGGTCCAGGACTGGGAGCAGATGAACGTCGTGTCCAAGGGGCTGGTCCGTAACATCCAGGATATCGAGAGGATTGTGCTCAAGGCAGAGGACGGCTCGCCCGTGTACCTCAGGGACGTGGCGGAGGTCCGGCCCGGCCACCAGACCCGTAACGGAGTGGTCACCAAGGACGGCCAGGGCGAGGCCGTCATCGGCATGGCCATCATGCTGAAGGGCGCCAACTCCAAGGAGGTGGTGGACCGCGTCCGCGTCGCCATCCCCGAGATCCAGAAGTCGCTGCCGGCCGGGGTGAAGATCGCGCCATTCTACGACCGCACCGACCTGATCCAGGCCTGCATCCGGACCGTCTCGAGCGCCATCGGGGAAGGCGTGATTCTGATTGTGGCCATCCTCTTCCTGATCCTCTGGGACCTCCGGGCGGCACTGATCGTGGCGCTCCTGTTGCCCCTGACCGCGGCGGCGGCCTTCGTCCTCATGGGATGGCAAGGGCTAACCGCCAATCTGATGAGTCTCGGCGGCCTGGCCA
>ENA-UOWG01004030-UOWG01004030.1-activated-sludge-metagenome-genome-assembly--contig:-NODE-4030-length-10563-cov-3.420632_pt1 | contig 10563 bp, 10 predicted proteins | sample MGYA00238147_ERZ761563 | MGnify/ENA primary metagenome ERZ761563 (study PRJEB28884, sample SAMN05720216) | anaerobic digester metagenome | isolation source: active sludge of municipal... | reverse complement strand
GCGTTGCCGCCCGTATTGTCGGCGGTCGTGATGCCGTAGGCGGCGTTGCGGTTGGCGGCGTTCCAGACGACCGGACCCCACGCGGCCGTCCGGGTGCCGGCACGGGGAAACTCGTCTATACAATCGCCGGCGTAGATGAGCATGTGCTTGCCGATGTTGGCCAAGTTGTTCGCACAGGTCGAGAAACTCATTGGTACCGAAGCTGTTATCTTCGGTCACACCGCCCCAGTTCGTATTGATCATGGTGGGACGTTTCTCACTCGGGCCAATGCCGTTTTTCCAGTGATATTCATCGGCAAAGCATCCGCCGGGCCAGCGAAGGTTAGGTATCGCCATTTCGCGCAGCGCAGTTACCACATCGGTGCGGATACCGCGGACATTGGGAATAGCTGAGTTCTCTCCAACCCATATGCCTTCGTAAATGCAATGGCCTAGATGCTCGGCAAAATGGCCGTAAATGTTTTTATTGATGACGGTTTTCGCTTTGGCAGGTTGCAGCGTTACTATGTTTTCCTGTGCCCGGGAGAAATTCACAAGGATTAGACAGATAAATGCTGTTGCAAGAAATTTAGCCAGGTTTTGCATGGTTTAATGCGTATTTTAAGAAATGTGTATTTTTATTGGTCTGACAGTTACTAACTTATAACCCAATATCAGCTAAATCATCCGGATCATTAACGTATTGGGCTGCCCTTCTGCTTTTATGGTGTATGAAGATTCACGTTGCGATACACAAATATAAGTGTAAACTATACACTTCAACACATTATTAAAAAAAATCGGGCAAATCAGCGACTTGCGGGGCGGCAATTCATTGAAGTCGTATCGCGGTGTGTTTTACAATCGTATTTCATTCTATCTTCATCGTGCGAAATCCATCTTTCTGAAATGAATTGTAAGTTGCCGAAATTATTGCTGCTCTGCTTCTCCGCTTTAGTCTGCCAGCATCTATTTGCCCAGGAAACAGGCAAGCGTTGCGTTATTCAAACTGAGAACATTTTTCAAAATGCTCCGTTTGCCGAATGTCATGCTTCAACCATTGCCGAAACAGCCGAAGGCGTGGCGGTAGCATTTTTTGCCGGTACGGCTGAGAAGAATCCTGATGTGGGTATCTGGCTGTGCTTGTGCAAAAACGGCAAATGGACCGATCCTGTCGAAGTTTCAATCGGCATCAGCACCGACGGCAACAGGTATGCCTGCTGGAATCCTGTGCTTTTTTATGCCGGCTCCGGCAGACTTTTACTGTTTTACAAAGTTGGCCCCGATCCTGTATCATGGTGGGGAATGATGATGCTTTCAACCGACAATGGCCAAACATGGGAGAAACCTGTCAGGTTACCCGATGGAATTCTCGGTCCGGTAAGAAACAAGGCCATCCTGCTTGCTGACAGCAGTTTGCTTTGCCCCTCGAGCAGCGAAAAAGGTACATGGCAGGTATATTTTGAACGTACTTCAGATTTCGGAAATACCTGGAGCCGAAGCGCTTATGTGCCCGATCCTGACAGCCTCAGCGCCATTCAGCCGGCTATTCTTATCCACAAAAACGGCACGTTGCAGGCACTTTGCCGGACACGTAAGAATATAATCGGCGAAACATGGTCGAATGATGGCGGAATGACCTGGTCGCCGTTAAGAGCCACCCGATTGCCAAATCCCAACTCGGGAATTGATGCCATTACATTGGCTGATGGCAGGCATCTGCTTGTTTATAATCCGACAACCGTTCCAACCGGCAGGTGGACCGGCGACAGGTCGCCACTCAGCCTGGCAATTTCGAAGAATGGGAAAAAATGGAAAAAAGTTGCCGACCTCGAAACCGGCCCCGGTGAATTCTCCTACCCTGCCATTATTCAAACCGGCGATGGCTACATTCACATCACCTATACCTGGAAACGCAAGTCCATCAGGCATGTTATGCTCAATGCTTCACTGATCCGATGACTATGTTACTGCATTTCGGTAACATTAACTTCAGAAGTTTCGGATCACTTTATTATCTTTGAAAATCCTGTAGCCCGGACTCTATGACCCTTACCACTGAAAATATACTCCTGATAGGATCAATTCTGCTTTTCAGCTCGCTGTTTGCCGGTAAGACCTCAGTCAGGTTCGGGGTACCGGTGCTGGTGCTGTTTATTACCATTGGCATGCTGGCCGGCTCCGAAGGAGTCGGGGGAATCATGTTCGACAACCCCGGAACGGCACAATTCATCGGAATTGTAGCGCTCAACTTCATTCTCTTTTCGGGAGGGCTCGACACCGACTGGCAATCCATCAAACCGGTGATGTGGCAGGGTATAACGCTGTCAACCGCCGGCGTACTGATCACTGCCATAGCGGTGGGTGTTTTTGTTTGGGCGGTCACCGATTTTACCATTTACGAAGGGCTGTTGCTTGGGTCCATCGTCTCCTCTACCGACTCTGCTGCAGTTTTCTCCATATTACGGTCAAAAAACCTGGCATTAAAAGGAAACCTCAGGCCTGTTCTTGAATTTGAGAGCGGCAGCAATGACCCGATGGCATATATACTCACCATCATATTCACAGGACTTGTAACACAGCAGGATGCAAGTATCGCAAATGCCGTTCCGATGTTCCTGCAGCAATTTCTGCTGGGCGGAATCATGGGTGCTGTTATAGGGAAACTCGGGGCATTTGTTATTAACAAAGTCAGACTTGATTACGAAGGCTTGTACATTGTGCTGGTGATAGCCGTTATGTTTTTCAGCTTTTCGTTTACCGATTTCATTGGCGGAAACGGCTTCCTTGCAATATACATCAGTGCCCTGATCATAGGAAACCATGAACTGATACACAAAAAGAAGATTCTTAAGTCGTTCGACAGCTTTGCCTGGTTGATGCAGATCGTGCTTTTTCTTACGCTCGGACTTTTGGTTTTTCCCAGCCACATTGTACCATTTATTGGTATCGGCCTGATCATTTCAGTTTTCCTCATACTGGTAGCCAGGCCTTTGAGTGTATTTATTACGCTCACGCCATTTAAAGTACAGCAGAGGCACCGGTGGTTTATTTCGTGGGTTGGGCTGCGCGGCGCAGTTCCTATTGTGTTTGCAACCTACCCTTTGCTTGCCGGCGCCGAAAAGGCTGGAACGATCTTTAACATGGTGTTTTTCATTTCATTGACGTCAGTACTGATCCAGGGAACAACCCTCCCTGCAGTCGCGAAGTATTTACATGTTGCACTCCCTGCCAAACTCAAGCAAAGGACCCTCTCAGACCTTGAACTTACTGACAGCATTAAAAGCAATCTCACCGAAATCGTTATTCCCGAAGGATGTACCAGTATCGGTAAACAGATTGTCCATCTCGGGCTGCCGAAAACTAGCATCATCTCCTTTATTAAGCGGGATGGCAAGTATCTTGTACCAACGGGTTCAACAGTGCTCGAAAACGGCGACAAACTCTATGTACTGACCGAGAGCGAAGATTCGCTGACAAAAGTTCAAGGCTGCCTCGACACATTGCCGGCGTCGCAGGGATAATGCATTGGGAGCAAACAGACAAGGCATTTGCATACTCTGATAATAGAAAAAGGGTTGCCTTATAAGCAACCCTTTACAAGTTAAACAGTCCCGGAAATACAGTTTTTCATCTATCCGGACTAACAATTGCTTTCACTTGAAAACCTTCACCTGGAAGAACGCAAAAACAGCGTCGGTAGCTGCGCCATCGTGCAGGAGTTGCAACCTGCCGTTTTTGAACACATAATACCTGTATATACGGTTGAGCGGGGCTACTTCGCCATTCTCTGGGTCATATTTGTTACAGTTTGTGCAATACCTGTACAGGTTGCTGCCGTTGCGGGAAGCGATGAGTTCCATATAAGTCATGGTAACAGTGTCGCCTTTACCATTTACCAATGGAAGAAGCTCAAAATGGTGGCCGTTTTGCCTGAATGATTGTACCAGGAAATTCGGAATTTTAAGTTTTTCACCATCATTCGTCGTGATCCTGGTGTTAGAGAATCCACGGTGTATTTCGGCACAATCGTAATAAATGCCGTCGGCAATTACGAAATCGTTGCCCGGGTTGCCGGCCGTTACTACGAGCGACAGCAATAGGAAGAATGCAATTGTTCCAATCGTTTTCATGGTTTTTGCTAATGTTAATCAACTGTTGAGATTGCTTATCAAAGAACTTCTATCCCAAAAAACGGCAGTACCGAAGCTGCGTTTTTCTGGTCAACCCTCAGGTAAAACTCCCCGTCTTTGAATACGGTGTAGAGGTAGCGGGCCTGCACCTTACCGTATTTATTGCTGGCAGGATCGCAGCATTCGCCGTATAGGCAATATTTATACAGGCGAAGCCCACTCCGGGAGGTAACATATTCCATGAGCGCAGTACAGCCGGGTTTGGCATTTTCACACATCACCGGCAACCGTTCGAAAAGATGGCCTTTGCAGGAATATGCTTCAATCTTGTTAAAGGGAATTCGGAGCACACTGCCATCATCCATAACAACACCGGCCTTAAAGAGGCCTTGTCGTAGTTCCTGGCAGAAGTAAGTCTTTCCTCCTGCCTTCACATAATTGATGGATTCATTGCCGGCTTTTATTACCAGGCAAGAAACCAACAGCATCACGGCAATTAAGATCGATTTCATGTTTTTTCCTCCTGATGAATTGGTTAATGATTACACGGTAAAGGTATGTAACCTGTTGAGGGCGAATCAACTATATTCGATTACCTGCCCGTTTGTATCGTTGAGTCAGTAACCGGGAGAAACAGACAAATGGCAGTTAGAAAATGCGGTTTTACCGATGGAAATACGAGGTATGAAAGACGGATTTGGATGTCGGTTGAATGTTAATAATGGAAAATAGTTTATGAAAATGTGTGGTGGTTTCGGAGAGGTTATAAATAAAAGGCAAGGATAAAAGGCGCTACGTTCTGTATGATAGTCCGCCTGCAACTTGAAACTTGAAACTTGAAACTTCAAACTTGAAACTTCAAACTTCAAACATCAAACTTCAAACTTCAAACTTGAAACTTCAAACTTGAAACTGCCCTCCTACTTTTTCTTCTCAATCAGGTCGAAAAAGCTTTTCTGGTATGTATCGCTGATGGGGATACGCTGATCGGCAATTTTAATATGTTTCCGCTCAACAAATTCAATTTTGTCAATAGCAACGAAAAACGATTTATGAACCCTGCAGAATTGCGGTTCGTGTAACACATCCTCAATCCCCTTTGCATTCATAAGTGTCATGATGCGTTTGTTGCGGGTAACTATGCGCCAGTAGTCGCCCATGCCCTCAACATACAGCACTTCCGACGCCGTGACCTTCTCAATGCGGGTTTCGGTTTTTACAAAGAAATAGTCCTTTTCGGGCACCTCGGCAACATGCAAAACAGGCTTATCAGGTGCAGTGCTATTTTCCTTCTGCATGCGGTCGTAAACCTTGGTCACTCCTTTCACAAACCGCTCAAACGAGATGGGCTTGAGCAGGTAATCGGCAACATCGAGGTCGAAACCCTGCAGTGCATACGAATCATAAGCAGTGGTGAGGATTACATAAGGTTTTGTCTTCAATGCGTTGAGCAGTTGTATGCCGGTGAGTTCTTCCATCTGGATATCAAGCAGAATGAGGTCCACATGGTTATTTCTCAGATATTCAAGCGATTCGATAGCGTTGTCGAAAGTGTGTGTAAGGCTCAGAAATGGCACCTTCGCACAGTAGTCCCTGATTATATCCAGTGCCAGAGGCTCGTCGTCAATGGCTATACAATTGATTTTCATACTAACTTTCTATTTCAAGGTTTATCCTGAACATATCTTTATCGGAAGTGATAACAAGCTGATGCTTGCCCGGGTACAGCAACTCAAGGCGGCGCCTGATGTTGGCCATGCCAATGCCGCTCGCCTGGTTGTTGCTTTCGCCGGATGTTTTTCTTAGGTAGTTGCTCACTTCAAAGCTCATCCATCCTGAATGGACAATCAGCATAATGAATATCCCCGGCTGGTGCGTTTTACCGCCATGTTTAAAAGCATTTTCAACAAACGGAATAAGGAGCATCGGTGCTATGGTTCGCCCTTCGGTGTTTCCCTGTATCTGCAGTGAAACAAAGTCGGCATGTTTGATGCGCAATGCCTGCAACTCAATAAAGCTTTTCAGGTACTCTATCTCTTTATCGAGAGGTACCTGATCGGTTGTGGCATCATACAACATGTAACGCATGATGGAGGATAGCTTCATCACGGCGGCAGGAGCATCGTCCGACTTATGGTAAACCAGTGAGTAAATGTTGTTGAGCGTATTGAAAAGAAAATGAGGGTTTACCTGCGAACGCAGCAACGCCAGTTCGCTTGCCTGCCGCTGGTTGATGAGTTCATCCTTCAGTTTTTGGGCTTCGAACCACTTGATCATGAAATAAATGAGTATTGAATAGATACCTGTGATAATTACAAGCCTTAAGTCGTTCCAAACCCAATTCCATTCAAAGGTCATCTCTTTTTGCGAAAGCCCGCCAAAGATTTTCCAGAAAAGGTAATCGGTTGGTACCCTGAAACCTATAAGCAGTGTAATAAGCACTAAACCTGTGGCGACAGCAAGGAACTTATTGCGGAGTTTCATGATGGGCGCAATGGAAAAATAAATAGCATAAAATGTGACAAAGTTGAGTAAAGTGGTAATAATGACATTTTTAAGATACTTATTGTTGACTAAGTACGCCGGCTCTACCTGGCCGCTATAGAATGGGTAGAGCACCTGATTGAGGATATAAAACCAGTAAACAAGGTGAATAATAATGACGGTTTTTCTTTTCATAGGTGCTGTGCGGGTATAGTTTCAGGTAATCTAAGTTATGCAAAATAATGTAATCCCCGTTACCGGCAAGCTATCAAATCGGTGAATCAGCCTGTTCAAACGGCAAACGTAAAACTTAAATCTGCATCTCAGTAAAGGCAATATCTGAAATACAATCATGCGGAAACAAAAAAAGGGGAGCACCTCTCCCCTTCTTAATAATTGATAATCAGCTTTTTGATTTTACCTGACAATGATTTTGCCGGTGAATTGTTTTCCGTTCACCATAACAGTCACAAAATACATACCCGATGGTTTTCCTGAGAGGTTAATCCTTGCTTTGCTGTCATTACCAACTTCTGCCCATCCCGATGCAGCCAGTGTCCCTGCCCTGTTGTACACATTGTATGATGCTAATGCTGATTCAGGAAGCTGAGGCAATGTAATGACAAAAACACCTTCACCGGGATTAGGATACACCGACAATCCGGTGGCTTCGCCAATGGTTATGCCGGTAGTGTTGATCACCTCGGTTTGAACGGCTGATGTCCAGTTGCTTTCGCCGCAGGTGTTCACCGCTTTAACACGAATGGATGCCAAACCCAGGAAACTCCCCCATTCCACTGTTGCCGAAAGTCCGTTTCCTGTAATAGTGCCGGCATTCGAGGGGCTGAGTTCCCAAATATAGCTATCTGCATTCGCTGATCCTGTAGTAGAATAATCACTTATGGTAGTAAGGCTGAGGTCAACCGTTGCCGGACCTGTGGGCGTGGCAGGCAATTCGGCAATTTGGTTCACATCGATAAACAGATTTGCAGCTGTGCCGTTACCGGCACCATTGGTTCCGTAAACGGCAAGGTTGCCCGAAACGGCTGATGTGCCGTAAGTAACTGCGACAGCCACAGTGCCCTGCCCCGAGGTGATGGTTGCTCCTGCGGGTGCCGTCCACACGTAGCCTGTGGCGCCGCTGATGGGCGGAATCGAGTAATTGTATGAATTGGGAATGCATACCTGGCTACTGCCTGCAATTGGCCCTGCCGGTCCCGGAGGCGTGAGTATGAACTCGCTCACGCTAAGCGTGCTCAACCTTACCGGCCCGGGCTTGTTGCGTGCAAAAGCACCGTAAAATGTCACATTCCCGGTGCCGGCTGCCGGAGCAGTCCAGTTGAATGTCCAGGTCTTTACTGTCTCTGATGCCGAAACATGGGTCACATACTTATTATTACCAACCAGTTGGTTGTTTGAGCCTGCTGCCAGCGTTCCCAACAGGGTGCCCGAGGTGTTTTGAGGCGACACTTCGAAACCGTATTTACCTGATCCTGTGATGTTATTGGTTGCCGTGATCTGGTAGGTCTGACCCGGCTCATAACCTGTTGCCGGTATATTGGAAGTGATCCACCCGCTTACCGTTGAGGCGGTGCCTGTATGGCAGTCAGTACAGTTTTTACCATCGCCGGGCGAACCTGTATAGCCTGCAGGTGCTCCGGTTGGGTAAAACGCGATAAAACTGCTGAAAACAAGGATAAAAACAATCCCGATGATTAAGGGTAACCGTTTGATTTTCATAGGCTCAGGAATTAGTAAGAAATTGGTAATCCTTTTAATTAAGAATCAAACAATTGATTTACAGGAATGTTCGACCCATGCCGCTGATGAGCATGTCAAACAGGTAAAAGCTGATGAGTATAAACAAGAATTGTTAGATACAACCAGAAAGATTGTTAACCGTCTTTGAATGAGCAGACTGCCGGAGGCAAATGCTGATTCCTGCAGCAAGAAACCTTCAAAAGCAAATCTTGAAACCTGAAACCTGAAACCTTAAACTTCAAACTTCAAACCTGTTCTCCCACCCTTCCGGTTTACAACATCCTGAATACGCCGGTTTTAAGGACGATATTCTTTATTCCTTCGGCTTCACAATGGTGAATACCCTGTTGATGGTAAAGCCGAAATAAATGTCGCCTTTTGACCATTTGCCCGAGGTTTCGGTAATAAAACCTCTTTCGAACATAGGCTGAGCATTAGAAATGCGTAACTGGAAAACATGCCCGCCGGTTTCAAGGTCAACACCCAGCGACAGGCAGTTTTGGTAATCGTCAGCTGTTTGCCCCGGCAGCAGGTAGTAGTATTCGCCGGTGAGCGAGGTGCGCTGTGTAATTTTTACCCTTGCACCGGCGCCGAGCGCAAAAATGTCGTTCTGATCAACAATGCGCGGCACCAGGTTTTTGTGGATATAGGTGGGCATCAGCTGCAGCGAAAAGGCGTTCGAGAACTTGCGTGCAATGAGCAGTTGTGCCGTGTACGACAATCGCGATGAGAAATAGTTTGTGCGTCCGGTATCCTGCCACTTTGTTGAATTGAGCATGATATTTGAATACCAGGAAACTGTTACCGGCATATTCTTTTTGCCCGATGACTGTCTGAGAATCCGCGCTTTTATAAGGCCATCAAAGGTTTTCTGGTACGAACTGCGGCCAACGCCAATATTCAGCCAGTCGTTCACGCCATAATCAAGGCCCAGCCTCATGTTGGCCTGGTCGAGACCAAAAAATTCGTAAGGTCCAAGGTTGACACGGCCAAAGTTATGCTCAATAAGAAAATTAAGTTCCCCTTTGGCGGTATTCTCAACCGATTGCCCCATGATGACGCGTGTAGCCTTAAAGGTAGCAAATGCATATTCGGTTTTGGGGGTATCGTCATCCATCATGTCGAGAATTCCCTGTGCCAACGACCTGCCGGTACCGGCGATCAGCAATAAGGATAGCAGTATTACAGCGGCTTTTCGGTTCATGTAGGTCAGTATTACCGGTTTACTTTACAGTTGAGCATTTGCTTAGTTTCACATCAGTTTCGTCAAAGCCATCCACCAGGCCTTTCACCTTTATGTCGGTACCAGGCTGCAGCGCTTTGGCTTCGGTGAACCAGTCAGGAAGCATATCGCAACGGATGGATTTGTCGCCAAACATTTCGTCGGCAGCCATCACGAATACAAGAGTAATTGTGGTATCGGCATGGTTCTCAACGGATGAGAGTTTCCCGTCGAGTTCCACCACTTTGCCATTGTATTTTTCGCCGGCGGTTTTACTGTCGGTTGTGAACTGGTTCCATATATCGCTCGCGCTTAGCGTGTATTCAGCCTTAGCGGCAGCTATATCGGCATGGGGTTTATTGATGTAGAATTTAAAAACGAGGAATGCAGCAATGATGCCTAAAACGGCAAGTGCGAGCAAAACTTTGAGCCACTTTTTCATGTTCTGGATTTTGAGATTAGGTTATCAGTCGGTTATGAATATCAGCTTTTACAGCATTGATCTATGGAAAGGCTATTTATTAATTATCCGGCATTCCGGCATTTTTCCAGGCCCCAATTTTTGCCAGGTTGCAATCCGATAGTTTTGCCATATTTTTCGGCATGGCCTGGTACCCGCCCTGATGGTTCACCGAACCCCAGATGCGTGCCATATTTGCTTTTACGCTTGCCAGATTATCAGTAACAATACCTGCCGAAGGAGCTGTGCTACCATGACATCCGTTGCAATTGGCCGCCATGATGGGCGCTACGGTTCCGCTGTAGGTTACCCCCGTTGTATCGCAGGCTGCTGTTACCGGGTAAAGGTATTCCTCATTGTCGTAATAACATCCCTGTATCAGTGCGATCGCAGCTGTGAGACCTGATAACAATAATAATGTCCTGAGTGTTTTCATATCGCTAATTATTTGGCATTCCTTCGCTTATCCATTTATCGATTTGTGCCAGATTGCAAGGTGAAAGCTTGATTCCGCTCGGGGGCAT
>ENA-UOWG01004025-UOWG01004025.1-activated-sludge-metagenome-genome-assembly--contig:-NODE-4025-length-10580-cov-6.080475_pt1 | contig 10580 bp, 10 predicted proteins | sample MGYA00238147_ERZ761563 | MGnify/ENA primary metagenome ERZ761563 (study PRJEB28884, sample SAMN05720216) | anaerobic digester metagenome | isolation source: active sludge of municipal... | reverse complement strand
CTTCGAGGCCCTGTCCCACGCGGGACAGCTCGGGCTCCCCCTCGTCGTCGTCCTCAACGACAACAAGATGTCGATTTCGCCCAACGTCGGCGCGCTCTCCCGCTACCTCTCCAGGCTCTCGGCGACGGTCCGCTACCAGAACTTCCGGGCCCGCGTCGACTCCCTAGTGCGCCGCGTCCCCCTCGTGGGCGGCCTCCTCTACGGCCTCATCGTCCGCGCCAAGCGGGCGGTGAAGGCGATGTTCTTCAAGGAGAACCTCTTCGCCGACCTGGGCTTCGAGTACGCGGGCCCGATCGACGGCCACAACCTGCCCGCGATGCTCCAGGTGCTCCGCGAGGTCCGCTCCCTGGAGCGCCCCGTCGTCGTCCACGTCCTCACGCGGAAGGGCAAGGGCTACGAGCTCGCGGAGGACGACCCCGCCCGCTACCACGGCGTCTCGCCGATGCGCGTCCAGGACGGAAAGGTGGAGGCCCGGCCCGCCGTCACCTTCACGGAGGCCTTCTCCGAGTCCCTCATCGCGCGCGGCTTCGGCGACCCCTCCGTGGTGGCCGTGACGGCGGCGATGGCGAAGGGCACGGGCCTGGAGGAGTTCCGCGCAGCCTGCCCGGGCCGCGTCTACGACGTGGGCATCGCGGAGCAGCACGCGGTCACCTTCGCGGCGGGCCTGGCGGCGGGGGGCATGAGGCCCGTCGTCGCGATCTACTCGACCTTCATGCAGCGCGCCGTCGACCAGGTCTTCCACGACGTCGCGCTCCCGGGCCTCCCCGTCGTCTTCGCCGTGGACCGCGCCGGCGCCGTGGAGGGCGACGGCGAGACCCACCAGGGCCTCTGGGACCTGGCCCTCTTCCGCAGCATGCCCAACATGGCCATCCTCGCGCCCGCGAGCGCCCGCGAGCTCGACCTCTGCCTGGGCTACGCCCTGGCCGCGCCGGGGCCCGTGATGATCCGCTACCCCAAGGCCCGCTGCCCCGCGGAGGAGGCCGCCTACGCCGAGCCCCTGGTCGCGGGCCGCGGCGTCTTCGCGAGACGCTCGGGCGCGGACACCCTCCTCGTCGCCCTGGGCGGCCTCGTGCCCCTGGCCGTCGAGGCCTCCGACCTCCTCCTCCGCGAGGGCCGGGCCACGGACGTCTACTCCCTGCGCTTCGCCGCCCCCTTGGACGAGGAGGCCTTCCTCGAGGCCGCCGCGCCTTACCGCCGCATCATCCTCTTCGAGGAGGGCGTCGCGGCGGGCGGCGTCGGCGAGTCCCTCGCGGCCCTCGCCGCGCGGCGCCTGCCGCGCCTCTCCTTCGCGGCTTTGGGCTTCCCCTCCGAGCCCTACGCCCAGGGCGCCAGGGCCGAGCTCCTGGAGAAGGCCGGCCTCTCCGCCCAGGCCATGGCCGAGCGCGTCCGCCTGGACGAGGAGGACGCGGGCAGGATCTATCTCTTCCGCGCTAAGGACAAGGACGAATGACGCGCCTTCCCCTCCCGCGCGGCCGCTTCCTCGAGCTCGAGCCTTTCGCCGTGATGGCCATCGTCAACGCGACGCCCGACTCCTTCTACGAGCCGAGCCGCGCCCGCGCGGCCCTGGAGGCCCGCGACGCGGCCCTGGCCGCCCTGGCCGCCGGCGCCCGCGTCGTGGACATCGGCGGCGAGTCGACGAGGCCGGGCTCCGACTACGTGGGCGAGGAGGAGGAGCTCGAGCGCGTCGTCCCCGTCGTGGAGGCCCTGCGCCGAGAGAGCGACGCGCCCATCTCCGTGGACACGCGGAAGGCGGCCGTGGCCCGCGCCGCCCTCGCGGCCGGCGCCGACATCGTGAACGACGTCTCCGCCCTCCTCCACGAGCCCGAGACCGCGAAGATAGCCGCGGCCGCCGGCGCCCCCGTCGTCCTCATGCACATGAAGGGCGAGCCCAAGACCATGCAGGCCGCGCCCTCCTACGGGGACTGCCCTCGCGAGGTCGCGGCCTTCCTCCTCGAGGCCGCCGCCCGGGCCGAGGCGGCCGGAATCCCCCGGGACCGCATTATCCTCGACCCTGGCATCGGCTTCGGGAAGCGGCTGGAGGACAACCTCTCCCTCCTTTCCCGGCTCGACGAGCTCGCCGACTTGGGCTATCCTCTCCTGGTCGGCCTCTCGCGGAAGTCCTTCGTCGGCGCGATAGCCGGAAGGCCACCCGAAGGCCGGCTAGCCGGGAGCCTCGGGGCGGCCTGCGCCGCCTTCGCGAAGGGCGCGAGGATCTTCCGCGTCCACGACGCTGCGGCGACCCTGGACGCGCTGGCCCTCTTCTCGGCCTCGCTCCGGGGCGGGGCCGGAGCCGCTCAGGCCGCCGGCCGATAGGAAGGGGGAGGCGTGGGCCAGATTCTCTCGGGCGGATTCCTCGCGGACTACCTCCGCCCGGCGCTCGACATACTCCTCCTCGCCTTCCTCGTCTACAAGACCTGGGAGCTCCTGGTCCGCACCCAGGCGATCCAGCTCGTGAAGGGCGCCCTCATCCTCGCGGGCTTCTATGCCGCGGCCTTCTTCCTCCAGCTCACGACGGTGACCTGGGTCCTCAACATCCTCGCGCCCGGCCTCGTCATCGCCCTCGCGATCGTCTTCCAGCCCGAGCTCCGGAAGATCTTCATGCGCCTGGGGCAGGGTTCCCTCCTCCGCGGCGGCTCGAGGCCCCGGGTCGGCCAGATCGAGGCCATCCTCAACGCGGCGGAGACCCTCTCCGCGGGCCGCCGCGGCGCCCTCGTCGTCTTCGCGCGGAACGTCGGCCTCAAGAACATCGTCGACACGGGCACGAGGCTGGAGGCCCTCATCTCCTCGAGCCTCATCGTCTCTATCTTCGGCCACGACACGCCCCTCCACGACGGGGCCGTCATCGTGATGGACGGGAGGATCGAGGCCGCCGGCTGCTTCCTCCCCCTCTCCGAGCAGCAGGACATCCGGAAGAGCTTCGGGACCAGGCACCGGGCCGCCCTGGGCCTCTCGGAGGAGGCGGACGCCGTCGTCCTGGTCGTCTCCGAGGAGACGGGCGCCCTCTCCCTCGCCTACGACTCGAAGCTCTACTACGGCCTCTCCCCCGACCAGGTCAGGCGCCGCCTCGGGGAGCTCCTCGAGTTCCCGGCCGACCAGGCCGACAGCGCCGAGGAGGCCCCCCATGAGGAATAAGGGCTTCTGGGCCAGGCTCTTCTCGGACTGGCCGGCGAAGGTCCTCTCCTTCGCCGCCGCCCTCCTCCTCTTCTTCTTCTACCGCCTGAACCGGCTGGAGGAGCGCTACCTCTCCGTGCCCGTCTCCGTCCAGATGAACGAGGAGTACGTCCCCGGGAGCCAGTACCCGCGGAGCGTCCGCGTCACCCTGCGGGGCGAGTCGAACGCCCTCTACGCGATCCAGGAGGAGGACCTGCGGGCCGTCCTGGACCTCTCCTCCGAGCGGGGGGAGGGCGTCGTGAAGGCCCCCGTCGTCATAGAAAAGCGCGGCAACGCCCTGGGCGTCGATCCCCTGGAGATCCTCGCCGAGCCCGCTGAGATAGCCGTCGCCATGGAGAGGAAGGTCTCCAGGATCGTGCCCGTGACGCCGGCCTTCCGCGGCTACCTGGAGCCCGGCTACGAGCTCGTCTCCTTCGACTTCAGCCCCGCCGAGGTGGAGATAGCCGGCCCTGCGAGCGCCGTGGCCCGGGTCGTCGACATCGCCACCGAGTCCATCGAGCTCTCGGGACGCCGCGAGGACTTCACCGAGAAGGCCAGGTTGGCGCGCCGCGACCCCCTCATCCTCCTCGTCGGCCCCGACTCCGTCGAGTTCAGCGCCACGGTCCAGCGCTCCCTGGCCGTGAAGACCTTCGACTCCCTGGAGATCGCCGTCCGCGGCCTCGCGGAGGGGCTCGACCTGGAGGAGCCCCTGCCCTTCGGGAGCCTAAGGATCCAGTCCTCCAAGGCCGACCTGCGAGGATACGAGCCTGAGCCGGGCGCCCTCTACGTGGACTTCTCCGCCGTGCGCCGGCCCGGCGCCTACACCCTCCCCGTGGCGGCGGACCTGCCGCCGGATTTCGCCCTGGACTCCTACCTGCCGGCGACCGTCGCCGTCCGCGTAGTCGCGAAGAAGGAGGCCGCCCCGTGATCCTCGGCATCGGCGTCGACATCGTCCACGTGAAGCGCATCCACCACTGGCTCTCCGTCCCCGGCCTCGTGGACCGCTTCTTCCACCCCGACGAGATCGTCGCGGCCCAGGAGCGCGGCCATTCCGCCGCCCTCTCCCTGGCCGCCCGCTTCGCGGCCAAGGAGGCCTTCGGCAAGGCCCTTGGGACGGGCCTCGCGGGCATCGTGCTCAGGGACATCCAGGTGATCAACAACCACAACGGCAGGCCCGACATGCACCTCTTCGGCACGGCCCTTTCCCGCTTCCAGGACCTGGGCGGGAAGCGGGCCCTCCTCACCATGACGCACGAGAGCGACAACGCCGTGGCCGTCGTCGTCATCGAGGGCTAGCCATGGGAAGGATCGCGGCCAAGCCCGAGAAAGAGGACAAGGAGAAGAAGATCTCCTTCATCGCGAAGGAGTCGATCCGCTGCCCGGTCTGCGACGCGGTCTTCCGCCGCGAGGAGCTCTTCTCCGGCCGCGTCAACGCGAGCGACCTCACCGACGAGCTCCACCGGACCTACACGCCGATGCAGGCCTACGGCGAGGTGACCCCCCTCGTCTACGAGCTCACCGTCTGCCCCTCCTGCTGGTACTCCGCGCTCAAGTACGACTTCGCCGACCCGCCCGCGAGGACGCGGCAGGCCCTCCAGGACGGCATCTCCGTCCGGGTCGAGGCCGTCCAGCGCCTCTTCGAGCCCCTCGACTTCGGCGAGCCGCGCGGCCTCCTGGAGGGCGCCGCGAGCTACTACCTGGCCCTCCTCTCCTACGAGCTCTTCCCCAAGGACTACTCGCCCGTCATCAAGCAGGCCGTCGCGGCCCTCCGGGCGGCCTGGCTCTGCAAGGACCTGGAGCGGCGCCGCCCGGGCGAGAACTTCGGCTACGTCGCGGAGATCTTCTACCGCAAGGCGCGCTTCCTCTACCGCTTGGCCGTGGAGCTCGAGCAGAAGGGCGTCCAGCGCCTGGCCGAGGCCAAGTGGCTCGGCCCGGACACCGACAAGAACTACGGCTACGAGGGCGTCCTCTACATGCAGGGCATCCTGGACCTCAAGTACGGGCCCCGGGGCGACGAGGCGAAGCGCGCCGAGTCCCTGGAGGCCTCCAAGCGCGCCATCGCGAAGATGTTCGGGCTGGGGAAGCGGAGCAAGTCCAAGCCCGGCCCCCTCCTGGACAAGGCGCGGGACCTCTACGACAGCCTCAAGGCCGAGCTCAAGCAGGACGACGACGACGGCGATGACTGAGGGAACAAGGAACATCCGCCTCACCCTCTCCTACGACGGGGGTGAGTTCTCGGGCTGGCAGCGCCAGAAGGCGGACCGCTCCGTCCAGGAGGAGCTCGAGAGGGCCCTCGGGAGGATGCACGGCCACGAGGTGCCCACGGTCGGCGCCGGCCGCACGGACTCGGGCGTCCACGCCCTGGGCCAGGTCGCCAACTTCTACACCGACATCCGCTCCATACCCGCCGGCAAGTTCGTGCCGGCCCTCAACAAGCTCCTCCCCCGCGACCTGCGGATCCTCGAGTCCCGCGAGGCGGACTTCGACTTCCATTCGCGCTACGACGCGAGGCTCAGGCGCTACCGCTACTTCGTCCTCTGCGGCGGGGCCCAGGACCCCTTCAGGCTCCGCTACGCGCACCAGCTCCACAGGCGGCCGGACGCGGCCGTCCTCAACGCGATGGCCGGAACCCTCCTCGGGGAGACGGACTTCACCGCCCTCTCCTCCGCCAAGGACGCGAGCCTCTCCCGCTCCCGCTTCGTCCACGAGGCCTCCTTCCGCTGGGAGGGCGACCTCCTGGTCTTCGAGATAGCGGCCAACGCCTTCCTTTGGCGCATGGTCCGCTCCGTCGTGGGGAGCCTCCTCTCCTTCGAGGCCGAGGGCAAGGGCCCCGCGGAGTTCCGCGCCCTCCTCGATTCGCGGGATCGGAGCCTCGCGGGGCCGACCGCGCCGGCCCGGGGCCTCTTCCTCTGGAACGTCGAGTACTACGCCTCGCCCACGAGGCCGGGCCGCGGCGACTACTGGGCGACGCGGGGGCCGGCCGCGCGCGACGACGAGGCCGGCGGAAGCGGGGACGGCGTCCTTGAGGGCGGCCCCGCCGCGGCGGGGATGGGGGAGGAATGAGAGCGGGAGACTCAGGCGCGGCGGCCGGCCGCGGAGAATCCGCAGAGGCGGGCCAGGGCGCCGCGGGAGGCCCGGCGGCCGTCTCGGCGGCCGGCGGGGCAGGGGGCGGAGGCGCCGCCGGGCCCGCGGCCTGCATCTTCGACCTGGACGGGACCCTCGTCGACTCCGAGCCTAACTACGAGGCGAGCGACCGCGCCTTCCTGGCCGGCTGGGGCATAGTCTACGACGAGGAGCTCAACCGCGCCGTGATGGGCCGCGGCATCAAGGAGGCCCTGGCCATCTTCGAGAGCCGCTTTCCCGCGAGCCCCTACCACGCCCTGCCCGTCGCCGAAAGGATCAGGCTCAAGGACGAGGCCTACCTGGCCTACGCCAGGGGCAGGACCAGGGCCTTCCCCTCGATGCTCGCCCTGGCCCGCGGGCTTTCCCTTCGCGGCTTCCCCCTGGCCGTCGCCTCGGGCTCCAGCCCCGAGGTCATCGCCCTCTGCCTCTCGGAGGCGGGCTATGACGGCCTCTTCGGCGCGGTGGTCTCCGCGGCCGAGGTGCCCCGGGGCAAGCCCGCTCCCGACGTCTTCCTGGAGGCGGCCCGCCGCCTCGGGACGCCGCCGGGGCGCTGCCTCGTCTTCGAGGACACCCTGGTCGGCCTGGAGGCGGCCCGGGCGGCGGGCATGGCCTGCGTCCTCCTCCCCATGCCGGGGCAGGGCGAGCGGCCCGGCGAGGAAGCCGCCTTGCGGGTCTTCCGCGGCGGCCCCGCGGCCGCCTCGCTTTCCGAGCTCCTCGCCCTCGCCGAGGGCTTCGCCGCCTCGCTCGCGGCCGACTCGGTCCGGGCCTAGGCGAAAAAACGGGGCCGCCCCGAAGGACGGCCCCGCTCGCAGGTCCGCGGCTCGCCCGCGGGGACCTTTAGTTCTTCATCGACCTGAGGCCCACGAGGGCGTCGTTCGTCTCGCGGAAGCGCTTCACGACGATGGGGAGGAGCTCGAGGGCGGCCTCGGGATGGGCCTTGAGGAAGGAGTTGAACTCCCAGGAGGCCAGGACGAGGCAGCTCGTGTCGGCCACGGCCTTGACGCTGGCGGAGCGGGGGGAGCCGTCGAAGACGGCCATCTCGCCCATGATGTCGCCGGGGCCGTTCTCCGCGATCTCGACTTCCTTGCCGGAGGCGTCGGTCTTCTCGATGCGGACGCGGCCGGAGAGGATGATGAAGAGGCCGATGCCGCTCTCGCCCTGCTTCATGAGGTACTCGCCGGGCTTGAAGCTGCGCTCGGTGCAGATGCCGGCGATGCCTTTGAGGAATTTCGGGTTGAGGGTCTCAAAAAGGCCCACTTTCGCAAGGGCCTGTTCTTTATCCATGCTCGCGCTCCTTTCTACGTATGAGTAAGATAGAGGAGGAGGCGGGAGCCGTCAAGGACGATGTGGTTTCCGGGGCTTCGCGGCGCTCGAGCCGCCCTCGCCAATCGGCGCATGAAAGGTCGACGAGCCAAATGAAGAAGGACAAGACGAGAAAGGCCACGGCCCGGGAGGCCAAGGCTTCCCGGACGGCGGAGGCGGCCCAGTACCGCCGGCCCTCCGACCCGGGCAGGCCCCGGAGCTGGGAGGGCCTGGTCGGGCCCGAGGTCCTGGACGAGCCCCGGGTGGACCTCTATCTCGCGGAGAGGGTCGGGGTCCTGGGGCGCTCGCAGCAGAAGGCGAGGGGGGCCACGATCCGCGTGAACGGGAAGGAGGCCAAGCCCTCCCGTCCGCTCAAGCCGGGCGACAGGGTCGAGCTCTCCTGGGTCGAGGAGCCGCCCGAGGGCATCGTCCCCGAGCGCATCGACCTCAAGGTCCTCTACGAGGACTCCCGCTCCATCGTCATCGACAAGGCCCAGGGCATGGTGACCCATCCCGGCCACGGCAACCGCCGCGGCACCTTGGCCAACGCCCTCCAGGGCAGGCTCGAGGAGGGCGGAGCGATGGCCTCCCAGGCGGCGGCTTCCCAGGCGGCGGGCGCCGGCGCCCCTCGTCCCGAGGCCGCGGGTACCGAGGCCGCGGGCCCCGAAGGCGGGAGCGCCGGCGCAGCGGACTTCCGCGCCGCGGATTTTCGCGCCGGCGTCGTGCATCGCCTCGACAAGGACACCTCCGGCATCATCATCGCCGCGAAGGACGCGGAGGCCCAGGCCTTCCTCGCCTCGCAGTTCAAGGAGCGCCAGGCGAGGAAGGAATACCTGGCCGTGGTCCAGGGGCGCCTCCAGCCCTCGGCCGGCCGCGTGGAGAACCGCCTGGGCCGGGATCCCAGGGACCGCAAGCGCTTCGCCGCCGTCGCGGAGGGCGGGAAGGCGGCCCTGACCGAGTACAAGGTCCTGGCGCGCTACGGCCAGTACAGCCTGGTCTCGCTCAGGCCCAGGACGGGGCGGACCCACCAGCTCCGCGTCCACCTGGCCGGCCTGGGGACGCCCATCCTCGGCGACCCGATCTACGGCAGGCGCGACCCCCTTTTCCCGGCCGCGACCCTCATGCTCCACGCCTACAGGCTCAAGATCAGGCTTCCCGGCGCGGCCGAGGCCTCCGTCTTCAGGGCGCCCTTGCCGGGCCGCTTCACGGCCCTCCTCGCCGAGCTCGAGCGGCGCTTCGGCAAGGCCCCGCCGGACTGAGGGCGCCGGGCCGGGAGCCACCGGACTGAAGGCCGCGCCCGGCCTTCGCCGGGGGACCGGCCGCCGGCCGCGGCGGCCGTATCGGGGAGCCATGTCTGATGGCGCCGGGGGCCGCGGAGGCCGGCTGTGGGTCGCGGCACAGGCCTTCTGGCGTAAAAAAGCCGCGCTGGCGGCCACCGCGCGGCTCGCAGGCCCTTGGGGGGCCCGCTCCTTTCCAGTACCGGGCGGCCGGAAGCCTCAGGCTTCCGGCCGGCTTCTTAAAGTCAGTTAGTAGCGGCGGGGACCATTGGAACGGAAACCACCGTCGCGGCGGGGCTTGTCCTCGGCCTCGTTGACGCGGAGCTGGCGGCCCATGTACTCGAAGCCGTTGAGGGCCTCGATAGCGGCGCGCGCCTCCTCCTCGGTGTTCATCTCGACGAAACCGAAGCCCTTGGCCTTGCCGGTGTAGCGATCGACGATGATGTTGACCGAGGCGACCTCGCCGTACTGGGCGAAGAGCTCCCTGAGCCCGTTCTCAGTGGTAGCGTAGTTCATGTTGCCGACGTAAACCTTCTTGGACATGCGAAAACCTCATACGTGGCTGGCCGGGCTCGCGCCCGTCCGCGCCGGATTCATCCGCCCATGGCGAATGCGCCCGCTTTCGCGGGCGTACGGCGGCTTTCTGGAGAGCCGTTCAGAGATCCCAACTGACTTTAAGGAGCCGAAAACGGGCGAGGGTGGAGAAAGTTTTGTGCTTTCCTTGCCTGCGACGTGTGGACCGCGGAGATTCCCCCGCCCGGCCGCCGGGCGAGAGCGCCGCTCCGTGTAGGTACGGACAATGTTGCGGACCCGGTTTTCTACCTCAAACATAGAGAAGGCGAACTCATCCCTCCGAAAGTACGCGGAATCCCATTCGGGATTCCACCATGACTATAGACGCCGACATATGCGCCGTCAATCGTAATTTCTGTAAAAGCAACGAAATTCACGATCGGCGGGGGCGCCGGAAACCTTGACAAATGGACTCGCATCCGTATAATCGAAGCGGACGCGAAAAATCTATAGTAGGGGGAACCATGAAGGCCGTCTGGTACGTAGCCCTTCCTCTTACTGGTCTATTCCTTGGGTGGTCGATCCGCTGGCTTTACGCCAGATTTCAACTCGCCGCCGCCGAGCAGAAGGCGGAGCGGATTAAGCAGGACGCGGTCAAAGAGGCCGAGGCGCAGAAGAAAGAGATCCTGGTAGAGGCGAAAGATCAGCTCATTCGGGAACGGAACCAGCAGGAACGGGAAATCAGGGAACGCCGCGCGGAGCTCCAGCGCTTCGAGCGGCGGACGATGCAGAAGGAAGAGATACTCGACAAGAAGATAGAGTCCCTGGACAAGCAGGAGGAGCTCCTCCGGGGCCGGGAGAAGTCCGCCCTCGAGAAGGAGGAGTACCTCGCGGGCCAGGAGGAGCGCTACCGGCAGGAGCTGGAGCGCATCTCCGGCCTCTCCTCCGAGGAAGCCAAGAAGCTCATCATCCAGGGCCTGGAGAACGAGGCCAGGCACGACGCCCAGATCATCGTCAACAAGATCGAGCAGGAGGCGCAGGTCGCGGGCGAGAAGAAGGCCCGGGACATCCTCGTGACGACGATGCAGCGCCTGGCCACCGAGGTCACGACGGAGGTGACCGTCACCTCCGTGAGCCTCCCCTCCGACGAGATGAAGGGCCGCATCATCGGCCGCGAGGGCCGCAACATCCGGACCCTGGAGACCCTCACCGGCG
>ENA-UOWG01004023-UOWG01004023.1-activated-sludge-metagenome-genome-assembly--contig:-NODE-4023-length-10583-cov-3.543313_pt1 | contig 10583 bp, 8 predicted proteins | sample MGYA00238147_ERZ761563 | MGnify/ENA primary metagenome ERZ761563 (study PRJEB28884, sample SAMN05720216) | anaerobic digester metagenome | isolation source: active sludge of municipal... | reverse complement strand
TACTGAGATCATGAATTACAACCTTGCCTTTGAAAGGCGCCAACTCGGCTGAAAGGTCTCCTCCCTTCAGGCAGAATATTCCTTTTTTGCTTTCTCCGGAACTGTCGGGCCTGATATTTTTTCTGGTAAGTTTTACAAGTTCGGGAAATGCCATCACTGCCCTGCTTATGATAAAGTCATACTGTCCGGTTTCCTCTTCTATTCTTTTTCTCAGGGGGGTGACATTTTTAAGTCCGATTTCCTCAGTCACCTCTGATACGACCTTGATTTTCTTTGCTATAGAGTCGAGAAGAACAAAGCTGACATCGGGGAACAATATTGCCAAAGGTACGCCCGGAAATCCACCTCCTGTTCCTGCATCGAGAACCCTGCTTCCCTTTCTGAATTGGCAAACTTTTGCTAAAGAAAGGGAATGCAGGACGTGATGGGTATAAAAATTGTCAAAGTCCTTTCTGGAGATCACATTAATCCTGTCATTCCAGAGCTTGTAGACTTCCGCGAGTCTTTCAAACATGGAGATCTGGTTTCCCGTAAGATCAGGGAAGTATTTCCTGATTATTTCACTCACTATCTGTTGCCTGTTTTTGCAAAGATATTGAAGAGGAGGGATTTTGCCCTGAAAAGTTGTGCTTTAACGGTTCCGATGGGCAGTTTCATTTCTGAAGCTATTTCTTCGTAGGAATACTCCTTGAAGTATCTGAGCTCGATGAGCTTTCTGTAACGAGGCTTGAGCTGGCTTACTATTTCGCGAAGAACTGCAATTTTCTGGTCATTTATAAGCCTTTCCTCCGGATCGGGAAGATCCGACTGTATATTGACGGTAAGATTGTCAATGTCGTCCTGGGCCTGGTCGATAGGAGAAGGAGAGAGCTGTTTTTTTCTGATGAAGTCGATACAGTTATTTGTGGCAATCCTGAAGAGCCAGGTGCTGAAAGCATAATCGGGAGTGTAAGAATCTATGAATCTGAAAGCCTTTCCGAATGCTTCAATTGTAAGGTCTTCGGCATCGGAAGTGTTGTTTACCATTTTCAGAAGCATAAAGTAGATTGAATCCCTGTAACGGTTAAGGAGGCTTGAAAAGGCTTTTTCCACCCCCCTCTTTGCCTGTTCGACAAGAATAAGGTCGTCCTGCGCTTTTTCAGATATGCAATTGCTTACTTCCATGTAGTATTCGCTCTTCCTTCCCTTAGGCTCCCTGCAAAGAATGCAGCATTAATAAACGGCGAAACAAGGTCAAATATTGGAAACAGGGGCAAAATTCCCGGTTCGTTGAATTTTTTCCTGTTCAGAAAAAATACTATCAGTTGAATAATCAGCCTCACAAGAAAAAGTCCGGCGACCAACGGCCAGGCATATAATCGTGAAAGTAAAATTACCAGGAAGGCATAGAAGACTACCCTTGAAACCGGTTCGCCGAGCAAAATTATTTTATGTGCCGTTCTGTAGTGCCGGGCTGTTGTAAGATGTCTGGATTTTTGCTTTACATATCCGGAGATGTTTAAGGTAGGCACCGACCTTGTGTGGGATTCCTTTCCGAATTCCACTGCTATATTTTCGGGAGTTGCGTTTGAATTTACGAAAAGGTCGTCATCGCCTGAGGCCAGGTGTGAATGCTGTCCAAATCCTTTTCTTTCAAAAAACAATGATTTTCTGTATGCCAGGTTTCTTCCCACACCCATGTAGGGCATTCCCCTTAGAGCCATCCCCAGGTATTGGACAGCAATTGTCATGCAATCGTATCTGATATATCTGTTCAGCAGGCCTTTTCCCGTGAAATATCCTCCGTATCCCAGGACAAAGCTTGTCTTTTCTTCGAAACGGGATGCCATTTTTCCTATCCATTTACTGCTCTCGGGTCTGCAATCGGCATCAGTAAAGAGCAACAGTTCGTTCCGGGCGGCTTTAATGCCGATGAATTGAGCGAACTTTTTGTTGTGAGTGAATTTGGGATCCCTTGTGATGTTTGAAACCCTGAGTCTCGGATAGGTTTTCAGAAACCCTGCCAGAACGTTGTCGGTACCATCTTCCGAACAGTCGTTTACCACAATGACTTCGAAATCGGGATAATCCTGTTCCAGGACGGCCGGAAGGAACTTCCTCAGATTCTCTTCTTCGTTCCTTGCACAGATAATTACAGAAACGGACTCCTGTTTTACTTGTGGCTCAGGAGGTTGCGGCCTGGCCGGAGCCAGGTAGAAGTAAAGGTAATAGAACGCCTGTACAAGGAAGGATATGCCGAAAATGATCAGCAAAGTCAGAAATACAGGATTTCCAGGTTGTATCATTCCACTTTCAGATAAGGCTGCAATATTAATAAGATATTCCGAAAAGATGAATGCCGGGAAGCTTTGCTTTTTTCTGAAAACGGATGAGAGGCAGGAAAAATTATCGACATAATTTTCAACAGGTGGATGAATGAATTACCTTTGGCATCCGTAAAAAGGCTATCAGATGTTCACTATACGGCACAGGGATAAGGATTCAAAAGCCAGGACGGGAGTGCTTTCCACCGGTCATGGTGATATACCTACTCCGATTTTCATGCCGGTCGGGACAGCCGGTACCGTCAAGGGGATACTGCAGAGGGATCTTGCTGAGGATATTAATGCCAGGATCATTCTTGGCAACACCTACCATCTTTATCTTCGCCCGGGCACGGAAATAATTGAAAAGGCAGGCGGCCTGCACAGCTTCATGAACTGGGGAAGGCCAATTCTTACTGACAGCGGTGGTTATCAGGTCTTTTCACTGGCTCCAAACAGGAAGCTTACCGAGGAGGGAGCTGTTTTTAAATCTCATATTGACGGATCGAAGCACGTCTTCACTCCCGAAAATACAGTTGATATACAGCGTATTATTGGTGCCGACATTATGATGGCATTTGATGAGTGCGCCCCATTTCCATGTGACCACCGCTATGCTGAGAAATCGGTAGCCCTTACTCACCGCTGGCTCGACAGGGCAGTTGCCAGGTTCAGGTCTACGGAACCGCGCTGGGGACATAATCAATACCTTTTCCCGATTGTACAGGGAAGCACATTCGATGATCTGAGGAGGATGTCTGCTGAAAAGACTGCTGAAGCCGGAATGGAGGGAAATGCCATCGGAGGTCTTTCTGTGGGAGAGCCGGCTGAGGAAATGTATCGTACCATTGAGGTTGTCAATGAGATACTTCCGGAGGACAAACCTCGTTATCTGATGGGAGTGGGAACCCCGGCAAACATACTGGAGGCCATCGAAAGAGGTATCGATATGTTCGACTGTGTGATGCCGACCAGAAACGGAAGAAACGGGATGCTGTTCACAAGCCAGGGAATAATAAATATAAAGAACAGGAAATGGATTGACGATTTCAGTCCTGTCGATCCTTCGGGACCTTCGCCTGTGAGCCTTAACTATTCAAAGGCCTATCTCAGGCATCTGATAATTTCCGGTGAGATACTCGGATCACAGATTGCAAGTATTCACAACCTTTCATTCTATCTCAGGCTGGTTTCAGATGCAAGAGAACGGATTGAAAATGGTACCTTCGGGAAATGGAAAGAACAAATGTTAAAAAAACTTTCAGCAAGGGCATGAATCTTCCCGGGTTAAAACTCATTGACCGCTATATTATCAGGAAGTTCCTGGGCACTTTCTTTTTTGCCCTTGTGATGATCCTTTCCATTGCCGTTGTTTTTGACTTTGCCGAGAAGATAGATAATTTCATGGAGCGTGAGGCTCCGGTAAAAGCCATAATATTTGACTATTATCTCAACTTTATCCCATATTTTGCCACCCTTTTTTCCCCGCTGTTTGTTTTTATCTCAGTGATCTTTTTTACTTCAAAAATGGCTGCCAACACCGAGATCATTGCTATTCTCAACAGCGGCATGAGTTTCAGAAGGATGATGGTTCCATATTTTGTTTCTGCTTTTCTTATTGCAGTCTTCACATTTATGCTTACCAACTTTGTTATTCCCACCTCAAACCTGAAACGGATAGAGTTTGAAGACAAGTATTACAGGGCCCGGACAAAGAGGATTCCGGTTATGAATATTCACAGGCAGGTTTACAGGAATGTACTTGTATATATGGAGTCATTCAATCCGATCAGCCAGGCCGGAAGGAATTTCACCATCGAGAGGTTCAATGATGAGGGAAAGCTTGAATCGAAGCTGTCGGGTGATATGGTTAGGTACGATACTGCGACCAGCAGATGGGTGGTTATTAATTACAGGCTCAGGGATATCACCGCAGGAGAGGATCGTATTTCGGAAGGAGAGCGCATCGACACAACTCTGGCTTACTTCAGTCCTGAGGATCTCTCAATGGGCCCGGAATTCGTAGGTACTATGACTTACAGCAGTCTTAATGAGTATGTTGACAAGCTGAGGCTGCAGGGGTCGGATGAGCTGAAACTGTTTCTGATAGAAAAGCATCGTCGTTTTGCGAGTCCGTTCTCGGTTTTCATTCTTACGATGATTGGAGTCTCGCTTTCATCGCGGAAGGTGAGAGGGGGCATAGGCATGAACATAGGTATCGGACTCGGTCTGAGTTTCTCATATATACTGTTCATGCAGTTTGCGTCGCAGTTCTCCCTTAAGGGAAATCTTGCTCCCATGCTGGCAATGTGGATTCCCAACATCCTCTACGCCTTTATTGCATTGGTGCTGTACAAACTTGCACCCAAGTAGGCGGGGCTTCATTTGAAAAACTTATATTGCGTCAGTTTTTAGAACTTAACCTGTAAATCACAGTTTAAAATGGCGGTAAGCAAGAAAATAAAGGAACTCCATGAGAAGAGAAAGCTGATCCTTCTGGGAGGCGGAGAGCAGGCTATTGAGAAACAGAAAGCCCTGGGCAAGCGGACTGCCCGCGAGAGGATTATAGCCCTTGTCGACAGGGATTCATTTGTGGAGTATGATCTTTTCGTGGAACATGATGCCCGCGATTTTGACATGGACAAAAAGTCGCTTCCGAGCGATGGTGTAATAATCGGTTCCGGAACCATTAACGGTGCCCCGGTAGCCGTTTATGCCCAGGATTTCACTGTTGCAGGCGGATCGCTTGGCATGATGCATTCCCGCAAGATCACCAAGATCATGGATTATGCTCTTAAGATGAGGATGCCACTTATAGGGATCAATGATTCAGGGGGAGCCAGGATACAGGAAGGTGTCAATTCGCTGGCAGGCTACGGTGAGATATTCTTCCGTAACACCATATCAAGCGGCGTTATACCACAGATCTCAGTTATCCTCGGACCCTGCGCGGGCGGAGCTGTTTATTCGCCGGCTCTGACCGATTTTGTATTTGTTGTGGATAATATCTCCAAGATGTTCATCACAGGTCCGGAAGTTATAAAGACAGTGCTTGGGGAAGAAATATCCATGGAGGATCTTGGCGGAGCAAGGGTACACAGTGAGGTTACAGGCAACGCACATTTCTTTGCCTCCAGCGAGGAGGAGTGTTTTGCCCAGATAAAGAAGCTGCTGACATTCATTCCATGGAATAACAGTCACGGGGCACAACCGGCAGAACCGCATGAGCCAGACGGGACATATGATCCGGAAAAGATTGTCCCCGACGATCCGACACTTCCATATGATGTGAGGGATGTTATAAGAGCTGTTGTCGACAGATCCGATTTTTTTGAGATCATGGAGATGTATGCCCGCAATATGGTAATAGGTTTTGCACGGGTTGGAGGAGTGACAGCAGGCTTTGTAGCCAATCAGCCTCTGGAGATGGCCGGTGTTCTTGATGTCGACTCATCCGACAAGGCCGCCAGGTTCATCCGCTTCTGTGATGCGTTCAACATTCCCATAATAACCTTAATGGACCTTCCTGGTTATCTTCCGGGTGTTGATCAGGAGCATGCCGGAGTTATCAGGCATGGAGCCAAGATACTTTATTCATATTGTGAAGCCACGGTGCCCAAGATCACAGTCATCCTGAGAAAAGCTTACGGCGGAGGATATATTGCCATGGGATCACGGCATCTCCGCGCCGACTTTGTGTTTGCGTGGCCGACAGCAGAAATTGCAGTTATGGGACCCGAGGGCGCTGCGAATATAATTTTCAGGAAAGAGATCATGTCGTCGGACGATCCTGATGAGATGCGCAAAAAGAAGGTTGAGGAATACAAGGCGAAATTTGCCAATCCCTATGTAGCGGCATCACGCGGGTATGTTGATGCAGTGATTGAGCCTGGAGAGACCCGCAGGTTCCTGCTTCATGCAATAAAGGCAACAGCCAACAAGTCAGTCAAGATGATAAGTAAGAAACACGGGAATCCGCCTTTCTGATCATTATCCTGTAACACTGAGGAGGAAAAAGTATGAAAGGAAAAGAAAGCGGCAGGCTGAATATAAACTCAACCATCTTCATAACAAGGCTGAGTAAGAAATTTGTCAACAGGAAAGCTTACAGTCCACCTGATCCCGGAAGAGTTATAAGCTATATCCCCGGGACCATCCTTGATATTCTTGTAACGGAAGGCCAGAAGGTCGGGAAAGGAGATGATCTTCTTATCCTTGAGGCGATGAAGATGCAGAACTTCGTTAAATCGCCGCTGGAAGGAAAAATTAAACGCATACTTATCAAAAAGGGCGACAGGGTAGGAAAGGGGACCGTGCTGCTTGAGATTGAAGGAGACTGACTACAGTGTACCTTCGAAGATCACATGCTCTGCCAGTTGTCCGGGTATAACAGGTTTCTCACTGTAGATGCCGAATACCGTAGAACCACTACCTGACATTGAGCTGAATACGGCGCCTGAGTCGTAAAATGCTGATTTCAGCTCCTTAATCACAGGATATTTAGGAAATATTATCTCTTCAAAATCATTTAAAACAGTGTCCTTCCACTCGTTCACCGGTCTGTTCAGAAGCAGTTCGAGCGGCGTTTCGGGTAATGAGGGCCTGCATTCTGCGTAGGCTTCCCTGGTGCCCGCCTGGATCCCGGGATTCGCCAGAACAATATGGTAACCGTTAAGAATGAAGGGTGCAGGATAAAGGATCTCTCCTCTGCCCGAAGCAAATGCAGGTACCTGGTCGATGAAGAAAGGGCAGTCGCTTCCAAGGGCGGCTGCGATCTCCTTAAGTTTCGCATTACCGATCGACAGGTTGAAAATACGGTTGATGGCACGCAGAGCTGATGCAGCATCGGATGAGCCACCTCCGAGACCGGCTCCGGCCGGGATCCTTTTGTGAAGGTGAATATGGAGTGCCGGTACCCGAAATGATTCCCTCAGCTTTCTGACCCCGAGGAGTACAATATTGTCCTCAGCAGCTCCGGGTATGTTGTTCCCGCTTATTGCCAGAGCATCCTTTTCCGATCCTTCAGGGGCCCTTACAATCTCAAGAGCATCACAAAGGCCGACAGGATAGAACATCGTCTCAATGTCATGATAGCCGTCAGGACGCCTGCGTGTTATCCTCAGTCCCAGGTTGATTTTTGCCTTCGGAAAAACGAGCATTTATCAGTGTTTACTGCAAAATTATCATAACGAACGGTTTTTTTGCACATAATCTTATCAATTTGCTTTTTCAACAAGTTTTAAACAGAATTATGTTTGTAAGATCAAAATACATTCCGGTTTTTTAAGTAGTGTATTTTTTACCTTTGGTCAGCCCTGCGAGGAATTGGGAGTATCTTATAAGTTACATTAAATCAGCGAAATAAATTTGATGGCCAGACAAAAACCAGTGCCACGGCCAGTTGTGGCACAACTACCTGATTTCGGGAAGGTGCCGCCTCAGGCGCTCGATATGGAGGAAGCTGTTCTTGGAGCAGTTATGCTCGAGAAGGAAGCTGTGATAGCTATTCTCGACATCCTTAAGCCTGCCAGTTTCTACAAGGAAGCGCACCAGAAGATATTCAAGGCCATTACAGACCTTTCGATGCGGGAATACCCGGTGGATCTTTATACGGTAACGGAAGAACTCAGGATCCACAATGAGCTCGACAGTGTTGGCGGCCCGGTTTATCTTACACAGCTTACGGCGAAGGTGGTTTCGGCTGCTAATGTCGATTATCATGCAAGGATAGTAGCCCAGAAGTACATACAACGGGAGCTCATCAGGGCATCGACCGAGATTCTCAACAGGTCGTTCGACGATTCTGTTGATGTTACTGAGCTTCTTGATTTTTCGGAGAATGAGCTCTTTCAGATAGCCGAGGGAAACATAAAGCGGGAGGTATCTCCCATAAATATGGTTATCAAGGAAGCCATCCGCGAGATCGAAGAGGCCGGAAAAAGGGAGGATGCACTGGTCGGGATACCGTCAGGTTTTACGGGGCTCGACAGGCTTACCTCCGGTTGGCAAAAGGCAGAACTTGTTATCATAGCTGCTCGTCCGTCGATGGGGAAAACTGCTTTCGCCCTGTCGATGGCCCGTAACATGGCTATTGACCATGGAAAGAAGGTTGCCATCTTTTCCTGTGAGATGTCGTCTATACAGCTTGTAAACAGGCTTATCATAGCCGAGACAGATATACCTGGAGAAAAGATAAAGAACGGGCGTCTGACCGAGGATGAATGGAAGCAGCTCGACTTAAGGATAAAAAAACTGGTTCAGGCTCCTGTTTTCATTGATGATACGCCTGCTATATCGGTTTTCGAACTCAGGGCAAAGTGCCGGCGTCTGATGGCTCAGAAGAAACTCGATGTTGTGATAGTCGACTATCTCCAGCTGATGTCCGGACCAGAGAATGCAGGGAGCAGGGAACAGGAGGTAAGCAATATTTCGCGATCGCTGAAGAGCATAGCCAAGGAACTCAACGTTCCCATTCTTGCACTTTCCCAGCTTAACCGCTCGGTTGAAATGAGGGGTGGCACCAAGCGGCCTCTTCTTTCCGACCTGAGGGAATCAGGAGCCATTGAACAGGATGCCGATATGGTGGTTTTCATCCACAGGCAGGAAAAATTCGGGATCCCGACCTTTGAGGATGGCAGCTCCACCAGGGGTATCGCAGAGATTATCCTTGCAAAGAACCGTAACGGTCCCGTCGACGACGTAAAACTCAGGTTCCGGGAGGAAAAAGCCCAGTTTGTGGATATTGACGAGTTCGATATTGAAGCAAATCCCTCAGTTGCTGAGGGATCTCAGAGTATCACCCTGGGCTCAAAGATGAATCACGATGGTCTGAGACACAATGTTGAACGATTTGATCAGGAATCTGACCTGCTTAATGAACCTCCTTTTGCCTAGTCGATCCTGAAGAAGAATTTCATTCCGATGCTGTTGTATTTCAGATTGTTGAATCCGGCGTAGACTCCGGCTTCGCCAATGAAGAATATCTCGCTGAGGCTATAGCCTATTTCCGTATGGTGATCGCGGTTCCTTGTTCCAAGGTAAGCGACTGTCAGGTTTTCCCGCATCAGCGTGTTGCTCAGACCGGGCAGAAATTTCAGGAGCAGGTAGGGAGTGGTGTACCTCAGGTGCGCTTCCCCGAAAAACCCGGGTGTATTGAGGGAATAATAGGCAGGAAGCATGAAAGCATCTTCATACTTCTCTAAAAGGATCCTTATCGGCTGCGGATTGAAGTGGAAGAAGTCGAACCATGTTAATCCCCTTTTGCCGGTAATTCCCCCCGTCCTTATTCTCCATCTGAACTCGCTGAATGGGCCGGTTTCACGCCTCTGCGACACCTCCAGGCGGAACATGTCAAAGTGATCGTACTCTCCGGTATAGGGTGCGGACAGGTTTGCGCCGTGCTTCCATGTAACCATAAAGGTTGGCCAGTCGGATCGCTGCGGCGACTTGTTCCCGTTATACACCCTGTATTTCTGGTAAGGAGTAAATGTAACATTTGTTACAAATTCAAAATGCTTATTATCCGACAGATAACTGACGGCCCCGCTCAGCGGGTCGATATATTCATTTTCCGGAATGTTTGGGGAGTATACCCTCTTCGTGTCAAATATTGAGAATGTAGTATTGTTGTCCAGGAGCCTGCGTTCCTCATATCCTCCTTCGAAGTTCAGCTTCAGTCCGTTGATTATTTCTTTCTCATAGCCGAGAGTCAGGTATCCGCTTTCGTATAATTTCATGTAGTTACGCTCCATGAGAAGTGATGTGAAGGAATTAATCAGCGGATTTATTCCTCCATTCTTTCCCAGATCGGTGCTTGTACTGCCAATCCTGAAATATACCTGGGAAGGATTCATTCCCTGAGCGGAATAGCTGGCATTGACCCTCCACATTAGCTTCTCCCTGCTGAAAGCATAGCGGAAGTCGGGGTATATGGATATGCTCCGGGAATGTCTGAGCTGTTTATTAATCCTGAAGTCGAGCCCGTAGATAAAGCCATCCACTGTATTGAAGCTAAGGCTTTTAAGGTTCATCAGACCACCATAGGTAAATCTTAATCCCGAGGTATCCGACCAGCTGTGGCCCGACATGATCCGGTTAAATGTGGTTTTGAATCCGGATGTCCTTTTCTTGCTGCCCTGAAAAGAAGCTGTGTCCGGGACGTTTTTCCGGATCTCTGAGGCCGCGGCTTTTGCACTGTCGCTTTTCCTGACACTGAGCAGTTCAAGTTCCGAAAGTGGAATAGGCCTTATGTCAGCCCAGTATGAACTGTCTTTCCTTGAT
>ENA-UOWG01004022-UOWG01004022.1-activated-sludge-metagenome-genome-assembly--contig:-NODE-4022-length-10583-cov-5.265767_pt1 | contig 10583 bp, 7 predicted proteins | sample MGYA00238147_ERZ761563 | MGnify/ENA primary metagenome ERZ761563 (study PRJEB28884, sample SAMN05720216) | anaerobic digester metagenome | isolation source: active sludge of municipal... | reverse complement strand
AAGCTGGAGCGTTGGTGACGCGCATGAATCGTGAATGACTAAGGGTTTAAGTTTAGTGGCTGAACGGCAGGTTCTGTTTGATGCGATACTCGTCCGACGCATCAACCACAGCCGGACCCCGCAGCGCGCGGCGGCGTTTGGGGCTCTTGGATTGGCATAAATGCCGCCGGCCGGCGCTGGCGCGCAGCACTTTTCCGCGGGCCGTGATCTTGAACCGTTTAGCCGCGGACTTCTTGGTCTTAATGCCTTTTGGACGTCGCATAAATCTATTCGCTTTTTCTTAAAAAGAGCGGGTAATATACGAAGCGCACACTCACGAATCAAGCGTATTTTTGAGATTTGCATCGAATACCCGGCCGGGAATAAATGGCAGCCCCGGCTGGCTCTGCGAAGAACCGCCGCGCTGCTGATAATCTCTGCTATCCCCGGAACAGTTCGGGCGATTGGCCCGATGCCGGCCGCCGACCGCAATCGCCCCACCGGGAAACAGGGCGCGCCCTGGGGGCGGCGGCTTTGAATCGGCCCAAGGCAAACCGCCTCGATCATTTGCCGGACCCAGCACCAACTTGCCTGGCCGATTCCACGCCGGGCCCATTTGGAAATTGCCGTTCGCGACTGACCCATTGCCTGCCGGCCGTTTAAGTCCGGCTGCCGCTGGGATCAAAGTTGCTTCCATCGTCCCGGCCCGGGTTGGCCCGGCCCAGGCGCTTCCACTCCCGGCGCGCTAACTGTGCCGCGCCTCGGATAAGCACTTAAATAATAGTACCTCCAGTTACGCCAATCGGCGTTCCTCATTTCAGCAAGTTAAGGAAGAACGTGATATTCAACGCGTTGACCGAATCCACCAGAAACGTTCCCACCAGGGGCACCACCAGAAACGCGCGGGGCGCCGGGCCGAAGGTTTCCACCAGCGCTTTCATGTTGGCCATGGCATTGGGAGTGGCGCCCAGGCCGAAGCCGCAGAGACCGCCAGCCATTACGGCCGCTTCAAAATCACGGCCCATCAGCCGGAAAACCACCCACCCGGCATAGACCGCCACCACGGCTACTTGCACCGTCAGGATAAGAAGCATCGGCAGCGCGGTATTGGCCAACTCGGCCAGGTTCAGACTCATCAGGGCGGTTGCCAGAAACACCCCGAGGCAGACCGAAGCCAGCGTATCAATAATTTCGCTGTCCACCCAGGACAGTTGGGCGGCGTCCAGCAAGTTGCGCACGCCAACGCCGAGCAGGATCGCGCCCATATAGACCGGAAAGGTGATGCCCGTTTGTTGAATGAAATAGCTAATCCATGCCCCGATCTTGAGGCACACCAGCAACAGCAGCAGATGCGTGAACAACGGCCGCCCAAACCCGGCGCAGCGGCGGAGGTCGTTCAAAATGCCCGCCTCACCCGTGCGGCCGGCTTCCAGGTGTATTTGCGCGCCAACGCGGGATTTGAGGTGGTGGCGGCGAATCAACCATCCGCCCACCGGCCCGCCAATCAAGCCGCCGCAGACCAGGCCAAAGGTTGCCGCAGCCGCCCCCGCCACCGCGGCCGTGGGCAAGCCGGCGCGCGCCAGGTCAGCGGCAAAGCCCAGCGCCGTGCCGTGCCCGCCAATCATGGTCACACTGCCGCAGACCAGGCCCAGCAACGGCGGCGCGCCGATCAGTTTGGCCAGCGCCACGCCGATGCCGTTCTGCGCCACGGCCAAGGCCGCCGCCGCCCCCCAGAAAAGCAGCACCTGCGCGCCGCCGCGCCGCACCAGTTCCCAGCGGGCATTCAGGCCAATGCACGCAAAAAAGGCCACCAGAAACGGGGTGTTCACATGCTTGCCCGGCGCCTGGAACCATTCCGGCTCCGCCGTCACCAGCCAGGTCCACCAGCGCGCCGTCACGTGGATTTGAAACCGGGCCGCAAAGGCGCCCGAAAGGTGTCCCAGCAGCAGCAGCGCCGATACCAGCAGGCCGCCGACGACCGGGGCGGGGATGTTGAAGCGCGCGAGCAGGCGAAAGCGTTTGACGAGCCATTCGCCTGCCAGCAATACCGGGATGGCAAGGATGGCTATGAACAAGGCAGGAATAACTATCAGGGTTTCCGAGCCGCTCATCGCGCGAAAATCAGGCGCAGCCTAAACCTCGAACGCCGGAATGACAACGGAATCCCGCCGCCAAATTGCTACCCACCGCTTTACGGCCGTTTCCGGCAGATTTGGAATTCGACACCCGCTGCCGGATTTGCTACCCAGCTTGGCGTGCGTTCCGAAATCATCAAAGATATCACGCGCATAGTGGTGAAACTGGGCACCGGCGTCCTGACGGATAGCCGGAAGCAGCCGGAGCTGGCCCAAATGGAGCAATTGGTGGGGCAATTGGCCGAACAACGGCAGGCCGGCCGGGAAGTGCTGGTCGTTTCGTCGGGAGCCGTGGGGGCGGGCATGGGCGCGCTGGGCTTTTCGCAGCGCCCGCGCGCGCTGGCTGATCTGCAGGCATGCGCGGCGGTGGGGCAGTCGCGGTTGATGGCGGTGTATGACGAGCTTTTCGGGAAGCATGGCCTGGCGGTTGCCCAAATCCTGCTCACGCACGACGACCTGGAGCACCACGAACGCCACCTCAACGCCCGCAATACCCTGGTGACGCTCCTGGAGCATGGGATTATTCCCATCATCAATGAGAACGACGTGATCTCTTTCACCGAGTTGAAGTTCGGCGACAACGACCTGCTCTCGGCCCTGGTGGCTTCGCTGCTGCCGGCGGATTTGCTGCTCATCCTGACCACCGTGGACGGCGTGCTGGAGAATTTCGGCAAAGCCAATTCCCGGACCATCCCCCTGATCCGGCGGGTGGACGCGGCGCTGGAGCAAACTGCGACCGGCACCCGCAGCGCCACGGCGGTCGGCGGGATGGCCTCGAAAGTTCAGGCCGCCAAAATCGTGATGCGCGCGGGCATCCCGCTGGTCATTGCCTCGGGCCGCAAGAAACGCGTGATCGCCCGCGTGATGGCGGGCGAGGAGGAGGGCACGCTTTTCGTGCCCCAGCCCACCCGGCTCAAGGGCCGCAAACGCTGGATTGCCTTCTTTCATCACCCCAAAGGCGCGCTGTATGTGGATGCCGGAGCGCGGAAAGCCGTGCGCGAAGGGGGCAAAAGCCTCCTGCCGCCCGGCATCACGCGCTGCGACGGCGATTTTGCCGCCGGTGAGGTGGTGCGCATTTGCGACCAGGACGGCACGGAGTTCGCCCGCGGCATCGCCGGGTTTGGCGCCGCGGAAATCAAGGCCCGCAAGCTCCAGCGCGTCGAAGTTGTCCATCGGGACAACCTGGTCATCCTGTGATGCTCCTCCCGCGCGAGCGAGCCCGGAATATGGATAAGAAAACGCCCCGGCAAAAAATCCCGCCCGGTCGCCGCGCTTCCCGCCCACGCCCTCTTGCATGAAACGAACTCCCGCCATTAACGATTTGCTGGCCATCATGGCCCGGCTCCGGTCGCCGCGCGGCTGCCCCTGGGACCGGCAGCAAAATCACCGGACCCTCCGCTGGCACGCCGTCGAGGAGGTTTATGAATTGCTCGATGCCATCGAGGCCGGCGACGACCACGAGTTGGAGGAGGAACTGGGCGATGTGCTCTTGCAGGTGGTGTTCCACTGCCAACTGGCCAGGGAACGGGGCGCGTTTGATTTCGAGCGCGTCGCCCGCCGCATCGCGGATAAATTGATCCGCCGCCATCCGCATGTATTCGGCCGGCTCCGGGTCAAAAACGTGGACCAGGTCTGGGCGAACTGGGAGCAAATCAAGCGCGCCGAAAAACAGGGAACCCGGCATGCCCGCCCTTCCGCTCTGGACGGCATTCCGCGCTCGCTGCCCGCGCTGCTGCAAGCCGCCAAACTCGTGCGCAAAGCGCGCAAAGCCAAGCTGTTGCCGCCCGAAACCACCCCGCCCGTCCGCACCCGGCGGGAATTGGCCGCGCAGCTTTTTGCGCTGGCGCAATATGCGCAGGAACGGGGCTGGTCCGCCGAGGATTTGCTGCGCCGCGAAACCCGGCGGCGCGAACGCGCGCTCCGCCGGCGCGAACAGATGCCGGAAGCGCGGCGTTGACGCCGCCCGCGCGGTTCGCGTTTTCCGCCGCACACCAACCTCCCCAACGCACCACCGCCGGCATCAAGAGCCTTCCCGCCGGCACCTGCTGCGGCTTCAGGATCCGGCGGCGGGGCGGCTGTTTCACCGTCAGCTCGGTGGTCCGCTTGCGCAAAGGGCGCCGGACGGGCCGGGGCTGAGAAAGGCAGTTCCGCCCTGAAACCCGCGCCGCCGTTCGCCGGGGTAGCACCGGGAACCGTGATGGCGCTCCTCCTGCTGGAGCGCGCTCTCCCACCGAGCGACGCTTTGCGCCCGCCCTTTTGAGAGTCCCGGCTCGACTCCGGGCGGCGCCTGTGCTTTCTTTCCAGCGTGCTATGACTGACCCGCGTTATCGAAAACTGGCAAAGTTGCTCGTCGAATACTCGACCGCCCTGAAGCGGGGCGATTGCGTCCTGCTGGATATGATTGATGTGCCCGATGCGTTTGCCATAGAACTCATGCGGGCGGCGCGGGCGGCGGGCGCCACACCTTTCATCGAAATCCGCCATACCCGCGTCAACCGCGAGATTCTGCGCGATATCCATCCCCGGCACGCCCGCCTGCTGCGGGACTTCGAGCTGTTCCGGATGAAGAAGATGCAGGCGTATATCGCCCTTCGCGGCAGCGACAACGCCAGCGAAAACGCGGACGTGCCCGGCCATCAGATGGCGCTCTACAGCCGCATCACCCGGCCGGTGCTCGACTACCGGGTCAAAAGGACGCGCTGGTGCGTGCTGCGCTGGCCCACCCCCAGCATGGCCCAGGCCGCCGGCATGAGCACCGAGGCCTTTGAAGATTTCTACTTCGAAGTCTGCACGCTGGATTATCGCCGGATGGGCCGCGCCATGACGCCGCTGGTGTGCTGGATGCAGCGCACCGACCGCGTCCGCCTCAAGGGCCCCGGCACGGACCTGGCGTTCAGCATCAAAGGCATGGGTGCCCAGATGTGCAAAGGGGATCGAAATATCCCCGATGGCGAGGTGTTCTCCTGCCCCGTCAAGGACTCCATCAACGGGCGCATTCAGTTCAATACGCCCACCCTGTATTCCGGCACCAAATTCGAGAACGTCTGCCTGGAATTCAAAGCCGGCCGGATCGTCAAAGCCACGGCGAACAACACCCGCCGCCTCAACGAGATTCTGGATACCGACCCCGGCGCGCGCTACACCGGCGAGTTCTCTTTGGGCCTCAACCCCCTGATCCAAAAGCCGATGTGCGACATCCTGTTCGACGAAAAGATCGCCGGCTCCCTGCACCTGACCCCGGGGCAGGCCTATGAGGAATGCGACAATGGCAACCGTTCGGCGGTGCATTGGGATATGGTGCTGATTCAGCGGCCCGACTGGGGCGGCGGCGAAATCTGGTTCGACGACCACCTGATCCGCAAAAACGGCCTGTTTGTGCCAAAGGACTTGAAGCCGCTCAACCCGGCAAACTTGAAATAAGCCCGCCCGTCAAGGTGCCAATTCCATAAGCGTTTCCGGCCCGGGGCCACCCCCGGCGGCGATCATAGCTGATGCCCCAGGGACAAAGCCTGCTGGCATAGCCTTCCGGCCTATTTTGCCGGAACCGTGAGGAGCCCCCCGTTTTTTACATAACCCCCGTCTTTCCAGCCTCATCCATAGCCACTATCGAGCCGTGTACAAGGGGTGTACAAGGGATGCTCACCGGAGGTACATAGGATTTATCGTTGTACACCCGGTGAGCATCCCTTGTACACCCCTTGTACACGGCTTGAAGGTAGGGTGAAAGTGGCGTGATTACAAGGAGTTGTGGCTTTTTGAGGGTATTGAGAGTCCGGGCGGCTTTGGGGGCGGTTTTCAGGGTGGTTTTCGCCGTTGAAACTGCGGGGCTGAGGGGGAAAGCGGAAGTCGGAGGCAGGTGGGTGGGACCGAAGCTTCAGAACTTGCCTGTTTGGCTCCCTGCAGGAAACGGCAACCGTATGCCGTATGAGGGTGCGCTGCCTGCCCGCGCCCCCTCTTTTCCATGCCGACGACATATTTTTGCACGGCGTTAAGTGTGAACTCGACGGGCTAAGCAGTTTTCCCTGAGTTGCCGGAGAATGGGGAGGAACGTGATTGAATCGCTAACCCTCGCGCCAGCCGGGCGCCCCTGCCTTGATAATGAACGGCGAGCTGGGCAAAGGCAGGAATGGATTGGGGCGGGGAGTTGGCGTCTAAAACCGCGGCTTGCTTTGGAGGGATTTCAGGTTCATGCTCGGGGCATGGCGTCAGGGCCGCTAGTAGCCGCAGTGGCAGTTTTGATCTTTGCGGGAGCGAGCTTCTTCTTCGCTCTTGCGGAGACGGCGTTGTTTTCCCTGAGTAAATGGCAGGTGCGCCAACTGGCCGGACGGCCATCCCGGGCGGGGAGCGCCGTGGCGCAGTTGCTGGCCGAACCGCAGGATTTGCTGGCGACGATGGTGCTGGGGAATACGTTTGCCAGCGCGGCGATGCTGGCGGTGGCGCTGTGGGAGGCCATCCACGGGCAATGGCCGCTGGTGGCGACCGTGGCGGGATTGCTGGTCTTGAACCTGATCGGGTGCGAGGTGTGGCCCAAAACGCTGGCCGTGCGGCGGCCGGAGCAGTGGGCTTTGCGGGTGGCACGGCCGATGGCGTTCCTGCTGCGGTTTGGCCTGCCGCTGTGCCGGGGGGCGCAGAAGGTCAACACGGCCATCCTGGGGATGGTTGCGCGCCGGACCGGGTCGCCGGGAGCCGTTGTGACGGATGCGGACTACCAGGAATTGCTGGAGATGGCCTTTCAGCAGGGGGCGCTGGCGCAATCCGAGAAGGAGATTATCCTGCAAATCATCAACCTGGACCAGCGCACCGCCCGGGAAGTGATGAAGCCGCGGTCGCGGATGGCGGCCATCTCCAGCGACCTGTCCGCGGAGGAGATGATCGCCGCGGCGCGCAAATACCGGCATCGCCGGCTGCCGCTTTATGATGAGGAGACCGATACCATCGTGGGCGTGCTCAACACCCGGGCGTTGCTGCTGAACCCGCAGATAGACCTGGCGGATGCCATTGAGCTGCCATCGTTCGTGCCCGAGCTGATGAATCTGCTGCAACTGTTCCGGGCCTTGCAGCGGCAGCAACGCGGGCTGGCGATCGTGCTGGACGAGTTCGGCGACACGGCGGGCATTGTGACGATGGAGGACATCCTCGAGGAAGTGATCGGCAAAATCCAGGGCGAGGCCGAGGCGGAGGGGTTTGTGATGGAACGATTGGAGCCGGGGCGCTGGCGGGTGGCCGGCACGCTGCGGTTGGACGATTTCCGGCGGGAATACCCGGCGCTGGCGGATGTGCCGGAAGTCGAAACGATGGGCGGGCTGCTGGCGAGCCTGCTGGACGTGGTGCCGGCGCGCGGCGATGCGGCGACGTTCAGCGGACTCCGGCTCACGGCGCAGGCGGCCGACGAGCGGCGCGTGCGGGAGTTGCTGGTGGAAGTCATGCGTTAACGCCCGGAAACCCCATGACGGCCCACACCCTCATCTGGACGATCTTCGGCGCGTGCCTGGGGCTGTCGTTTGTATTGGCGGGCATGGAGGCGGGGGTGTTTGCCTTGAGCCGCCTGCGCCTGCGCCGGCAGATGCGCGCCGGGAAGCCCTCGGCCAAGGTGCTGCATGATTACCTGGAGAACCCGGAAAACTTTCTCTGGACGATTCTGGTGGGCAGCACCCTGGCGAACTTCCTGATCCTGGGCTGGCTGGTGGTGCAGTTGCACGCGGCCCTGGCCGGCCGGCGGCTGTGGTTCTTCGGGGTGTTCGTGGTGGCCGTATTCCTGTTCTACACGTTCTTTGATTTGCTGCCCAAGATGCTGTTCCGGAGGTATCCGAACCGGCTGTGCGTGGCGCTGGCGCGCCCGTTTCGGCTGATCCACCTGGCGCTGCGCCCGCTGGTGGCGCTGGTGGAGGCGTTCTCCGGCGCGCTGCTGCGCTGGCGGGGCGGCAAGGCGTTCACCGGCCATTTATTTGGCAACCGCGAAGAGGTGCGCCTGCTGATGCAGGAGTCCGCGCAAGTGCTGACCTCCGAGGAGCGCCAGATGATCAACCGCGTGCTGGATTTGCAGGCGCTGACGGTGCGGCAGGCGATGCGGCCCCTGGAGCAGGCGGTCACCCTGGCGGCGCAAACGCCGGCGAGCGCGGCGCTGGCGCTGTGCCGGGAGCGGAAGTTTACCCGCCTGCCGGTGTGGGAGATGCGCGGCGGCGAGCAGCGGATCATCGGGATGCTGGCGGTGAACTCGCTGCTTTACCAGCCGGCCCTGGATGAGCGCCGGCCGGTGAGCGACTACATGAAGCCGCCGTTCTTTCTGGCGGAAGACCTGCGCCTGGAGGTGGCGCTGCGGCGCTTGCAGCGGAGCGGGCAGCGGCTGGCGATTGTGCTGGGGCGCGACCGGCGCGAGATCGGCATCCTGAGCCTGCAGGATGTCCTCAAGCTGATCTTCGGGGAGGTGAGTTTATAGCATGAACGGCGAGGCCCTGCTTTCCATTGCCCTGCACGTGCTGGGCGTCATCGTGCTCGTTCTGCTGAATGGGTTCTTCGTCGCCGCCGAGTTCGGCCTGGTCAAGGTGCGGGACACGCAACTCAGTCCCCTGGCCCGCGACGGGCAGCGGCGGGCGCAGGTGGCGGTATTTATTTTGCAGCGGCTCGATTCGTTTCTGAGCGCGGCGCAACTGGGCATCACGCTGACCAGCCTCGGGCTGGGCTGGATCGGGGCGCCGGTGTTCGCCGTGCTGTTGAAGCCGGTGTTCGACCTGGCGGGCGTGGAATCGCCGGAACTGCGCGAGTGGGTGGCCTTTCTGGTCGGATTTTCCATCATCACCTTCCTGCACATCAGCGCCGGGGAGCAGGCGCCGAAATGGCTGGCCATTCAGAAGCCGCTGGCAACGACTTTGTGGGTGTCCTATCCGTTGCTCTGGTTCTACCGCGCTTCCTATCCTTTCGTCGTGCTGCTGAATGATTCGGCGCAGTGGATGCTGCGCCAGGTTGGCCTCGGGCCGACCAGCGAAGGGGGGCGCACGCACTCCGAGGAGGAACTGCGCCTGCTGTTGTGGGCCGCGCAAAAGCAGGCGGGCGGCTCGGCCCTGGGCCGGGACATTGTTCTGAACGCGCTGGATCTGCGGCGGCGGGTCGCGCGCGAGGTGATGCGCCCGCGGCATGAGATTGTGGCGCTTGATACCGAGGCCAGCATCGCTGAATGCCTGGACGTGGCGGAAAAGACGCATTACTCGCGCCTGCCGTTGTGCGAAGGGGGAAACCTCGATCGGACGCTGGGGGTGGTGCATATCAAGGACCTTTATACGATGCGCACCAAGGCGCGGCGCGGGGCGGACTTGCTGCCGGTCGCCCGGAAGCTGATCTACATTCCCGAGACCGCACGGCTGGAGAAGCTGCTGCAGTTCTTCCTGGAACGGAAGCTGCACCTGGCCATTGTGGTGGATGAATACGGCGGCACGGCTGGCATGGTGACGCTGGAGAACATCCTCGAGGAGTTGGTGGGGCAGATTCAGGATGAGTTTGACCAGGAAAAGCCGCTGCTGGTGCCGGCCGGGGAAAACACCTGGGAAGCGGCGGGAACGCTGCCCTTGCATGAGCTGGAGGAACTGGTGGGGGAACCGCTGCGTGAAGAAGGCATCTCCACAGTCAGCGGCTTTCTCACGCGACGGCTGGATGGTTTTCCCAAAGTGGGCGACGTGTTGAAGCTCGGGGCCTGCAAACTGCAAGTCGAGGAGATGGCGGGGATGCTGGTCGCCCGCGTAAAGGTGACCCGCACGACGACGGGCAGCCCGAAAGCCGGGCTTAGTGGCTAACTCCTTTCGGGGAGAGACTGGCCCGGCTTCGTCCGCGCATGGCCCCCATAAGCCAGCGCCTTGCCTGTCTTTGGCGCCTGTTCCCGCGCTTGCAAAAGAACGCGCTGAGGAACCGCAGCCGCCCTCTTCGCCTCGCGTATCCAAGGCGAAACGTACGAGTTTGTCCGGGAGATTATCAGGGCAGGAAAAGGCTGGCCAGCGCGGGCAAATCGAGGCTAGCCTGAGCCAACATGGACCGGCGTTTGAACAGGGATTATCGTGCCCGGCTGGCGATTATCCGGGTAGCTCTGGGGCTGTTGCTGTGCGCGGTGGGGGCGCCAATGGCTGCCGGGGCCGCGGAGACGATTTACATCGTCAAACGCGGGGATAGTGTCTATAGCATCGGGCGGCGTTATGGCGTCTCTCCGGCCGTGCTGGCCGAGCGCAATGGGCTGAACCGGAATTTCTACATCTCCGCCGGCCAGCGGCTGCGAATCCCGGCGCGGCGCGTTGCCCCCGCGAAAAAGCCCGCCGCAAAGCCACCGCCGCCCAGTGTGCTGCCGCGCGCGGTGCGGGTCGACGATTCGCTGAGCGCGCGCGAACTGGCCAAGGCGGTAACCACGCGCACCGGCATCACCGCCGCGCAGGGGCCGCTGATCTACAGCGACGGGGGCGAATATTACGTCAACCGCGCGCTGGCGCCGGC
>ENA-UOWG01004021-UOWG01004021.1-activated-sludge-metagenome-genome-assembly--contig:-NODE-4021-length-10583-cov-6.841850_pt1 | contig 10583 bp, 11 predicted proteins | sample MGYA00238147_ERZ761563 | MGnify/ENA primary metagenome ERZ761563 (study PRJEB28884, sample SAMN05720216) | anaerobic digester metagenome | isolation source: active sludge of municipal... | reverse complement strand
ACATTCTCTATCGGCCTGGTTGAGCCATCAGCCATAAGTATGGGGGTGCCGGAGAGAAAACAGCCGCCGCCTCCTCCACCACTACCTCCGCTGCTACCTCCACTGCTACCCCCACTAGGAGGCGGATCTGATGGCGGTGGCGTAGATGGTGTTGTCGGTGTTGTTACTGGCGCTGATACGTTCGAACTGATCTCAGCAACCACGATCGGTTTAATTTTTAAATCATTTCTATCGGGATTCTGTCTTAATGTCTCCCGCTCAATAGCCATTGTGCCGTCTTCTGCTATCATAATAAGCGGCCTATTAATAATTTTACTTTCTTTTAATACGGGGACTACCTTAGCAGCAACGACAGGTTTCTGCTCTTCTAAGATAGCTTGCGGCGCTATAGCTGCGGCGGTTGTAGTCAAGTCTTTTGCTATCTCGACAGGTGCCTGTCCGCTCTTTTCTTCTATAGCTTTACTTACAGCTTCCGAAGAAATCTCGAGCCTTTGGCTCGAGCTTTCGGCATCCAGATAATCATCAGGCCCAGCCAAAAGATTGGCTGCGCAAATCAGAATGCCAACTGCCATTATTATTGTTATTCTAAGTATTTTTTTCATTTTTATCCCTCGTTACCATATTTACATTTCATCATTCCCGGCTGTCTCATCAATGTCTACGGCTGAACCACACGGGGAAACATCTGCAATACTATCGTTAGTTATGTCATAATCGGCCAGGGATTCTTCTTGGCTGTCACCGGCATTGATCTGTAGCTCTAAACTATCAGAGCCCAATTCCTCTATTTGGCTTTGATATAATAGCATCCTGTCCTCTTTGGCCCTGACTTTCATTGCATCCTGCTTGGCCTCTTGCGAAATTACCAAGCCATAACTTGAGCCTTCGGAAGCCAGATAGTTGGCCGGCTCAGCCCAGAGATTGGCTGCACAAATAAGAATCCCCGCCAGCATTATTATTCCTGTAAATGTAAGTTTTTTCATTACAGTTCCTTATGTCAAACTCATTGCTTATATCTAGTTACTAACAACTATTCATCGGCGCCTTGCCACGGATCATGCCCAGGTCCGCTATCTTGAGGCTTTTCTGGAGGAGCGACAATATCCATAGGAGGCGTTTGCGCTATAGCCGGTATTGCGTCCTCAACCTCAGAATCGCAATCAATGTCTTCGCTGCGATCTTCCAAATCTAATCCTCTCTCTGCTTGCTGATATGCAACATTACTGTTTTCGGTATTAGTTTTTAAAACCGCTGTTTTAGCAGCCGCGGGCAATACATAACCGTAGCTGTTGCTTTCCGAAGATAGATATTGCTCCGGCTCAGCCCAGAGATTGGCTGCACAAATAAGAATCCCCACCAGCGTTATTATTCCTATATTAATTAGTCTATTCATAGATTATCCCCTATTTAGTCTCCTTAGCGACTTTTCCCTGTATCGCCGCCACTGCATCCTAATTTTCCGCAAGTGCCTGTATCGGTATCATGCGGGTCTTCATCGCCTGCAAAGGGATCAAACACTCCCTCCATCCCGCCATCGCCGGGATCCTCCTGAGCTCCGCCGCCGGCAATGCCATCGGGCAATATCGCGTCTGCAGACCCCCCGGAACCAGCGCCTCCCGCAGCCTCTGCTTCTATAACGTCTGCGGATAATGTATCTATCTCATCCTGGTACAATAATAACCTACCGGCTCTGGTCTGCTGAGCCCCTAAGGCCTCAAGCTTAGCTTCTTTAGAGATAGATAGGCCATAACTTGAGCCTTCGGAAGCCAGATAGTTGGCCGGCTCAGCCCAGAGATTGGCTGCACAAATAAGAATCCCCGCCAGCATTATTATTCCTATATAAGTTAGTTTTTTCATATTCTTCCCTTCTTTAAGTCGTTTACTAACAATTAATCTCCATCGCCAAATTGACGCGGCGGAGCACACTCTCCGGCTGTACATCCGGGACCACCAGTTGGCGTATCGGGGCTGTCTATAGAGCCTTTCCCCGCATCACTGCTTATTCCACCTAGATCAGGAGAATTATCTGAAGTGGATGCAGGATAATCGCTCTGGACATCAGTCTCGGTTGTTTTTAATTCTAAGTTCTCCTCGCCTGCAATATCTATTTCATCCTGATATAACAATTGTCTGTCGGCCTTAGCTTTTACAGCCTCTTGTTTGGCTTGACTAGAAATAACCAAGCCATAGCTTGAACTCTCTGAACTTAGATATTTATCCGGCTCAGCAAAAAATAGAGCAGGAAATGACAACATTACAATAGTAACTACTAAAATGGTGAATATTATCTTTTTCATTTTTCCCTCTCTATTCAGTATCATGCAGTTTAAACGCTCTTTCCCTGCCTCCGCCGCCGCCTTCTCTGATGACCGGCACAATTATCGGCTCAGGATCAGGCTCGGGATCGATTCGCTCTATAATGGGCGGATCAACGCTTATCGTACCGACTGAACCTGTATCGCTATCGCCAGGCTCATTTGTACCCGGACCATCTACAATTTCAAAATCTTGATCTGCCCCATTTGGTTCAGCCGGTGTTATATCTCCAATCCCTCCAAAACGGCCAAATGGCTCAGCGGGCTGATCTGTGCCTCCAGTGCCTGTAGCTCCACCTATGGCATCTTTCGAACCTATAGGATCGGATCCGCCAACAACAATCCTGCCTGTAGCGCCGCCAACGACATCTCCGATGTAAGCGCCTGCGGACCGAACCTGTCCTGTAGCTATCGCAGTATTCATTTCTGGGGTGTCGGTCCCGGCATTGGCTATTTCATTTTGATATACAATAAGCCTGGCTGCCCTGGACTTCATAGCATCGACTCTGGCTTGCTGAGAAATTGCAATACCATAGCTTGAGCCTTCAGCATCCAAATAATCTTTGGGCGCGGCCCAACAAACAATAGGCAGCAATAGCAATATTGTTACTACTATACTCGATATTTTTATCGTTTTCATGTTATCTCCTTTTTATCAAATTATTAAATTCATATTGCTCTTATTCAACACCTGTGTCGCAAAGGTTTGGCAACTCATTTTTATCAACATTCTTGTCTAAAACATTGCTGACCGCACCTGTATCGGTATCGTCGTTTGGATCAGCGGCTGTAGCAATATCGGCATCTTCGGGAACGGTCGTCACAATATCATCTAACCCTGGAACGTTTGCTCCTCCGGCATTGACATCCACTGCATCCTCTAGAATTGCAGCGCTGATATCTGAATCTGCTGAGCGGAATGCTGGCGCCTGAGTGGGTTCTGCAATCTTATCTAGCTCCTCGCCATACTTTAAAAATCTTCCTTCTCTGGCCCTGGCTTTTGCAGCATCTATCTTAGCTTCACGCGAAATTTCATAGCCATAGCTTGTGCCTTCGGCTCTTAAATATTTCTGTGGCTCAGCAAATAATCCATTCTGTGCCAATACCAATAACATTGTAACTATCGTAATTAATAATATTATTCTTTTCATTTTTTTCTCCTTGTTTCTTGCCAAACAAAAACGCCTATCCCGAAAGAATAGGCGCTCTAAAATAATTAAAGACCTCGTTTCGGCAACCCGACTATCCCGACTTCCGTCGGGACTCAAGGCTTTGCGCCCTATCCTTGCGGATAGTTTACCTTTATCGTTCGCGATCTATATATTCGCTTCCCAAATTGTCAATTAAAGTATAACATACAAAAGGGGTTTTGTCAAAAAAATCTGCCAGTAAAGGAATTAGGCTAAAATTTGAGTGTGGCGCGGGCCAGAAAGTACTTAGTATTGCTATTGGCGTTGGATGAAAAGGCCTCGCCAGGATAAAATATGCCGTATTTTATGTTCAAATAGAGGTTATCGCTTGGCTCCCAATACAGAAAAAGGTTTAATTCTTTGCCCACATCTTTATCATGCTGGGTAGCCTGGGTATCATAAATGGGGCCTTCAGCCTCCGCCTTCCTGTAAAAGTAAAGCTTGGCCCCTACATCAATGCTTTTAGCGAACTTCTTGTTCATCAAGGGGGTTATGCCAAACTGCAGCTTTAATTGTTCTAGATTAGAAAGCCTGCCGGCAAGGGCATACCCTGTGCCAAAATATCCGTAATAAGAAAAATTCTTGTCATCGCCCGTTTGGTTGCCGCCTGGCTTGGTATCGGTGACATCCGTCCTATCGGTGTCTCCGGAACCGAAGGCATACTCTGCTTCAAATGTGGGGAGCAGGGGAAGACTAAGCATATACCTTGTGCCCAAATCTACTGCCCAGGCATCAATTTCACTTTTTCGAGGATTGACATATGTGGTGTCGTTGTAATCGGCCCCCCATTCTTTAATTACTTCTGACCAGTAAGACCATCCTTTTCTTGACTGCTTATCGACTCCAAAGCCCAGATATTGAGAATCATAACGATAGTTCTGGGACGTACCGGCGGGATACTTTTCCTGCCTGTCGCGCTGTATTAACCCATAGACATAAAATATATTTGGATAGAACCTGGTATAAGACAGCTCCGTGCCCAGATAAATACGGTTCTCTTTTTTATCATATTCCGGGACGCTTAAATCGATATTGTCATCTTTGGGATTTGAATGGGCGATGAGGGTCTTTAAATAAAAATCCGGAGGAGTAAAATCTATCTCCAAGCCGTCATGGGTGCCGCTAAAAGCGATTCCTCTGCCGATAGTAAAAAACTGCCGGCCAATTTTGGTGCCAATCTTAATATTGCCGAGATTCATACTGTCGACGAGATAGGCCATATCGACATATGGGCCTTCATTGTCAGAACCTATGCCGGTGTATCCTGAACCGGCATCTCTATCGATATACAGATTTCTAAATCTTAAATAAATAGAGTGTTTCTGTAAGTAGGTCGCCCATATCCAAAACCTTAGGTCCTCTTCCATGGATTCTTTTAAAGTGTCTTCGAGGTCTTTATTGTTATCGAAATCTGTATATTGGCGGAAGGTCGACGACGCCCAAAACCCGTATTTTACGGCTAGCTTTTCTTTGACAGGAACAGGGGCTGAGATCCGTTCAAGTTCTTTGGTTTTCTCGTCTTCCTGGGCTTTGGCATCCTGTAGTTGTCTGGTGTCATCTTCGGCAAATGTTTGAGGCAAAAAAACAAATGACAGCATCAAAAAAAACAAAGCCTGCTTCTTAATCCTGCTCATTTTCATTATTTCTATTATAGCAATTAACCTTAAAAATGCAATAAGGTTTTATGCAGAAAACAATGATGGCGTAGTTTTATTGTGTAGTAAGATTTAAGACCAGGACGAACTCGCCGCGGGGCGCGGTGTTATTGAAATGGTCAACAAGCAGGCTTGCTTTTTCTCGCCTTATTTCTTCGAATTTTTTGGTTAGCTCTCTGGCGCAGACCACAGTCGGATCATTTAATGTCTGGGATATATCCTGGAGGCATTGTTTAATTCTATGCGGCGATTCGTATATAATTATGGTCCTCTGTTCGTTGGAAAGTTCTTTAAGCCTTTTACAACGAGCTACCTGTTTGGGGGGCAGAAATCCTTCAAAAACAAATTTATGCGTTGGCATCCCTGAGAGACTGAGGGCGGTTATTAAAGCTGTTGGTCCTGGTATGGCTGTTATGGGAATATTGTTTTGGATGGCTAAATTGATAATGTGATAGCCGGGGTCGCTTATGCCGGGAGTGCCGGCATCGGTGACTAAGGCGATTTTTTGCCCTTGTTTTAAGAGCGACAGCAAAAAATCGCCCTTCTTAAACTTATTATGCTCAAAATAGCTAGTTAATGGCGTATTAATCGCGTAATGCTGGGTGAGTTTTCGGGTTTGGCGGGTATCCTCGGCGGCGATTAAATCAACTTCTTTCAGCACCTCCAGAGCGCGGATAGTTATATCTTTTAAATTACCTATGGGAGTCGAAACGATATAAAGCATTTATCCTCGGGATTAAACCTAGGTTATTTCGCGCTGCAGTCTTATGAGAGAAATAGGATCGGTATCAACAAAGGCCAGCCGTGTATTATAACCTTTCCCCTCGCCGATTAATTGTGATTCTATCACTTTGCCGCAAGCATCTATTTGATCGTGGGATATCGGCAGATGAATCTCAATAGACAAAACCGTGTCTTTATCAAATGGCCTGGCGCTGACAAAACACATTCCACCGGAGCTGATATCCTTGGTTTCAGAAGCCTTGGCGGGAGCGCTATCGCCCTTAACCTGGTAGTAAACAAGAATCGGCCTTTTGGCTCTAAAAAACTGTCTTTTTTCTTCCATGCCTAAACTATCTTTTTCAGTTTTGAAGCTGCCTCTTGATCTAAAATAATGGTAACATCTTTGTGGCGCTGCAAAGCAGAGGCTGATATTTCTTCTGTCGGCTTGCCCTCAATAAATTGCGCGCAGATATCTGCCTTTTTTGCTCCGTTAGCAATAAGAAGAATCTTTTTGGCTTCCAATATTGTTCCTACTCCCATAGTAATCGCCTGCCGCGGGACATCTTCTGCTTTTTCAAAAAACCTAGCGTTATCTTCGACGGTCTCCTGCGAAAGATCTACCACTCTGGTACGGCTATCAAAGGGAGAGCCTGGTTCATTAAAAGCAATGTGCCCATCGCGGCCGATGCCTAAAAGTTGGATGTCGATTCCACCCAAGCTTTTAATATTATTTTCATATTGTTTGCAAAACTGAGCCGGATTATTAGCGTCCCCTTTGGGTATTTGTACGTTGACAGCGCTCACATTAACGTGCTTAAAAAGATTATCCCACATAAAAAAATTATAACTATTTTTATCCTTAGGATTAAGCCCGAGGTATTCATCGAGATTAAAAGTACGGACGCTCGCAAAATCTAATTCTCCTTTTTTATGCATTTGGATGAGTTCCTTGTAGGTTCCAAGCGGCGTTCCGCCCGTCGCTAGCCCTAATACTGCATTGCTTTTGGCCTTGATTTCGTTAGCGATAATCTTTGCTGCCATCTTGCTCATTTCATCATAGTTAGATGCAACCATCACCTTCATTTCTTTCCTCCTATTAACAAATTATTTATTCAACTGTGACCGACTTAGCTAGGTTGCGCGGCTGGTCTACGTTACAGCCTCGGCGCACAGCAATATGATATGCCAATAATTGCAGGATTACGACATTTAATAACGGAGAAAACAAATCTTCTATCATAGGGGAAAATATAACTTCTTTAACGTAATTCCTGATTTCTTTATCTCCCTGGCTAGCAATAGCAATAATCTTGCCGGCCCTGGCGCGTATCTCGTGGATATTAGAAACCATCTTGTCATAAATCTTGGAAGCGGTGGCAATGCAAACTACCGCCCGGTATTCGTCAATTAAAGCGATCGGTCCGTGTTTCATTTCGCCACCCGCATACCCTTCAGCAGGGATATAAGAAATTTCTTTTAGTTTTAGCGCGCCTTCTAGCGCCGTGGGGAAATTTATATTTCTGCCCAGATATAGAAAACTGCCAAAATGATGATGGCGCGCAGCAACCTGCATAATTGACTTTTCATTGTCTAGGATTTTTTGTTGCATACCAGGAACTTTTCTAAACTGTGTTAAATATTTATTGATTTCTTGACGGGAGGCCGCTTTAGTCAAGTCAGCCAGGTATAATCCAAATAGATAAAGAATTGCTAATTGGGCGGTGTAGGCTTTTGTGGATGCAACGCCTATCTCCGGGCCGGCATAGGTATAGATTACTCCGTCGGATTCCCGCACCAAAGAAGACCCAACCACATTACAGATAGATAAAATTTTTATACCGCGCTGCTTAGCCAATCTAACCGCTGCTAATGTATCTGCTGTTTCGCCGGATTGGCTTATAGCGATAATGATAGCATCTTTGGGGATAATCATCTTGCGATAACGGAATTCACTGGATAAATCTACCGTAACCGAAATACCTGTCAAATCTTCAATTAAATATTTGCCTACCAGGCCCGCGTGATAAGCCGTGCCGCAGGCAATAATAATAATGTGCTTGATATCCCTTAAGGAGCTTTCTTTGATTTTCAGCTCATCGAAGTGAATGCGAGAGCCTTTTATTCTAGAGGAAATAATCTTAGCTGCCACTTTAGGCTGCTCAAAGATCTCTTTGAGCATAAAATGCGGACGGCCATCTTTTTGGGCCGAGGTAATATCAAAAGTAATATTAGTAACTGTTTTTTTAATTTTTTTGCCTTTCAAATCAAAAATGCCGACGTTATCTTTGGTCAATAAAGCTACCTCATTATCGTTTAAATATATGACCTCATTGGAATATTCCAGTATCGCGGGGACATCTGAGGCAATAAATTTTTCTCCTTTGCCAAGAGCGATAATTAAAGGCGAATCCTTACGGCAAGCCACAAGCTCGTCGGGGTTATCGGCGCTGATCACCCCTAAAGCAAATGAACCTTGCAATCTCTTGGCTGCAAGCCTTACCGCTTTAAGTAAATCGCCTTTATAAAAACCTTCGATTAAATGGGCGATCATTTCGGTGTCGGTCTCAGAACGGAATTTATGACCCTGTTTTTTAAGTTCGTTCTTTAACTGCTGATAATTTTCGATGATGCCATTATGTACGAGACAGATTTTATTTTTGCAATCGCAATGCGGATGGGCATTGACTTGATTTGGGGCGCCGTGTGTCGCCCAGCGGGTATGGGCAATACCTACGTGGCTTGAGGCAAGAGGCGCTTTTGCCAAAAGCTGCTCTAAATCCTTGATCTTGCCTTGTCTTTTGCGGATGTGAATCTGTTTATTAAGGATGACGCCGATCCCGGATGAATCATAGCCCCGGTATTCCAGCCTTTTAAGCCCGTCGATGAGAATCGTTTGGGCATCTTTTTCTCCGATATATCCGACTATCCCGCACATATTTTTCAAGAAAAACGACCCCAACGAGATTTGAACTCGTGTCGAGAGCTTGAAAAGCTCTTGTCCTAACCAGGCTAGACGATGGGGTCGAAATTTTATTCTTCTTTTGAAACTATCTTGGCAACTGAAGTGACGTAATCGTCTTTATGTAAAGCAATCAGTTTTACACCTTGGGTGTTACGCCCGGTGATCCTGATGTCTTTAACTAAACAGCGCACCATCATGGCGTTTTTGGTCACAGTCATAATTTCGTCATCGTCTTTTACAGCCTTGATGCTGACTACCTCGCCATTTTTCTTGGTGACCTTGATATTGATTATGCCTTTGCCGCCGCGTGATTGCATGCGGTATTCGTTAAAATCGGTGCGTTTGGCAAATCCGCCGGAAGTAACGGTTAAAAGCGTCATGCCCATCTTCTTGATTTCTTCGGGGAATACTTCCGCGCCGATAACCAGGTCGTTTTTGGATAATCTTACGCCGCGCACGCCTTTGGCGGACCTGCCCATATCGCGGACCTGCTTTTCCTGAAATCTTATGGACTTGCCGTCTTTGGTGGCCAACAAAAGGTTCTGTTTTCCGTCGGTGATGGAAGCATTGACCACATGATCGTTCTTCTCTAAAGTGATGGCGACGATCCCGCCTTTACGCGGATTGGAAAAAGCCGAAAGCTTAGTCTTTTTAATCACGCCCTGCTCAGTGCAAAGCGTAAGATAAAGGTCGTCCTTAAATTCCTTTACCGGCACGACTGAGGCAATGGTTTCGTCTTTTTCTACAGAAAGCAGATTAACAATGGCCTTGCCTTTGGCTATGCGCGAAGCAAGAGGAATCTCATAGACCTTAAGCCAATAGCAACGGCCTTTATTGGTAAAAATCAAAAGATAATCTTTGGTCGAGGCAATAAAAAGATGCTCGACAAAATCCTCTTCGCGCGTCTCCATGGCGGTAACGCCTTTTCCGCCTCTGTGCTGCTTACGATAGGCGCTGACTGCTAGCCTCTTGATGTAGCCTGCCTGGCTCAAAGTGATGACCATGTCCTCTTCAGCGATTAAATCCTCAACTTCGATATCCTCGACCTCGCCGATAATTTCCGTGCGCCTTTCATCGCCGAATTTTTTCTTTAATTCCTCGGATTCCTGCTTGATAATCTCTTCGATCTTTTTCTCCGAGGCCAAAATCGATTTATACAACTCGATTTTTTTAATCAATTCCAGATATTCCGCCTCGATTTTATCGCGCTCAAGAGCGGTCAACCTCTGCAATTGCATTTCCAGAATCGCTTGGGACTGCTCAGGCGACAAATCAAACTTTTTCATCAAGGCCTCTTTGGCCTCGGCGGTATTCTTGGAACTCTTAATCGTCTTGATTATGGCATCAATATGTTTAAGGGCGATCTTCAAACCCTCCAGGATATGGGCTCTTTTTTCCGCGCGGTCTAATTCGAATTTGGTCCGGCGTCGGATAATGTCTTTGCGATGGTCGATAAAATGCTGCAGCATCTGTTTTAAATTCAAAACATGTGGGCGATTGTTGACCAAAGTTAACATGATAATGCCGAATGTGGTCTCAAGCTGCGTGTGTTTATAAAGCTGGTTCAAAACTATCTGTGGCTCGATATCGCGGCGCAGCACAATGACTGCGCGGATGCCGTCTTTGTCTGATTCATCGCGGATATCGGTTATGCCGTCAATCTTTTTGTCCTGGACAAGATCGGCGATAGTCTCAATAAGCGTGGCTTTATTAACCTGATAGGGCAGCTCGGTAACTA
>ENA-UOWG01004017-UOWG01004017.1-activated-sludge-metagenome-genome-assembly--contig:-NODE-4017-length-10592-cov-4.556230_pt1 | contig 10592 bp, 15 predicted proteins | sample MGYA00238147_ERZ761563 | MGnify/ENA primary metagenome ERZ761563 (study PRJEB28884, sample SAMN05720216) | anaerobic digester metagenome | isolation source: active sludge of municipal... | reverse complement strand
AGAAGCCGGCGAGCTGGTCGGCCTTGGCCGTCACGGCCGCCTCCCCGGTCATCAGCTTGTAGTTCAAATCCAGCTGCAGGATGCCGTCGTGGGCGTCCGTGCCGGCTGCGCCCAGGGACGCCACGCTCGGCTGGTTGCAGAAGATCGTGGCCTGGGCCCAGGGCGAGCCGTCGGTCGGCTTGGAGAACGGCACGTTCTCCTCGGCCGTCGGCAGGTCGAGCGGGGAGTCGGTGACCCCCTGCATCAGTGCCCCCCTCAGCTTGCGGTACGCCTCTACTGCTGCCATCCTGTCTAGCCTCCGTTCAGCCCAGGGCTCGCGCCTTGGCCGCCACTATCCGCTGCCACTGGGCCAGGTGCTTGCGCACCATGCCCTCCGGCTCCTTGTATGACCAGCCGTCGTACTCGATCCGCTCCGCGTAGGGCAGGTTGTTCGAGAACCACACGACGTCCAGCAGCCCGCCCATGTTCGCCATGACCTCGGCCAGCGCGAGGCCCCCGTTCGGGTCCACGCGGTCCAGCTGCGACTGCGCGACCGCGTTGATGGTCGTCTGCCAGTTGCCGCGCAGCCGGCCCGTGTCGACCGGGGTCGAGTATATGACCAGCTTGAACAGCTCGAGCACGGAGGCCCGGCGGACGCGGTCCACCTTCTCCATCGCCCGGATGCCGAACCCGCGCAGCTGCGCCTCGAACTGGCCCGCCACCTCAGGGCCTCCGGAAGCCGACGCTGAAGATGACCGGCGTGCCGTTCACGTTCAGCGGGGTGCACCCGAGCACCTGCCAGGTGCGCCCCATGAAGGTGGCCTCGTCCCCAGGGGTCGGCTCGAACAGCGAGCCGTGCGCGGTGACGATGGCAAAGCGGACGTCCTGGCTCGCCAGGAGGTCGTCCATGAAGCGGACGTCGAAGGCCTCCAGAGTGCCCTTGGACGCCGGCAGCACTGCGGCTGCCAGCCCCTGGGTACTCTGGAGGACTGGCTGCACCGTGCCTGCAACCGGGTCCGACGTGGTGGTGTAGCGGTTGAAGGTGATCGTCAGGCCGAACTCGGCGATGATCTCCTTCGCCTCCGCCGCGATGGCCGCGTAGTCGAACGCCACGGTCAGCCCCTCCCGATCTCGCCGGAGTTGGACGAGCCAACCAGGCCGGCGGCCTTGAGGGCCAGCGTGACCTCCGGGAACTGCGGGAGCGCCTCGGCCGAGCCGACGACGCCGGAGCCCGCGAACTTGACCTGGGTCTCGATCGGGCCGACCTTCGTGGTCTTCTCCTGCACGCGCTGCCCGGACGCGTCGACCGTCGGGTCCGGCATCAGGACCTTGCCCGCCAGGGCACGCTGCGCCAGGGCGCAGGCGGCGTTGGCCAGCGCGGGCGGGATGCCACGCAGGAACGAGGTGACCCCGCCGCGTGGCCACTGCGTGCCCTGCAGGCGACGCAGCTGGTAGCCAACCCAGCGGTGCCGCGCGTCGAGGTAGTCCGTGGCCTTGACCGCTGCAGACTGGACCTGGGCGTCGGTGTACTGGGCCAGGTCGACCCCGCGGTCGAGCCAGTAGGCGCGGACGGCCGCGACGCTAACGTAGGAGTTAGCGCCGTCGATCGTCGCGTCGTTGTCCTGCAGCAGGAAGGCCACGTGTTGTCCCCTTACTGCTTGGCCGCGCGGGCCTTGGCGCGGGTGTAGCCCTCGGCCACCGCCTCGACGTCACCGCGGGCGACCTTGGAGCCCGTGAGGGCCGACAGGTGGTCCAGGGACGGCAGGTTGTTGGAGGTCCAGTGGTCGTTGTCCTCCGGGTCCAGCTGACCGATCGCCTCGCCTAGCGTCGGCTTGGCGTCGCCGGCCGGTGCGGGCTTGGACTCCGTCAGGGCGCCGACGGACTGCTCCGCCGGCTTGGCCAGCTCGGCCTGCACGGTCGAGGCGCTGCGGAGGGCCAGCAGCTCGGCCTCGGCCTCCGGCACGGCGCCGTAGAAGGACAGGACGCGGGTCAGCATGCCGACCTTGTCCTCGCCCACCTGGGCGTCGAACACCCCGTCGACGAACTGGTGACCGTTGACGGTCATCGTCTTGCCCTTGTGCGGGCCGATCAGTACGAAACGCTTAGACATGTCTTACTCCTAGTTAGAACTTGGCAACTTCCGCCTGCACCTGGGCGATGGCGTAGTTGTCGGCGGGCAGGGCGACCGTCAGGGCCGCGCCGGAGGCGCCCTTGTGGGTGATGGCGCCGACGTAGCCCGGGATCGCGACCCCGTTCTTGGTCGCCGTCACGATGACCTGGTGGTCGCCGAGGGCGTCGGTGGTCTCCGCGACCTTCAGCACGTTGGTCGTGGCGTCGTACGCGGCGCCGGCGATGTTGTCCAGGGCGTTCAGGGCGGTGGCCAGGGCGGCTGCGACGCCGTCGAAGGTCTTGGTGCCGAGGCCGGTGATGTCGACCGACACGTCGGCGGCCACGCTCTGGTCGGAGGGCTTGATGACCTTGACGCGGTAGACCACGCCGGTGAGGGTAGTCACGGCGGCAGATATGGCGGTGGCGGTGGCGGCGTCCCAGATGGCGAGCGAGTCGACGCCGAAGTGGGAGTTGGCGGCAGCCTTGGCGTCGGCCTCGTCGGCGGCGTGCACCACGAGGGCCTCGACGCCGTTGAAGCGCATCGCGGTCTTGGGAAGTTGCAGCAGGTAAGCGGGCATTCTGGAATCTCCTCGAGCTAGGGGGCCACGCGCTGTGGCCCCATGCTATAAGGGCCCAACCGAAGTTGGGCCCGTCGGGTTTAGTTCTTGACGTTCTTCAGGACCGCGAGGCCCTTCTCGTTGAAGAGGGCCAGGCCGCAGTACCACACGACGCGGGTGATGGACTCGTCGGCGTCTTCCTTCTCGCCGACCTCCTTGATGTTGATGCCAGCCTGGCGCTCGGCGGTGAGGCCTGCGATACCGTGCGAGCGGGAACCGTCGTCCATGGTGCCGGCGATGACCGAGGTGCAGGTGGTCGTGTCGCCCTTGGTCTGGGTGATCGGAATCCAGTCGTTACGGAAGATCGGGATGCCGCGGTAGGCCGGCACCTGACGGCCGGAGGCCATCGTGTACAGGTCGCCCGGCGAGGTGCCACCCAGCGCGCGGAGCAGTGCCAGGTAGGCACGGCGGGTGCGGCCGTTCATCATCAGGAAGTCGACCTGGCCGTCCTTGTCGGTGACGAGGTCGATGAGGGCGTCCAGGTCCTCGAAGGACAGGTTGGCGCCGTTGGCCGCGCCGTTGCCCGCCTCGATCAGCTGGCCGGCGGCAGCCAGGCCGAGGATGCCGGTCATGTTGTTGCCGGTGCCGTCGCCGTTAATCATCTGGTCCTGGAACTTGCGGCCGCAGGACTTGGCCTTGGACGCGATCTGGACCGCCTTCTGGTCGTTGCCGTCGCCGGAGCGGGTGGCCTGGATGAGGCCGTTGACCTCGGCGTCGCCGATGATGGTCGTCAGGGTGGACGTGACGTTGGTGAAGGTCGCAGCCGCCTTGGCGGTGATGGTCGAGCCGACGCCAGCCATCTGGACGTCACCCAGTGCGTTCTCGCGGTTGTAGGCGAGGGCGTTGCCGTCGATGCCGTCGAACGGCAGGAGCTCGAACATCTCGTTGACGGTGATGACGTTCTCGATGACGCCGGAGACCAGCTCGTCTTGAGCCAGCTTCGCCGATTCGGCGAGTGTAACAGATGCCATGGTGATTCTCCTAACAGAGGGTTGTATGTACTTGGTTTGGTGCCGGATCGCCCGACGATTCGACCCCTAGCCAGGCATCGCGCCTCGGTCGGGTCAGCAAGCGCTGTGCGGTACGCGACCGCGCTCGCACGCTATGGACGAGACTTTGCCCGGGTCGCGCAGGCTTGTAACCCCTCTAGCGTGCGCCAGCGCGAGCTGTCTTGGCCTTCTAGGCCCCTAGAAAAGCCAGGCTCAGCGAGGAAAGCCTTGCGCCGCAATGACTTCGGGCCTTTCGGGTCCATCTGAGCCTCCGGGTCTGCGTTGCACCATGAAAAAAGACGACCCGGCCGACGTCGGCCACCGACCGAACGAGGTCCAGAAGCCCTAGATGCCCCAGAAAGCCTTGCCAGACAAGGACCATGGATACTTTACTGCCTTAGATTATCTCTAGATAGGTCTAGAAAATAATAAAGAATAATAGAAAATAGATGATAAAGGGGGCTCACAGGAGAGAAGTTACCCAGCATAATTGACCCATCAACGCAACTAACCGAGGAGATTGAGATGGCCCAGGAGAAGATGACGACCGAGCAGCTGGTCAAGGAAGTCAAGGCCCACGCCCTCCGCAACTACCAGAGGGGGTGGGACACGGTCGTCGAGTGCTACAGCGACGACGACATAGCCCGCATCATCGGCGGGGCCGCCACCCTGCGCGGCGCGATGGCCAAGATGCGTGCCGAGTTCCTACCGTACCTCGCCTACTCCGACGAGATTAAGTCCACCGCCTTCTGAAGGAGAAAACGCCATGTCTAGTACCGAAAAGACCATGGAGCTCACCACCGCGGAAGCCGTGGCGCTCGTCAAGAGGGCGGAGCGCCTGCGGGCCACCTTCGCCATCCATATTAGAGGCAATGCCCCGATAGCCGGCGACCCCGACCGTATGTTCCCGGATGGGCTGCATACCTACCTCAACATCTCACGCAAGGACGCCATGCACTTGGCCGAGACCTTGCTGAGCCCTACGCTGGAGGCCCGCGGAGCGCGCATCTCGGTCACCGAGCGCCACGGCTACGACAACCGCATCACTTATTGGTTCAACTAAAGGAGAAACGCCATGTTCCGCAAAGCACAATTTGTCCGCAAGTTCAAGGGCACCGACATCCACGTGCTGGTCGTCGAGGACCACGTCGAGGCGACGGGCACCTTCATGGCCATCCTCCGGCTCCGAGGCGAGGAGGTCTACTCCAACCTGCACGAGCAGGTCGACGGTCACGAGGTGGCGCCCTACTCCCACCTGCTCCGCTGCGCCCGCAAGGCCGCCGTCGAGGCGGTGCAGGGCGGCCACGTCAAGCAGGTGGCCGTGCCCGCGCTGCTCGCCGAGCAATTCGTCCACCGACTCGGGCAGGCCATCGGGCGCGCCAAGCTCCTCGAGGTCTGTGCCCTCAACGACGCGGAGACCAGTGAGGGCGTGTGCCACTCCCATGACTTCTGCGACGCCAACATGGTCATGGACCAGGCCTGCGACGACCTAGGCATAGCCGCACGCCCGTACGACGAGGACGAGGCCGTGCGCGAGCGCGCCACGGACCTGTGGAACAAGGCGTGGGACCTCGCCAAGGCCAGCCTCAAGCTCCGCCGAGCCGCTCCCCGCGATTGATGGCTCGGGAGCATAACCGTGGGGCCTACTATGGCTCCACTGTCATTCATCAAGCTAGGAGTATCACATGAACCTGTTCGTGCTGGACCGAGACCCCAAGCTAGCCGCTCAGGCCCACTGCGACGTCCACGTCGTCAAGATGGTGCTCGAGACGGCCCAGCTCCTGAGCACCACCCACGCCTTCTTCGGCGAGGCCACCTACACCGAGGCTGGCGGCTGGCGCCTGCGCGGCCTGCCCGTGTACTGCCCGACGCACCAGAACCACCCGTGCGCCGTGTGGGTCCGCGAGGCCCCCGGCAACTACATGTGGGCCGAGCGCCTGCTCGAGCACCTGCTCAACGAGTACCAGCGGCGCTACGGCGACGCGGCGAAGAAGCGCCACAAGACGTGGGGCGTCCTGCCCGCGCTGCGCTCCCCGCCCGTCGCCCTCCAGCTGGCGTTCCCCGGCCGGCCTGACGCCATGACCCCGTTCGCCCTGGCGATGCCCGAGCAGCACCGCGGGCCGGACCCGGTGGCCGCGTACCGCGCCTACTACTGCGCTGACAAGGCCTCGATAGCCAAATACCGCCTGGGCGGTGCGCCGGAGTGGCTCACGGAGGCAATCCGTGCCAGCTACCAGGTCGCGGAGCTCTGACCGTGCTGCCCGACCGCCTGTACGAGGCGCTCCCCTTCCTCTACCTGCTCATGGGCATCCTCGGGGCCATGACCTCCATGGCCGCCGAGAGCATCATGGGATTCGCGTGCGCGGCTACCCTGGTCGGGGCGGCCCTGCACATCTTCAAACTTCGCCGGCAGTACCGCCGGATCAACTAGGAGCACTACCCTTATGAAGCCTATTAGGACGGGCTACCCCTACTATACCTCCATCCGGCTGGAAGAGGTGCAGCATGCCTTCAAGGCCTCCATGGGGCCGGTCGAGGTCGCGCAGCTCCGTGGCTGGGCCTTATCCCACGGCACGCCAACGCCAGAGGCACCGCGGAACGGGTGCCTGTGGAACGAGTCCGAGGATGGTGACCTGGCCACGGGCCATGGGCTGATGGGCGCGTCGGTCTCGGACATGGCACGGCGCCATGGTCGGACCTACATTGCCATCGAGATGCGGCTCGCTGCCCTTGGCCTCACCACCCCCGCGGACGACTTCCGCGATGAACCCCTACCAGAAGCACCATCCAAGGAGAATGCAATGCTCAAGATGACCGCCAACCGCCTTATGACCCTACTCGCCCTGCACCGCGGCACCTACCACAATGAGCTCAAGGTGGCCACGGCTGCGGCGGACCTCACCTTCCTGCGGGCCGAGGGTCTCGTATCCAGGGCTGCTGGCATGGATGACCTCACCACGGCGGGCCGGGAGCTCATCGGCCAGCTGCTCAACCAGACCTCCACCAATGGCACTGGTGCCAGCACTGCCTGGGACAGCGATCGCAACACCAGCACGCTGGATAACCAGCGCTTCTTCCTGGTGGTAAGCGGTGATTGCCAGAAGCGCGGAGGCGGGCCGGGTGCGACACTGCCCACCCTTAAGAACCCACCGCGCGTCGTGCAGTCCTCCATCGCCATGGCGGACTCGGAGGCGGTGCGCCTGGCGCAGGCCAACCCCGGGGCCAAGTTCTTTGTGATGCAGGCGGTCTCGGTGCACCAGGTGACGACGCCGGTGGCATCTCACCGCCTCTGAGCATACATTAAAAAATTGACCGGCTCCGGCCAGTCACTGAATACTGGAGTACGAGATGAACAAGCAGAAGTCTGAGAAGTTCACGCCCTTCTACGGAGGGGTGTTCAGTCAGTGGCACCGCTCACCCCTCGTGGTGAATGGCGTCGAGTACAACTGTGCGGAGCAGTACATGATGGCCCAGAAGGCCCGGCTCTTTAACGATGAGCTGCGCCTGGAGCTCATCATGGCCACGCCGGACCCGTCGGCCCAGAAGGCTCTCGGCAAGCAAGTCCGTGGCTTCGACGTCGCGCAGTGGGAGGCCGTGGCGCGGGACATCGTCATGCAGGCCAACCTGGCCAAGTTCACCGGCAACCCGAAGCTACGCGCGCAGCTACTGCTGACCGAGGGCACAACCCTGGTCGAGGCTAGCCCGACGGACGTCATCTGGGGCGTGGGCCTCAGCGAGGATGACCCGCGCGTGCACAACCGGGAGCGCTGGCGCGGCCGCAACTGGCTCGGCCAGGTCCTCACCGACCTGCGGGAGAACCTGCTGGTGCCGGCCTGCCCGTACCATAAGCCCGACGAGGAGTAGGAATGACGAGGGGAGCCTCTCGACTCCCCTCCTGTAGGACCACGGCCGGGATGGCCGTGGGTTGCCCCGCTAACTGTTTCCCGCAATCAGTGGGGGCTTTGGGACTTAGCGGCGCTTGGCGAGGCCCGCGGCGATCTTCTCGGTCGGGCTCAGCTCGCGGCCCTTCATGGACGGGGTCTGCTTGCCGGCGTTCGGCTTGACGCCGCTACCGTTCGGCGCCTCGCTCTCGAAGGCACGGCCGAACGTCGGGCTGGCCTTCATCTCCTTGACCAGGTCCTCGACCGACATGAAGCCGCCGGCCGCGTTGCCGCGCGGGTCGCCGCTCTCGTCGACCACGCGGACGACGTAGTCCTCGCCCTCCTTGATGACCTTAGTCTTGGCCTGGATGTGTGGGAGCAGGAGCTCGGGCACGCCCTTCAGACTGGCGATCGCCTGAACGGCGGTCGTGGTGACCAGGTACTTCTGCAGGGTCTTGTTCATCGTCTGCAGTTCGCCGTCCTTGGCCTGGAGCTGGGTCTGGAAGCCGCGGTCCAGGTCGCGCTTCATCTTGTCCCAGTTGACCTTGCCATCCTTCGACTCGCCGATGATGCGCTCGACCGCCTGCTTGAGGGTCTCGGCGTTGGTGGCATCGTCGCCCTCAAGGCCCAGGAGCTGGCCGACCTGGCCGAACCCGGAGATGTCCGGGCGATTGCGCTTGGCGTCATCTGCGTCGCGGCGTGCGGCCTTGAGGGACTTGTTCAGCCCGTCAACGGCACCGGCGGTAGACTTGAAGCTGTCCTGCAGGACGAAGCCGCCCTCGCCCTCGGCATAGAAGCCGCGGAACTGCTCCGGCACCTTGTCGATTGTGTCCACCGTGGGGTTCTTCAGGAACTCGAATTCCATGTACTTCTCCTTCTGCGCATCACGCGCCGTTGTGGGTGTCGCACCCGGGTTTGTAGTGACGTCGGAACTCTACCGCAGGCGCCAGCCGGCATGCTGCCATCATTCTCCCGAGGGCTAGAGGGACCCGGGGAGCTGGTCGCCAGCGTAGGTGCCCAGGGCGTCGTACCACCCCTCGCGGGTGATCGGCCCTCCGGCCACGTCCTCGAGCGTGGCGAGGTCCACCTGCCCGCGGGCCGTGGAGCCGTCAGCCCAGCGCATCAGCGTGAAGACCTGGCCCGCCAGCACCTGGTACCAGAGCTCCGGCCGCGCGGCCGGGTCGTCTGACACGCCGGGGGCGAATGATACCTTGCCCTCCCACTCCTCACTGGGCTCGAAGGCCCCACCTACGTCCTGTGCTGCCATGCTAGACCTCCGTCATGTCCACAATGTACTTCCCGTTGACCTGCTTGACCTGGTCCACGCGGAACCGCGTGCCAGGCATGAAGAGCACCTCGTGCTCGCCCTGGTACTTCGAGTGGGCTGCGATGTTGACCCCGTTCCTGCCCTGGATGCGCAGGAACACGTTGCCGCCGAACGCCGCCTGCTCGCCCGTGGACGAGGAGACGAAGGCCGCCTCCTCCACCACGCTGCCAGCCCGGTAGGTCGACAGCACGCCCGGCAGGTCACCGGGGCTGATGGACATGCCGCGGGAGCTGAGGCCCTCGTACTTCGGCATCTTGTTCAGCCCGTGCTGGGCCGCGTCGACGTAGGCCTGCAGCTCGGCCTTGGAGGCGTACCGCCCGCTCCGCAGCTCGCTGTTCAGGGTGCGGTAGGTGCTGCCCGTGTACGACCGGATGGCGGCCGCCTCCTCCGCCGTCAGGAGCTGCAGCCCGGCCCGGCGCTGCGCCGCGTTCATTCTATCGAGGGTCGAGGTGTCCAGGTGGCCAGTGTACCTCTTGATAGCGTGCGCCCGCTGCGCCGAGTTGAACCGTGGCGGTGGCGGGAGGCCCTCGCGTGGGGTAGCAGCAGGGCGGGTCGGCGTCAGATCGACCTGGACCGCCGGAGGCACGCTGGCAGTCGTGTTCGCGGCGTAGGGTGAGGCACCTGGCGACTTGGCCAGCTCGTAGTCGGCCGCCTGCTTCAGCTTGACCTTGGCGGAGGCGCTCGGCTCGTACCCCGCCTTAGCCTTGACGAGCTTGTTGGTCTTGACGACGCCATAGCCCTTGGTCTTGGCCTCCTTGTAGGCCTCGAGCGCCGCCTTGCCCTTAGCGTCCAGGCCCAGCATGTACTTCTCGAGCGGGGCGTTGACCGCCCAGCCCTTGGCGCCGGAGAACGTCGCGTCCAGGTATGGCTTGCCTGCCGCCTTGGCCGTGGCGAGCTGGTACTGCGCCAGCTCCAGCAGGTCCGAGGCGCCGGGCTCCTTGATGGCCCCGAACGTCTTGGCCATGATGTCGTAGGAGCCCTGCGGCGTGCCCCCGGCCGCCAGGTACGACTTCACGTCGTTGAGTACCTTGGTGGATGTGGCTCCCATCGGCTGGCCCAGCAGCTTCGGCTGCTTGAGCGGACCGGACGTGGCGGCCTTGACGGCTACGGTCTCCGCCTTGGCCGCCGCCTTGGCGTACCCATCGGCGTCGGCCTTCTTCCACAGGCTCTTCCAGGTGGCGACCTGGCTCGCGTTGACCTCGCCCGCGTTGAGCGGGAACTGCTGGTCCAGTGCCTTGACCACGTCGCCGTTGCCCAGCACGCCGGACTTCATCAGCTCTAGGCCCTTCGTCTTCAGCTGAGCGGACGTCAGCTTGACCGCGGAGGGCGTCACGTTGGCGGAGGCCGGTGCGGCCACCGCTGCCTCCACGGAGGACGGGACGGGCGCGACGCCCGGGATGGGCTTGGACGCCACGACCGGGCCCGACGCCTTGTTGGGCAGCAGGCCCTCCTTCTTGAGCTGGGACTTGTAGCTCTGCACCGAGGCCAGCTTGGTCTTGGCCTCGGGGAACTCGGCGAGCACCGACTTGAGCACCTGCTCGTCTGGCATCCCCTGCTGCAGCAGCGCCTTTGCCAGGGAGCCTACGGTCGTGTGCTTGCCAGCCACCTCGTAGGGCAGTGACGGGCCACCTGGCAGTGGTAGCTTGGCAGCCGGTGGGGGCACGGGAAACTTGTGCTGTATGGCGCCCTT
>ENA-UOWG01004015-UOWG01004015.1-activated-sludge-metagenome-genome-assembly--contig:-NODE-4015-length-10594-cov-4.833665_pt1 | contig 10594 bp, 2 predicted proteins | sample MGYA00238147_ERZ761563 | MGnify/ENA primary metagenome ERZ761563 (study PRJEB28884, sample SAMN05720216) | anaerobic digester metagenome | isolation source: active sludge of municipal... | reverse complement strand
AAAATTAACAAGACCAAGAAGACCCAGCGGTTTATTAAGTATTCTTACTCCTTGTATATCATAATTAGAACCAGGCGTGTAATCAATTTTACCACGCAAAGCTAAGAATTGAACTTCTTTCAAGTTATATAAGGCCTGTAAATTAGATAGCGGAGTACATGTTCCAGTCTTCTCATCAACTAGTGCCAAGCCCCCCACACCAACAGAAACATTACATCCGCCCAAATGCTGATAAAACGGCATTGGGTACCCGGCAATAGGAATAGGAACAAATTTATTTTTTAATGATATGCCTATACTGTTAAGAATTATTCTTGCTCTTGTATCAACAAGTTTAAACCCCTGTATATCATAATCCATATAACTAGAAATATTGAAATCTTTAAAAAACGGAATACCAAATTCTTTAAAAAAGACTATGTAGTTTTCGTCCGTTTTCATTATATCAACTGTCCATCCGTCTTCTAACTTATTTTTTATATCTTCGGCTGCTGCCCTTAGCTGCTCTGAATCTCTTATTTCTTGATACGGCGTTTTACCAATATTTATTTCAGGCGTCTGTGCTCCGGCTGCTATTGGACGAATGTTTTTATAATTATCATTTAAATCTAAATATAATTTTGGGTCAACTGGCTTGCCTTTTTCCTTAACAGCAAAATGTAGGTGCGGTCCACTCGAAGAACCCGCGCCCTTTGTTCCTGGCGTACCCCCAGATTCTCCTATTTGCTGTCCCTTTTCCACCTTCATACCAACTCTGACCCACACTTGACTTAAGTGTGCATAGTGTGTTGTAATTCCACCTTCATGAGATATAACAACTAAACCACCACTATACTGAGTATCTTCAGAAGCCGTTACAACCTTTCCTGATTCAGCTGCGAATACCGGTGTTCTTTGTGCAGCCCTCAAATCAACTCCCTCATGGACTCCTGTTGGATTAGATCTGGTAATCGTATGTCCAGATTCTCCCCAATCATGTACAATTGTATGTTGTTTTAAAGGCCACCCTAATTTTATTTTACTGCTTGCTCCCTCTTTTTGGGGATCAGGTTTAGTTTGTTGGCTGGCACGTTCCTTAGCTTGTGCTTCTTGTAACGTTTTTTCCAGCTCTTCCATTTTTTTATTATAGAGATCTCTCTTATATTTATCTTTCTCTAATATATCATTAATTGCATCTGCTCTATCTTTTTCTGGCACAGCCATTGATTTTAAAAGCTCTATAAGAGTTCCAAAGGATACACCACCAGTAGAGATAGCATGAAAATATCTACCAACCACCATAAATTCATTATCAGAATTTAAATTAACTTTAAAATTTTTTATAGCATTAACGTGCGTATCATAATTTAATTTAGCTTGTTGTATCCATCTGTCAACTCTTCCCTTGAGTTTTTCTTCATTAATTCTAAAATAAGGACTGACTGCATGGTGATTATAATATTTCAAATATAAATTAACATCTAGACACAGCCCGCCATATTGAGACATAACATTTATTGACATTCCTTCAATAATAACAGAAATAGTGTTATCTTTTGAATAATAGTAATTAAGAGTTCCTAAAAAGTCTAAATCATCCACAGCAGTAGAAGCACCTAAAGTTCCTGCCAAATGCCCAAAAAGCTGCTCTTTTATTGTCAAATTATTTACATTTACAATGGGAGCAACTTTACACATCCCAACAATTGGAAGAAGCTTGGAAGCAATTTCTTCTTCACCATAAAACTGCATACGAACTGTTATATCCCAATTTGAATATCCGGTTTTAAATGGCGTATCAGCAGGACTTCTTAAAGCCCCCAAAAACATAGAATTGGTACTTTTAGTGACATGTATATCAGAGGGAGGTACTTCTAATTTAATGTAACCAATTGTAAACTCCGACTGAGCTGGATGGTCTAAAGATTTAAATGCTAATACGTCATTATCCTTCATTGTTGTTCTCCGCTTATTCTGCGTCTTGTCCGTATAGATGTTCTACTATCATAGGGATTCATAATGTTAACTTTAACATCATTTGATCCTAATTTTTGCTGTATTTGTTTGCCAAGCTGTTCGCCGTTTGTATCATAAGATACTGTTCCTTCGGAAGCAAATCGACCGCCGGTGGCTCTTTTCAAATTATCTAAAAAACTTGGTTCTCTTGGCATCCCCAAAGCATCTGCTGGGGATGTTGGCCTTTTCTTACTCATGGCTTCTTTATCAGCAGCAGTTGGAGAAATTAATGGAGAAGTATCACTAGGAGACTGTAACATCCCTATAAGAGCTAAAGCGGCCACCCCTCCTCCAACACTAATAGCAACAGCAGGATGCTTCTTTAATGTTGTTTTAGCTACATCTAAAGCAACATCTTTTTTCGCCATACCTGCCTTTGATATAATTTCCTCTGGAACAAGCGTATGGGCAGCCATAGCTGCCATGCGTTTATTCATATACCCCAAATTCCCTGTCTTAGAATAAAAGCCCTCGACGCCACGAACAATTTCATTAAATTCCTCTGGTCCTGCTCCGGCGGCGGTTTTCAAAGCTGTTGACAATTCAGAATAATATTTATTAAAGTAATCTTTAGATGCCTTCCTATATAGTTCTTCGTCTTTCATTATAGCATCTACTTTGGCTTTGGTCAAATCCTTTCTCTTTAATAAATCGGGTTTTATTAATTTTTCTCTAAAAAACGAGGAAGAACCCAATTCTTCAAAATATTTATCAACATTTCCTTTCTTAAGTTCTTGCATAGCTCTATCTGTCATCTGAGCAAAGTTTAACATCGACGCCGAGTCGGCGTGCTTAAGAGAGTGAATTGGAAATTGGAAAAGAGCCTCACCCAACAGTTGAATCTGTGTTCGTGCTTTATCCCCCATTTCAGTTATTCCGCCACGTTGAGCCAAAACATCCATTAATCTAGTCATATTCGTTGTTTGTGGAATAATCCCCTTGCCACCTATTTTGCGAACAAACGTTTGTTCAAAAAGTTTCATATGCGAAAATGCTTCGGCAGATCTTAGCCTCCTCATAGCTTTATCTTTATTTTTATAAAACATGTGGCCATAATCTGTTTCAAATTGTGTAAATTCTTCCATTAGCTGCTTGTCGGCCTTACCGCCAGTAATAGAGGACAGCATATCATCATATTGTTTTTGTATTGTTCCAACTTCTTTCCATTTATTTACGTCTTTAAAATCAGTTATTCCTTGGTCTTTTAAAAGGTCAGCAAATCCAGCTGAATTAAAATAAGATGGCATCCCCTTTACATCGCTCTTTGTGTAGTCAAACGCAGACTTAAACTGAAACATCAGTGGCTCAGCAGTTTTAAGTAATTGCTTTTGTCTTTCAAATATTGTCTTAATCTGTTCCTGCGTTAGTTCGGCACCAGCCAATCCCTTACCTCTAAAAAATACAGCATCCATAGCGTCTTTATCTCTATCAATCATAGATAACTGGTCCATAAGGGTTGTGGTACGAATTGTTTTATCCATTATATCTTGATTAAATTTCAATTTATAAAAACCACCAGAAGTTATCGGCCATCTGGTACCATACAAAACACCAGATACATCCGTTACTCCGCCAGCCTTCTTGGCAGCAGTTTTTATTTTTGCTATCTCCTCCTGATTAAAACCAAGGTCAATTAAACCAACTTCACCAACTTCGGCTACGCTTTCGAATTGCTTGGCAGTTATATTTGAATGAATTGTAAACCTCGTGCCGCCCTCTGTTGGACCCAAATCACGAAGTATAGACCTTTTACCAGTTAAACCAATTCCTGGAGTTGTGGCGTATTCTCTTTGTGCTTTCTTTAATTTAACAAGAGACGACCTAACTCCCGCCGCGTCTCCTTTTTCTAAACTTAACTGTAAAGATTCTTCTGCTCTTGCCACATCCATAATTTTCTGCTCTAGCTTAGTAGAATAAAGCGGCCGTTGTGACGCAGCGCCCTCTTTAGCCGCAGCAGCAATTTTCTCTTGAAGGCCGGATCTGGCTCCAGGCATATAATAATATTCCTGATCCTTAATACTATCTAACAATTTAGAGATTTTTGGATCAGTATCTCCGTACATTTTTCTAACTTCGTCAATAAGTCCTTTTCTTGATTTATACTTAAACCCACCAGCATATTCTTCTGAAGCTATTCCTTTACCAAGCACCTCTCTTAACTCATTTACATTTGATACTTGTGTTTTTATTAAATCACCAACAGCGTCCGTACCTGTTTGATATGCCTCTGTCATTTTCAATGCCAGCTGTAATCCTTCCTTATTTAAACTAGTCATCTTAGCAAAATATTTAGGAATCATGAAATCAAGCCCCATGTTCCGCATCATTTGAGCATGTAAGATATCTCCCTTCGCTTTTGACCCTATATGCGCAGCCCCTGCTGCCCACAAGCTAAAATAACTTTGTATCATTAAAGGAACATATTTACCTGTTTTCTTGGTTTGCTCCATAGACTTAACTGCCATGGTTTTAACATAGCTTGGAGCGTTGCTTAATATATCTTCTCCATATAATAAATCTAAACTTTTCCCACCGGACAAAAGTGCCGTAACAGCTTCCATAGTATCTTGATATTTTTTTCCACCAATAGTAGACATAAGTTCTTTAGCGTGGCTTAGGCCCCCTCTAAGGTCTCCCATTACCACAAGACGTCTATCTAAATTTTCACCTGCACCAGTAAATGATCTAGCTGTTTTACTCATATATTCTCTATGAGCATGTTGCCCATATGCAATCACTTTATATCCCTTTTCAGTTTTCATAATTTCAGCACGATATTTTCTCGTGCCATCTTTTGCTAACCGTATACTTCTATTATCCTTTCTACCTAATATTTGTCCTGGCTTTAGATTTTTAATTTCTATTGTTTCTCCTGGTTTCGCTCTGTTAATTTTTTCCACAATATCACTAGAGAAGTCATCAACATCAAAAACAGAAGCAAACTCAATAGAATTAATTCTTTGCATAAACTCTTTAGAGCCTAGGGCCTGTCCAGCACCAATGTTAGCTATATAATGTAAATCCTCTACTCCCACTTGTCCCATTTTTGCGAATTGTTTGGCTATGGCAGCTGCTTTAGTTCTATCTATAACAGAACCTTCACTTATGCCTAAATTTTTAAGTAACTTTTGAGAAACTTTACCCCCTGTTAAAGCATCTAAAATATCTGTTTCTTTAAAACTTTTAACATTGCCTTTAAGTTCTTGAGCGAGAGCACTAAGTTCTCTAAAATCTTGAAACTGTTTATTACTTAGAACCCCAGCGTTCACTCTTAATTTAGCCTGTGTCTTTGAAAGCGGTTGAAAAAATTTATCTCCCTCTTCAGCAGAACTAACCAAATAATCCATTTTCATGTGTGCTCTGTACAATTCAAACTGATCTTTAAATTTACCGTGATGTTGCATTAACCAGTCTGCCATTTTCATTTCTTTGGGCAACCATCCAGAGGCCTCATCCCATACATTAAATTTATATGTTTCAGCTCCAAGCCCGGTAGCTATCTTCTGTCCTTTTTCATCAAAACCAAACATTTTATAAACTGTTTCTATTGCACTACCGCCGGCTGCAGGAACATACCCTTGATTAGCTAATTTAGAGCTTAACTCAGAAACAGCCTCGGTATTATGCATAAAACCACGATCCAAAACCATTTCTTCAACTAGTGCCCTATTTGTCGCAAAACCCCGCAGTGGAGAATTAGTTCCATGGGCCTGCCAAAGTGCGGCCGTATTAGACGTTCTATGTGCATACAAGGCAGATAAAATTTCTTCATCTTCTTTTGATATTGCCTTGCCGGCCATTTCAGCAGTTTCTGCTATTTTAGAAAGAACATAAGTAGACCCTTTAACCTCTTCAAACTGACCACCAGCTTTCTTAACCAGCATCCCAGAAAGAATTCCACCACCAGATCCAACGTGTTCATAGACAGAAGAGATGGACTTAGATCCTGCCTCACCTAAAGACCATATCCGATTACTAGTTCCAAATGAAACAAAAGCCATCTCTCCACCAGCAGTTTGTCTGCTGTATACACGGAAACCTGCCGAGGAAGATAATGCTTTTACTTGTTTCTTAGATAAACCTTCTAAATATCCGCCGGCTTCTAAAAATCCAAGTCTTCTGGATTTAGAAACAGCCGTTAGTCCCCTTTTCTTAAATTTACTACCAATTCTTGAATTTGCTGAGATTGTTTTTCCGCTGGCAGCCATTTCTGACATCATACTAACGGTGTTATATAGCTTCGCCGCCTCTGAGGGATTAGTTTTAGCTAAGGATTTATATACAGCCAAGAATGTTTCTTTAGTATTCTTTAATGATCCAAGATCTGTACCAGCCAGGTAAGGCTTTAATGTTTTATTAAGCGAATCGTTAGCGTCAACAACAAGCTGTTTAGCCTTAGACATAAAGTGTTTTTCTATTCTTTCTTTCCCAGCTACACGTTGCAGTAATCTTTCTTTATCTCTTGGTGTTGTTGCTCTGGCTAAATCTTCCCGAGCCTTATCAAGCTTTTGTTTGTTTCTTTTCAAGATGTAATCTATTCTACTAGATTTTGGATTAAGCGCAGTATCAAGTGCTTTATTAACCCTATGCAAAGTTTCTTTTGAACCAAACTCAGCGAACTTTTTCTGGTTGGCCTCAAATGCCGCCTCAAACCCAGGTCTAATAAAATCTTCCTGTCTTTGTCTTAAAATCCCCTTAGCAGCAGCAGCCCTCATATCGACATTTGTAACACCCTTAACACCACCAGACATAGCTTCCCGCAATCCAGCATTATTTAATAAATGCCAACCACCAGCAAATACTGCGGCGCCAACGCCGGCAATACCTAAAAAGCTACTAATAGAGCGGCTGTCATTAACTCTTAATTTTTCATTTGAATCTGGCACTACATTCTCCCAAGATAAAGGTCTAGATTATCAAAGCCTGGCCGTGTCTTTCTCATTGAATCATCTATTGCTCTATTAAAATCAGTATCATATAACATAGTATCAGGATCAACACCAAAGTTAAGAGTAAAACTAGTCTCAGTTGTAGGTGTAGAAGAATACCTATTAGCTAATACTCCATTGTCTTTTAATATCCCATCCATGACACTAATGGTACCAGACGGATTAAAGTTGTTTCGTAAAGCACCCAGCGTGTTTTTCAAGTATGGTTTTCTAGCAAGCATTCTTTCACGGTCTTCCCACAGATCATATTCATGGATATCTTCACCTATGCTTTTTAAATACATAAGTTTCAGATCTTGCATATCAATTTGTGCTTGCCACCCTTTCCAATTTTCACTCGGAAGTGGAAGATTATTTTCATCTAAAAACTGATAAATTTCTGCCATACGATCAAGAGCAGCAGGCTCAACTGCTCCACCATATACCTTAGCAAGCCCAGGAATAACTTGTTTTTCAGCATCTGTCATATATCCTTCATTACGAACATACTCCCGATACTGTGGAATTTCTTCCTCCAACATAGACGCATGATTCATTTGCCTAAACCAAGTCCCAGCCATTAGTCTTCTTTGAGATGCAGGAAGCATTTCCATAATTTCCTGTCGCTTCTCGGGATTGGGCTCATTAGCGAATGCAGCAAAATAAGGACGCTCAGATTTTGGTAAAACCTGCATAACTTGTTCTGGTTCTGCTATTAGGGGGTTTATACCAATCATCGTGCCCCTAGCTTTCGCCATATAGTAAGATATTAGCCTATCGTGTCCTTTTTCCTCTGCCTGTTTTGCAAGTTTTATCCATTTTATGTATTCTAATTTATCAAAATATTCATTATACTTTCTGATGTTTTCAGTGTATCCAGGAACAGGCACATATCGATCTGATGAAGCAAAACCAGAACCAAAGGGAGTAGTTTGTCTAATGAATGCTGTTGCAATACCTTCACTTCCTGGGTGTAGCCCTCCTTTAACTAAACTACCATACTCTGTAATTCTGTCATCTATTAAAAAAGATTCTGGTAAAACAGAAGACTGCTTTTTGCCAGCACCAAAATAATACCTTCCTTCGAATAAATTTTCAATCCGCTTATCCCCTACGGAGCGCTTCAGTGCCCCTATTGTAGAGCTGGCGTGTTCTATCGGCCTGTCGGTAAAAAGTATTGGTTTAAAACCAAAACTTTTGGCTCTTTCAGCCATAGATAAAACATTTTTTCCTTGTTTTGTTACAGGAATTCTAGAAGAAATAAATCGAGCTGTGCTAGAAGCATATAAATCTCTGGCTATGCTAGGGCTTACTCTGTTAACAGCGTTAAATGCCGTGTCAAGAAAACCTCCAAATAATGTTTTATCGGCATCAATTAATAAATATTTTTCACTACTTACAAGCGGAGACATCCCCTTACCAGAAAACAATATCTTTGATAAGGTTGTTTCCATTATATTGCCAAGTTTATTTATAAATCCGCTACCGAATACTCCAAATTGCTGGTGAACATTCCCCTTCAAACCCTCTATGCTATTATATTCATCATCAAATCCAGAAAAAGGATTAAAGGGTACAACAGACCCAAATCGACGTGAGGCACCATAAGCAGGTTGCATAATAAAACTTTCTATTGGGTTATCCCAAAGTTTTATTTTCTTTCCATAGACCCTTTCTTTTTTATATTTTTCTAGTGCTGTATATTTACCAGCAAATTTTGCCATTGTTGGAAGAGCCGGGTCATGAAATATAGATTCAGCCACTGTTCCCATTGCCCTAGTGGGGGCAGAATACATAAGTTGGCTTATGGCTTTATTTTGCTCTATTGGTAAATTATACTTATCTTTTACTTCTCTATTTAAAAGGCCATTAGATGTATATACAGCTATATCAACTTGACGTAAATTTTCTGGCGCACCGGCGGCTGCAGCAAAGCCAATTCTAGTTCCCGGTGTAAGCTGTTTCTCAATATGCTCTCTAGCTTTTCTTGAACTTCAGCGGCACGCATGGCGGCCCTTTGTATAGAAATATTTTCAGTTCTAATAAAATTCTTTGCCGTCTGATAATAATTTAAAGCAAATCCCCCTACTTTAAATTCCTTAAAAGGGTATTCTTTTAGTTTTAAATATTCGCCCTCAACTTGCTCAACAGTCCCACTATATCCAGCCAACGGCGTTGCAAACGTGTTTTCAGAAAATTTTTCTCTTTCTTTTATTGCTTTTACTTGTTGCTTCAGTTCCTCAACTCGGTATCTAGCCATAGGCTCAAGAGCGACTTCATCTAATGCAGAAAACATCCTAGTTAATCTTCTACTATAGGGCTGCACATGTGCTAAGGCTTCTGCCTTTTGTAGTTCGTTGTACTCCTCGCCTTCCCCCCTAGGAGGCAAATATCTAGCGTTGAATCCAACTTTTGCTATAGCATCGCCCGTTGCTAAATCTTTTAACTCATTTTTTCCAGATAACCAGTCGGGCAAATCATTTGGTATTGGGTTATAGGGAGCACCAAATTGTCGCGGTGTTCGTTGAATGTACCTACGAACAGGCTCAGACAAAAAGGCAGCGCCGCCCAATTCTAATCCATAAAACCAACGTTCTTGATTACCTATCTCATTGGCTGCCTGTAGCGTTGGGGTATACTTATCAATAAAAACATTTTCTTCGCCTAACAATTTTTTGGACGTAGTTGTTCCTATAAAACCAGGTAACCCTGCTACTGTTGTATATTGAGAAAAAGTTCTGGCAGCCATATTCCTTAAGCTCCACGGCATTTGAGGAACCAGTGGCTTCAGTCCTCCAAGCTCATAGGATGGCTCTAAGTCTGGGTTCTCTGATTCATACATCCTAGCAAAATCTTCAACACTTCGAGCATGCATAAATTTTGGTGGCTTTAACGCATGCCCAATAAATCTTAAGCCGGTTATATCAGAAAAAGGTACATCTAAAAATAGTTCTTCTGTTAAAGGAAAGTTACGTCCTCTTTTCGCAGCTTCTACTTCTTTGCCATATGGATCGGTTAGTAAATTAAACCACCCAATTGGGGTGCCCAAATTTCTTTTCCAATATTCACCTTCAGAGCCATATTCATCTTTTATCCATTGCCTATTTAAGAACCTAGCAACGAAATGCTGACGAAATTCTTTAGTCTTATCGCCTTCATATGGAGTAGAAGATGTTTCCCACCATCGCCCTTTCATGACTTCAATTTCTTGTCGGCCACTATAAATATCTCTTAATTCCTGAGGAGATTCTTCTGGTATAAGAGCACTGGCAATAAAAGGAGCTGCAAGTAAAGCCGCACCCTTTAGGCTTTTTGTTAACAACTTTTTCTTCAGTGTTTGATAAGCAGGCGTATAGGATTCACTGGCAAGAGCCTGTCCAGCACGGGTGGAAAATTTTTCATATGTAGAAAATTGTTGAGTAACTCCTAGGCGCGACAAAGCAGGAGCAATATTATTAGAAGCTGCAAGCCTATTAGCATATATTTGAGAACCTATCGCTGCTGTAGATAGTGTTGCTAGAGCAATCCCATAATCTGGAACAGGAGAAATTGTATTTATAAGTTCTTTATATTTATTCAGTCCAGTCATACGAGCAACAGTAGACATGCCTATTTGTGTATTAGCATATGTTTCTACAGGCATATCTGATACTGTATGTCCAGTAACATAA
>ENA-UOWG01004014-UOWG01004014.1-activated-sludge-metagenome-genome-assembly--contig:-NODE-4014-length-10600-cov-159.656520_pt1 | contig 10600 bp, 9 predicted proteins | sample MGYA00238147_ERZ761563 | MGnify/ENA primary metagenome ERZ761563 (study PRJEB28884, sample SAMN05720216) | anaerobic digester metagenome | isolation source: active sludge of municipal... | reverse complement strand
TGATCTTCGGCCAGAACCTGGTCGGCGACGTCGGCCACGCCGGCAACAGCAAGGCTGCCGAGATGGCCGACAGCGCCGAGGTTTGCGGCTGTAACGGCGTGACCAAGGGCACCATCGTCAAGGCGATCAAGGAAAAGGGGCTGTTCACGCTGGACGAGGTCAAGAAGCACACCAAGGCCGCGTCCTCCTGCGGTTCCTGTGCCGGCCTCGTCGAACAGATCCTGGCTTCCACCATCGGCGGCGCCTACACCCCGGCGGCGCTCGACAGCAAGCCGATCTGCGGCTGCACCGAGCAATCGCACAAGGCGGTGCGCGAAGCCATCGTGGCTCGGCATCTGACGACCAAGGAAGCCGTGTTCGCGGCGCTGGAGTGGAAGACGCCAAACGGCTGCGACAAGTGCCGCCCGGCCATCAACTACTACCTGATTTCCAGCTTCCCGCACGAAGCCAAGGACGACCCGCAGTCGCGCTTCATCAACGAGCGCGCCCATGCCAACATCCAGAAGGACGGCACCTATTCGGTCGTGCCGCGCATGTGGGGCGGCCTGACGACGCCGAACGAACTGCGCGCCATCGCCGATGCGGCCGAGAAGTACAAGGTGCCGACCGTCAAGGTCACCGGCGGCCAGCGCATCGACCTGCTTGGCGTCAAGAAGGAAGACCTGCCGCTGATGTGGGCCGACCTCAACGCCGCCGGCATGGTTTCCGGTCATGCCTACGGCAAGTCGATCCGCACCGTGAAAACCTGCGTCGGCGCCGAGCACTGTCGCTTCGGCACGCAGTTGGCCATGTCGATGGGCATCAAGCTGGAAAAGATGCTGTTCGACATGTACTCGCCGCACAAGGTCAAGCTGGCCGTTTCCGGCTGCCCGCGCAACTGCGCCGAGGCCGGCATCAAGGATGTCGGGGTGATCGGCGTCGATTCCGGCTACGAGCTGTACATCGGCGGCAACGGCGGCATCAAGACCGAGGTCGCGCAGTTCCTGTGCAAGGTCAAGACCGATGAGGAGGTCATGGAGTACTCCGGCGCCTTCCTGCAGCTTTACCGTGAGGAAGGCTGGTACCTGGAGCGCACCTGCCACTACATGGAGCGCGTCGGCCTCGACTACATCAAGAGCAAGATCCTGGAAGACGACGAAGGGCGTCAGGCCTACTACCAGCGTCTGCTCGACTCGCTGAAGGATGCCCGCGACCCCTGGGAAACCAGCCGCGAAGGCGATGCCATCAAGCAGTTCATTCCCATCAAGGTCGAAGCCTGATTACCCGAATACGAGAGAACAACATGAGCAACTGGAAACTGATCTGCAAGCTGGAAGACATCCCGCAACTGGGCTCGCGCGTCGTTCATTGGCCGGAGCGCGGCAAGATTGCCGTCTTCCGCACTTCGGAAGACGAAGTCTTCGCCATGCACGACAAGTGCCCGCACAAGGGCGGCCCGTTGTCGCAGGGCATTGTGCATGGCAAGCGGGTGACCTGCCCGCTGCACGGCTGGAATCTCGAAATGGCCACCGGCCAGGCCGTGGCGCCGGATGTCGGCGGCTGCAAGACCTTCGAGGTTAAGGTCGAAAACGGGGAGGTCTACCTGGCGGCTTAAACGGCAGATGCAGTACCCGGGCCGCCTTGTCGGGCGGCCCGGAAAACCCTGAGGGGTTCGGGTTTCCCGGGCGAAAGAGAGCCGGCCGGGGAACACCAATAACAAACCATATCCGAAAAGGAAAGCATCATGGCCTATCTTGCGCCTACCGAATTCGTCACGAAAATGATCGATGCCGGTGAATCCAAAGTCTTCATGTCCACCCGCGACACCCTGATCCGCGCCTACATGGCCGGCGCCATCCTGTCGCTGGCCGCTGCCTTCGCGGTCACCGTCAACGTCCAGACCGGCCAGCCGCTGGCCGGCGCCATGCTGTTCCCGGTCGGCTTCATCCTGCTCTACCTGCTCGGCTTCGATCTCCTGACCGGTGTGTTCACCCTGGCGCCGCTGGCGCTGATCGACAAGCGGCCCGGTGTCACGATGGGCGGCATCCTGCGCAACTGGGGGCTGGTGTTCGTCGGCAACTTTGCCGGTGCGCTGACGGTGGCGGTGATGATGGCCATCATCTTCACTTATGGCTTCACCGAACCGCCCAATGCGGTGGCGCAGAAAATCGGCACCATCGGCGAAGGCCGCACCGTCGGCTATGCCGCGCACGGCGCCGCCGGCATGCTGACGCTGTTCATCCGCGGCGTGCTGTGCAACTGGATGGTGTCGACCGGCGTCGTCGGCGCCATGGTGTCGACTCATGTCAGCGGCAAGGTCATCACGATGTGGATGCCGATCATGCTCTTCTTCTACATGGGCTTCGAGCACTCCATCGTCAATATGTACCTGTTTCCGTCGGGTCTGATGCTGGGCGGCAACTTCTCGATCTACGACTACATGGTCTGGAACGAAATCCCGACCGTCATCGGCAATCTGGTTGGCGGCCTCTCCTTCGTTGGTCTGACGCTGTATTCGACGCACGTTCGCACCGCGCCCAAGCGCAAGGCGATGTAAGCGCCGCAAAAATGGAATCGGGCCCCCGTCCGTCGGTCGGGGGCTTTTCAATTTCGGCCGAAATTCCGGGTCGACCGCAACAGGCCTCCGGCAATGCCGGTGCAGGCCGGTCTTTCGCGGCAATCGACGGCAATTCCGGCGGGGGAGGCAAACCGTCATGGCACGGCATTTGAAGATCGCTGTCGGGCAGTATTCCGACAAGGGGCGCAAGGAACTCAACCAGGATTTCCACGGGGTCACCCTGCCCAGGGAGCCGCAGCTTTCGGCCAAGGGCATCGCCGTGGCGCTGGCCGACGGCATCAGCAGCAGCCAGGTCAGCCAGGAGGCGGCGCAGTCGGCGGTGACCGGCTTTCTCGAAGACTATTACTGCACCTCGGATGCCTGGTCGGTCAAGAAGTCCGGCGAGCATGTCCTGACCGCCACCAATTCGTGGCTGCATTCGCAGACCCAGCAAAGCCAGCATAAATTCGACCGCGAGCGCGGCTATGTCTGCACCTTCAGCGGGCTGATCATCAAGTCCACGACGGCGCACCTGTTCCATGTCGGCGATGCGCGCATCTACCGTCTGCGTGGCGGCGAACTGACTCAACTGACCGAGGATCATCGTGTCCGGGTCTCCTCGCAGCAGAGCTATCTTGCTCGCGCACTGGGCATGGGGCGCAATGTCGAGATCGACTATCAGCCGGTGCAGCTGGCGGTGGGCGATCTCTTGCTGCTGGCGACCGACGGGGTTTATGAATTTGTCGATGCCGATTTCGTTCACGCCGCCATTCGTGACGGCGCCGATCTCGACGCCGCCGCCCGGGCCATCGTCGAAGAAGCCCTGCGGCGCGGGAGCGATGACAACCTGACCATTCAACTGGTTCGTATCGAAGCGCTTCCCGACCCGGAGGCCAATGAGGTCTATCGCCAGATATCCGACCTGCCGTGCCCGCCGCTGCTGGATGCGCGTGCCGAGTTCGAGGGCTACCAGATCGTGCGCGAGATCAAGGGCAGCGCCCGCAGCCACATCTATCTGGCGGTCGATGGCGATTCCGGCGAGCGCGTGGTCATCAAGACGCCTTCCGTCGACATGCAGGCCAACCCGGCGGCGCTCGAACGCTTCCTGCTCGAAGAGTGGATCGCCCGCCGCATCAACAGCGCGCATGTCCTGAAGCCATGCTTGCAGACACGGCAGCGCCGGAGCATCTACGTCGTTACCGAATACATCGAGGGCCAGACCCTGACGCAATGGATGATCGACAACCCCAGGCCCGATCTGCCGACGGTACGCGCCATTCTGGAGCAGGTCGCCAAGGGCCTGCAGGCCTTCCACCGGCTGGAGATGATCCATCAGGATCTGAAGCCGGACAACATCATGATCGACGGCACCGGCACGGTGAAGATCATCGATTTCGGCGCCACCCGCGTTGCCGGGCTGGAAGAAGTGGAAACGCCCATCGAGCAGATCAACCTGCTCGGTGCGGCCCTCTACGCGGCGCCGGAATATTTTCTTGGCGAACAGGGCAGCCAGCGCGCCGACCTTTACTCGCTCGGCATCATCGCCTACCAGATGCTCTCCGGCGGCTTTCCCTACGGCACGCAGGTGCCCAAGTCGCGCACCAAAGCGGCGCAGAAAAAGCTCGCCTACAAGAGCGTGCTCAGCGAGGAGCGCGAAATTCCCGCCTGGGTCGACGACGCCATCCGCAAGGCCGTGCACCCCGACCCGCTGGCGCGCTACGACGAAATTTCGGAATTCATCTACGACCTGCACCACCCGAACAAGGATTTCCTCAACAAGACCCGCCCGCCGCTCATCGAGCGCAACCCGGTGATCTTCTGGAAGGGGGTTTCATTCGTGCTTGCCGTATTGCTCGTCGTTTCGCTGGCGACACGGGCGCACGGCATTGCCTGATGCGGTCGACCTGAATTTTTGGCCAAAAACGGAAAGCTAGTGCGCCCTGACCTCGCTGGCGACCCAATTCAGAAAATCGCCGCGCGGGCAACTGTCGATGCGTCCGCGCCCGCTGCCTTCGACGATCTCGTAGACGACCAGGTCGAACTCGGGCGTTGACGAAGGCCGCTCGTCTACGATGCGCCGCACCGACCAATCCGGGCCGGGCCGGTTGTTGCCATAAACGCCGCCGATGCGCAGGGCGAAGGCGGGGGCGGCGTTGTCGGAGGCCGCGATGGCCAGCGCGGCATTGAAAATCTCGGCCAGTTCCTCGGGGCTGATGTCGAGCACTACCCGTTGCCGGGCCATCGCCGCCTCGACCTGGGCTTGCGCAATGGTCGGGAAACCCGGTGCCGCCTTGGCGACCGGCGCGGCGGCCCGCATTAGCGCAAGCGGGTAGCGACGCCAGGGAAAGGCGTAGTTGTAGAGCGTGCCCAATAACACGATGAGCAGCGCATTGATCGCCAGCGGCGTCACGGCGTAGCGGAAACCCAGCGCGTGCACCGCGCTTCCGCCGATCACGGCTGTCAGCGCCGTTGCCCCGCCCGGCGGGTGGATGCAACGCAAGGCGTGCATGGCGAGAATGGCCAGGCCGACCGCGCAAGCGCCGGCCAGCCCGGGGCCGGGGATGAGCTGCTGGCAGGCGACGCCGATGACGGCCGAGACGACATGCCCGCCGATGACCGCCCAGGGTTGCGTCAGCGGGCTGTGCGGCACGGCGAAGACAAGCACGGCAGTGGCGCCGAGCGAGGGCACGACGAGCGGCGCGAAAGCCGGGCCCAGCATCGCCTGGGTGGCATACCAGACGATCACGATACCGAGCAGGCCGCCGACCGCAGCGACGATTTTTTCGCTGTTTCTGTAGTGTGCGTTGGGCCAGCCGAACCATAGGCCGAGGCGGTTCCAGTGGAAGGCAAGACGGGTCATACGGAGCTCCTTGGAACCGGAAGGGTGAAAATTGCTGCACCGCAATGAAGAGCGATGCATTGAATTGGTGCGCTTTGATTGGCTAGGGCGAAGCGAAAACCCCGATTTTGGCGCCAAACGGGCTTGGCACGGTAATCGCTTACTCCCAAATAGCGCCGTAGCACCTACCAATGGAGGTAGGTGGATGACAACGATGTCCACGTTGATCTAATCCTTTCAAACTAGAGGTCGTCTTCGACCCCGCTACGAGAGCAAGCATCATGGACAAAAAATCATTCCTCCAGGCCGGTCACACCCCCACGCTGTTGGCTGCCTTCCTGTATTTCGACCTCGCCTTCATGGTCTGGGTACTGCTTGGCCCGCTGGGCATCGGCATCGCCAAGGATCTTGGCTTGTCGCATGCCGAAAAGGGCCTGATGGTTGCCACGCCGGTTCTGGCCGGCGCACTGTTGCGCATCGTCATGGGCATTCTGGTCGATCGCCTGTCGCCCAAGAAGGCGGCCATCATCGGCCAGGTTGTCGTCATTGCGGCCATGGCTTACGCCTGGCAGGTCGGCGTGCATTCCTACGCCGAAGTGCTGATCCTCGGCCTCTTCCTCGGCGTCGCCGGCGCATCGTTTGCCGCCGCCTTGCCGCTGGCCTCGCGCTGGTATCCGGCCGAGCATCAAGGCACGGCGATGGGCATTGCCGGCGCCGGCAACTCCGGCACTGCGCTTGCCGCGCTGTTCGCCCCGGGGCTGGCCGCCGCCTTCGGCTGGACCAACGTCTTCGGCATCGTGCTGATCCCGCTGGTCATCGTGCTGATCGCCTTCTGCTTCATGGCCAAGGACGCGCCGGACGCACCGCCGCCAAAAACCCTGGCCGAGTACATGAAGGTCTTGAAGGACAAGGACGCCTGGTGGTTCATGTTCTTCTACTCGGTCACCTTCGGCGGCTTCGTCGGTCTGGCTTCCTCGCTGGTCATCTACTTCAACACGCAATATGGCCTCGACCCCAAGATGGCTGGCTTCTTCACCGCCGGCTGCGTCTTTGCCGGCTCGCTGGTGCGGCCGATCGGCGGTAACGTGGCCGACCGCATCGGCGGCGTCAAGTCGCTGACCGTCATGTACATCTTCGCCGCGATCTTCCTCGCCATCGTCAGCTTCGGCTTGCCGGAAGCCTGGATGGCGCTGGTCGTTTTCGTCTGCGCCATGTTGTCGCTCGGCATGGGTAACGGTGCGGTGTTCCAGCTGGTGCCGCAGCGCTTCAAGAAGGAAATCGGCGTCATGACCGGCCTCGTCGGCATGGCCGGCGGCGTCGGCGGCTTCTACCTGGCTTCCAGCCTCGGCTATTCGAAACAACTCACCGGCAGCTACCAGGTCGGCTTCCTGATCTTCGCCGGCCTCGCCGTGCTGGCCCTGGTCGGGCTGACCGGCGTCAAGACCCGCTGGCGCACGACCTGGGGCGCCAGCCACCTGACAGCCGCCAAGATCTGATTCCGCGACCCCGACAGAGAGAAAACAATGAAAAGAAGGCAATTTCTGGTGTCGACCGCAACAGCCCTGTTCGTCCCGGCGGTTTTTGCCGCCGAGGCGGGCAAGGGCAGCCTGAGCATCGGCGCCGCGATCAACAAGGCCGGCCGCCAGCGCATGTTGTCGCAGCGCATGGCCAAGGCCTTCGCAATGCAGACGGCCGGCGTCATGCCGGACAAGGCGAGCAGCCTGCTTGAGCAGTCGCGCAAGCTGTTCGAGGCGCAGCTGGCCGAGTTGAAGACGCTGGCGCCGAGCGAGGCGATCCAGACGGCGCTCGCCGACCTCGACAAGGCGTGGGCCAGCTATCGCGAAGTGCTGGGCAAGCCGCGCACGCCCGAAAATGCCCGCCTGGTGCTGGCCGAATCCGAGAAGACGCTGCGCGCCGCGCATGTGTTGACCGGTCTCTACGAGAAACAGGCGGGAAGCGGCGCCGGCCACCTGGTCAATCTTTCCGGCCGGCAGCGCATGCTGTCGCAGCGCATGGCCAAATGCTTCCTGTTCGAGCAGTCGGGGGTCGCTGCCGAGGCGCTCAAGCAGGAGCAGGAGGCCGCCCGGCGCGATTTCGTCGCGGCGCTGGCCGAGCTGAACGCGGCGCCCCAGAACACCGCCGATATTCGCACCGAACTGGCGCTGGCCAATACGCAGTGGCTGTTCTTCGAGCAGGCGCTGAACGGCCAGGAGCGCAACCGGGAAGTCGCCGCGCGCAACGTGGCGACGACCAGCGAACGCATTCTGGAAGTGATGGACAGCCTGACCGGGCAGTACGAAAAACTGGTGCGCGGCTGATGCCGCAAGCCAGCTGCAGGCGGCGAGGGGGTTAATATCCGGGTCATGGAAAAAGCGCAGAAAAACCGTCTGCAATTCGCCATCGGCCATTCGTCGCTGACCGGCCCGCGCGAGCGCAACGAGGATTATTGCGGCATCGCCACACCCGAGGGGCAGGAGCTCGAAAACAAGGGCGTCATCGCTGCCGTCGCCGACGGTATCGGCGGCCACAAGGGCGGGCGCGAGGCGGCCGAGTACACGGTGCGCGGCCTCCTTTCGGACTATTTCGCGACCCCCGACACCTGGGGCGTGCCGCGCGCCATCGAGGCGGTGACCACCGCGCTCAATCGCTGGGTGATCGCCGAGGGCAGCCGCAATGCCGAGCTGGCTGGCATGGCGACGACGCTCTCGGTCGTCGTTTTGCGCGGTCGACGCTTCTACACCGCGCATATCGGCGACAGTCGCATCTATCGCCTGCAGGACGGCCGCTTGTCGCCGCTGACCGTCGATCACACCTGGGAACATCCGGAGCTGAACAACGTGCTGTCGCGCGCCATCGGCCTCGACCCGCGCGTGCTGATGGACTTTACCGACGGCGACCTGGCGGTCGACGACCGCTTCCTGCTCGTTTCCGACGGCGTCTGGGCGGTGCTGCCCGATGCGCTGATGGCCGAAGTGCTGCTCGATCATCCCGAGCCGCAGGCCGCGGCGACCGCCCTGACCAGCCTGGCGCTGGCGCAGGGCGGGCACGACAACGCGACGGCGGTGGTCATCGACGTGCTGGGCCTGCCGCGTGCCAGCCTGCGCGATAGCCTGGAAACCGTGGCCAGCCTGCCGCTGCCGCATCGCCTCAAGATCGGCCATGAAATCGACGGCATGATCGTCGAGGAAGTGCTGCACGATGCGCGGGAAACGCTGCTCTACCGTGTGCGCAGTTTGCGTAGCGGACAACAACTGGTGCTCAAGACCCTGCAGCCGACCATGGAAGGCGATACCGACGCCGCCGCCGCGCTGTTGATGGAGGAATGGCGGGCGCGGCGGGTGGTGTCGCCGTTCTTTCCGCAGGTCGTGCCGACCGAAGACCAGAGCTGCCTTTACTACCTGATGACCTGGCATGCCGGCGCCACGCTGCAGGCGCGGCTCGACGCCGACCAGCATTTTCCGGCCGGCGAGGTGGTGCGGCTCGGCATCGCGCTGCTCAAGGGCATCGCCGCGCTGCACCGGCTCGACATCGTGCATCGCGACATCAAGACCGACAACGTCCATCTCGGGCAGGACGGCGTGTTGCGCATCCTCGATTTGGGTGTCGCGCTCAGTCTCGGCGAGCGCAAGGCGGACGACCCGGTCGGCCAGGCCGGCACGCCGTCGTACATGGCGCCCGAGCTGTTCGAGGGGGCGCCGCCGAATCCCGCGTTCGACCTCTACGCGGCAGGCGTCACGCTTTACCACTTGCTGACGCGCAAGTATCCCTACGGCGAGATCGAGCCTTTCCAGACCCCGAAATTCGGCGAGCCGGCCCGCCCGGCGCGCTGGCGACCGGAAATTCCCGGCTGGCTGGAAAACATCCTGCTCAAGGCGGTGGCGCGCGAGGCCAGGGATCGCTTCGAAACCGCCGAAGAATTCCTGCTGGCGCTCGAACGCGGGGCCAGCCGCCCGGTTGCCGCACCGGGCCGGCAGCCGCTGGCGCAACGCAATCCCGTGCTGACCTGGAAGATCATCGCGGCCGTATCGCTAGTGCTCAATCTGCTGTTCCTGCTCAAGTTGATGGGCTAGCAGGCCAAGCCGGCCTTGGTGGCGCCACGCACTGCGCTGCCGCTCACCACCTGCCGAATTTCGGAATCTACTACGCTCGGCGCGGTCAACCGAAGCATGGGCGATTCATCGCATGGTTTCATTGGTGGCGTATGGATCGGCCGGTCATCGTTGATTGTGTGGAGGTGCCCCATGTCTGACAACTTGCCACCCCTCGGCATCCAGCGGGTCAAGGTCGTTGCCGTGTCGGTGACCGAACTTGAGCGGGCGAACCGTTTCTATCGGGACACGCTCGGTCTCGAGCCGGCTTTCGAGGGAGCGGAGCAGGTCGGCTGGCAACTCGGCCAGGTGATCCTGATGCTCAAGGCGGACTGGGCGGCACCGACCGAGCAGCCGAATCCCCGAATCACCCTGGCCACCGATCACGCACCGGCCACCCAGAAAGCGCTGCGCGCCCGGGGCGTCACGATCGCCAACGAAGTGCAGATCTACGGCGATTTTCACGTCGGCAGTTTTCTCGACAGTGAAGGCAACAAGTTCTGGTTCTGCTCGCCGGTGAATGGCGGCCGGTCGTCGCCAATTTGATACCGGTGCCGGTTGTGGCGCCGTGATGCTCACGGAACCTGCGATTCGGCGGTCGCCTGCTTTATCATGGCGCCTGTTCCGGAACCTGAGGGGTGCCGGCAAGCTTGTCCAATGAACCGAAAGCCGCCATGACGACTGCCCTGATCCTCTTTGCCCACGGTGCCCGCGACCCGGAATGGGCTGCGCCGTTGCGCCGCGTCCAGGCGGCGATCCGCCAGCAGGCGGATGACATCCCCGTCGAACTGGCCTTCCTGGAATTCATGGCGCCGACTTTGGCCGAGTGCGCGGCGACGCTGGTGGCTGTCGGGGCGACGAATATCCTGGTGGTGCCGATGTTCATCGCCCAGGGCGGGCATTTGAAGCGCGACGTGCCGGAGATGCTGGCCCGGTTGCGGTCGACCCATCCGGAAGCACGATTTTCACTGGCCGGCGCCATCGGCGAGAACGAAACGGTGATCCGGGCAATGGCCGATGCCACCCTGAAACTGGCTGGTTCGGAGTTTGCTTAAATCAACGCCATGCTGACTGTACTTGTGATTGACGAATCCCGTTCGCGGGCCGGCGAAATCTGCGCCGGGCTGGCGCTCGCCG
>ENA-UOWG01004011-UOWG01004011.1-activated-sludge-metagenome-genome-assembly--contig:-NODE-4011-length-10605-cov-3.461991_pt1 | contig 10605 bp, 7 predicted proteins | sample MGYA00238147_ERZ761563 | MGnify/ENA primary metagenome ERZ761563 (study PRJEB28884, sample SAMN05720216) | anaerobic digester metagenome | isolation source: active sludge of municipal... | reverse complement strand
TGAAAAGGGAAATACTGAGGGAGCAGGAGCAATAAAAGCTCAGGGCGCAGGGCAAAGAGCACAGGGCGCAGGGCACAGGGCTCAGGGCGGAGGGCAGAGGGCGGAGGGCAGAGGGCGGAGGGCGACAGAGTGAATAGCGAAGAGAGATTAACCGAATAGGAACTATAATGAAGAAGATATTCTTCCGCATAACCATATTATTATTTTACGGATCAGTCTGTTGCTATTCAGATCTTTCAGGAAGAAATATTTTAAGTGAACCTCAGGATACCCTTCAGGGAAAACAATTCCTATATAATGGACGTATATGGTGGAATCAACATATAAAGGTTCGCGGTCATGCTTATTACCTTTCCGGTGAATTTCTTCCGGGGAATGTCATAATTAACGGGAACGAGTATAAAGACCTGAAGATCAAATGGGATATCTTCAGCGATGAGGTCGTGCTTTTTGTGAATCCCAAAACGATAATTTTTCTCAATAAGGAGAGGGTTGACAGCTTCACTTTATGTTATGAAAATATAGTGCATTCAGTCAGAAATTTCGGAAGTGATTCAGCAGGTGTTATAAATGGCTATGCCAGTATGCTTTATGAAGGCCCTTCTGCATTTTATGTGAAATTCTTTAAGAAGATTGAACCCCTTGCAGAAGAGAAGAAATATGACAGGTTTTTCCAGACTCACAGGATGTATATATTTCATAACGGAGAGCTGATGTCCTTTTCAAATAAAAAAGGATTGCTTGATATTCTTGAAGACAGAAAGAACGAATTACAGGTTTTTATAAAAGAAAAAAGGCGAGGCATTTCGCGGAAGGATCCTTTTTCTTTTGTCCCGGTGATAAGGTATTATGACAGTTTAAGAAATAACTTACCCTGACTAGGTGAAAACGGGCCTGACCATATTATTTTTTCTTTTTGTAATTGAACTACCTGCAGGGGCACAGGATAAATATTTAATTGACAGTGATCTTTCCGGACTGGAATTCAGGGAATTTGCAGAAAGGTGCGAAGCTAAATTTCCGGTAAAATTCTTTTACAGGGACGAGTGGATCAGTGATCTGCGGGTTGGAGATATTGAAGACGGAATGACTCTTACAGAGGTTCTCGATCGCCTGTTCAGGGACAGATCCCTTTATTATTATTATGATGATGGAGGAAATATTGTAATCACAAGGGACTATGCAATTAAGCTGGAGCAGAAAAGTACGGACAAAGAGGAGAAATATATTCCGGGCATCGATTACGGGAAGGCAGCAGCAGAATCTCAAAATGCCGGCAATCTTGTAGTTGACATAGGAAATGCTAATGACAAAAACAAAAGCGGGAATGTAATTTTATCGGGTTATATTACAAATACTGATACAAAAGAGCCGGTCGCGGGAGCAACTGTTTATATGCCGAAACTTTCAGTCGGAACTGTCTCGAATGAATTTGGTTTCTACGCCCTGACGGTTCCAAGGGGAAGTTACTCAACCCGTATTTCGTTCATCGGGATGAAAGAACGTCAGGTGGATATAAACCTTTACGGGTCAGGAGAACTGAATATAGATCTTAAGAGCACCCTTGTACCATTAAAGGAGACTGTGATTTCTGCAGACAGGAATGTAACACTTCAGAGATTTGAGGTGGGCGTTGAGAGGATCAATATTGTATCTTTCAAACTGATGCCCACATCAATGGGGGAATCAGATATAATCAGGACTATACTTCTGATACCGGGAGTCAAGTCTGTCGGAGAAGGATCAGCCGGTTTCAATGTAAGAGGAGGTTCTGCCGATCAGAATCTTATATTGCTTTACGGAGCACCGGTATATAACTCTTCTCATTTCTTTGGTTTTTTTCCAGCCGTGAACTCAGATATAATAAAGGATGTGACACTTTATAAAGGCGGTATACCGGGAAAGTACGGAGGAAGGATATCCTCGGTGCTCGATATAGTACCCAGGGAGGGAAACAGGAAAGAGTTTGCAGGAAATGCAGGAATAAGTCCCATTACAACACATATTGTTGTGGAAGGTCCTCTGAAGAAAGATACATGTTATTACCTTCTTGCAGGCAGAACAACCTATTCGAACTGGATACTGGGATTGCTGGAAGATCCCGGATTAAGGAACAGCAGCGCTTCATTTTATGATCTGAATGCCAGGGTAGCATATGATCTGAATAAGAATGATAAAATTGACCTGTCCGCTTATTACAGCTATGACGGCTTCAGATTCAACTCGGATACAATGTATAAATATCATAACAATATATTATCGCTGAAATGGCGTCATTTCTTCAGCAGCAGGCTTTTTTCAGGTCTGACGCTGAATAATAGTTATTACGATTACGATATTTCAGGAACGGATATCCCCGGCGAAGCATTTTCACTTTCTCACAGAATAAACAGTTCAGCCCTGAAAGCAGATATCAACTGGTTCCCGGGGAGCAGGAACGAATTTAATTTCGGCGCTGATCTTATCCGTTATGATGTTCTTCCCGGAGGTATAAGACCATTAGGTGATTCTTCAATTGTTGTTCCGGAGACTATTGAAAGACAAAGAGCACTGGAATCAGCTGTATATTTTGAGGATAAATTTATCCTGACAGAACATCTCTCCCTGAACGCAGGAATCAGATTATCATCATGTTTTGCTTTTGGTCCCGGCACTTTCTACGTTTATGATGATAAATATCCAAGGAGCATATCATCCATAACTGATACGGTCAGTTTCGGCAGGTCCCAAAATTACAGGACATACCTCGGGCCTGAGTTCAGATTATCACTTAATTACAGGATGAATGATAACAGTGCCATCAAGATAAATTATAACCGGACCAGGCAATATCTTCATCTACTCTCAAACACCATATCCATTTCACCCACCGATACATGGAAGCTCTGCGATTATTATCTCAAACCGCAGACAGGTGATCAGATCGCTGCAGGGTACTACCGGATGCTTAATCACAATAAGATAGAAGCATCTCTGGAAGTATATTATAAAACAATAACCAATATGGTTGATTATAAGGGGGGAACCAATCTTGTGATGAACAGGTATATCGAAAGAGACCTGATCGATGTTGAAGGGAAAGCTTATGGCCTGGAACTCATGTTAAGGAAGGAGGAGGGAAGGTTCAGATGGAGTGCAGGATATACTTATTCAAGAATACTTGTCCGAAGCACAAGCAGCCTCAGGGAGGAGAAAATAAATTCAGGTAACTGGTTCCCGGCCAATTACGATAAACCCCATGATCTGGTACTTACATTAAATTATTTATATTCACGCCGTATGAGCCTGTCGGCAAGCTATAACTTCAGTTCAGGCCGGCCGGTAACCTATCCGGTTGCAGTATATAAAATAGGTGATATAGTGATGACCCATTTTTCAGAGCGTAATAAGTACAGACTTCCTTACTACTCGCGCTTTGACCTGTCGATGAAGTTCAGCGGAAATCTGAAATCAAAAAAAATCGCTCATCCAAACTGGATATTTTCAATTTATAATCTGCTCGGACGCCAGAATATATACTCAGTCTATTTTAAATATGACAGGAACATTGTAAAAGGTTATATGTTATCGGTTTTTGGCCGACCGATACCATCCCTGACCTTCAATTTCGATTTTTAAATATGAAATACAACACAATTTTAATAGTATTTCTTCTTATTCTGCTTGTAACAGGCTGTGTGATTGAATTTATACCTCAAATAGAGGAGGAACGCAGACTGCTCGTTGTTGAAGGTCTGATAACAGATGAATACAGGACAAACAAAATAAAACTGTCATATTCGGTGCCGGCAGGTAAAATAGTTATATTTCAGCCTGTAAGAGGTTGCCAGGTACGTATCACTGATGAAAAAGGAAATTATCACAGCCTTAAGGAAACATCACCAGGTACATATGTCACGGATTCAACAAAATTCAGAGGACGTGTGAACGGGAAATATTCTCTTGATATCCATACAGGGTATTATAATTATCATACTGACCCTGTGGTAATGAATCCTGTCCCTCCTCTGGATTCTGTATATTATGAAAAAGTTCTGCTGAGTGATCCGGATGCGGAGGACTGCCGGCGGAGGGTTGCCAGATATATCTTGACAGTTATGATCCTTCAGGCGACTGTCTTTTCTACAGGTGGGATTTCAGGGAAACCTGGGAATTCCGACTGCCTTATAGTGTGGAAAACAGAGTGTGCTGGAAATCAGCAGGTTCTGAAAATATACTGATAAAGAACACATCTGTCTATAATCAGGCCAGAGTTACACGCTTCCCGGTTCATTTTATTTCAAATGAAACGGACAGGCTTGATATAAGGTATAGCATCCTGGTAAATCAGTATTCTCTGAGTGAAGATGAATATACCTATTGGGAAAAGGTAAGGAATGTATCAGCGAATGTCGGGGGATTATATGACATGACGCCTATGGCAATTGAGGGGAATATCCATTGTCAGGAGGAACCTGAGCAACCTGTACTGGGATATTTCAGCGTGTCGGCGGTAAGCAGCACCAGGATATATATTGATGAAAATTTTATGGGTTTGCCGAATTTTTATTCATTCTGTCCGACTGATACGGTTTTTGGATCGGCATCGGTTCCAATACCGGGACTAAATATCTCCCGGTGGATTATAATGGACAGAACGGGTGATCTGCCGCCTTACAGGATACTGACACAATACAGGCAATGCGCTGACTGTACAGTGAACGGATCAAATATACGACCTCCATTCTGGGAAGATTAGCTTTTGGATTAACTTAAAAATGAAACGGAGTATAATATCAGTCCTGGCAGCATTTATCAGCAGTGTGATTTTCATTCAGGCAAATTCATTGCCTGTCGCAGAGACAGATGAATATATCCTCACTAAGCTGAATGATTACTGCACGAGATTCCCGCGGGAAGAAATCTATGTACAGACTGACAGGGATAATTATATTTCCGGTGAAGATATGTGGCTTAACGTAACAGCTGTTGACAGGAAAAGCGGGATGCTTTCCTCATTAAGCCGGATCGCATATTGTGAACTTATTGATCCTGATAATAATCCGGTAATCCGTAAAAGGTTCCTCCTTTTGTCCGGAAAGGGCCCGGGATATCTTTTACTTCCTGATACTATCAGATCGGGTGAATATACCCTCGCAGTCTATACAAACTGGATGAAGAATTTCTTCCCGGAGAACTGTTTCATGAAAAGAATAACAATTTATAATCCCTTCAGAAACAGTCCGTTCAAAACGAAATATTCAGGTGTAAGTATTTCAGACAGGAAGGTTTCAATTAAGTTTTATCCTGAGGGTGGTAGCCTGATCAATGAAGTTCCTTCGAGGGTGGGAGTGAGGATCAATGATCATCTCGGAAAAGGGATTGAGTCTGCTTGTATTATCAGGAATAACGCGGGAGATTCAGTTACGTTTTTCAGAACAGATGAATCGGGTTCAGGCTTATTTGAATTTATGCCGGTTGAAGGTATACGATATGCTGTGTCATGTCGGGGTACTGATGAATTTCTTCCGGATGCTTCAGATTCAGGATGCTCCCTTAAAGCAGAAAGTCCGGGAACTGAAAAAGTCCTCGTTACTGTAATGTGCAAAGAGAAAAAAATGAATTCTACTGAAAGGAGATTCCTTCTTTTCATTCATTCCCACGGCATTAGAACTTATTCCGAATTTTTCAGGATGACTGGTGAAAAGGCTGATATATCAGTTTCACGGGCTTCCCTTTTACCCGGAATAAATCATATAACACTTTTCTCTGAGGAGGGTGTGCCTCTATGTGAGAGGTATATTTTTAACAGGAAAGAAAAGCCGCCGGTCAGGATACTGACAGATAAGGACATTTTCAGCAGAAGAACCATTACTGAACAGGAGTTCGGTCTTTCCGGACTGGGAATCAGGAATTACTCCGGCACAAGCCTTGGGCTTTCCGTCGTTCCTGTAAATTCGGTGACTGATTCACAGGATATTGAAGATTATTTTGTCTTTGGAACGGAATTTGGATTTCTGCCAGACGGATTGCTGAAAAAGAAGATCTGTGATATTGACGATGCCGTCATGGATAATTTTCTTCTGACTGTTGAAAGTAACTGGTTATCATGGGATAAAATATTATCAGGAAATAAAGCTTCTGTGGAATTTCTTCCTGAAAAAGACGGTCATTACATTAGCGGCTTTTTAAAAAAGAGAGATTCTGATGAGTTTATTCGTAATGAAACAGTTTACCTCTCGATACCAGGCAAAACAGCGACATTTCAATATAGTATAACCGACAGTTCGGGATTATTCAGGTTTTTGCTGCCTGCAGTTCATTCCCCGCATGATCTTATAATACAACCTGCTGATCCGGAAGCAGATATGATCATTCAGATGGATAATTCATATGTTCCGCTACAGCCTTCAACAATATCTTACACCGATTCTGTAAGCAGCTCCGGACAAAAGTCATTATCATTTCTGAGCGTGGGTTATCAGATCGATAAGATATATAACATAATACGACACGAAGATCCGGATAACCAAATAAATGTATATAAACCATCAGGCAGGTTCTATGGCTTTCCCGAACAGGAAATTGTAATGGACGATTACATACGGCTTCCGGTTATGCAGGAAATCTTTTTTGAGCTCATTCCCGGTGTAAAGCTCAGATCAAAAAAACCAGGCTATGAGTTACGCGTTTCCAATCCGGTAGATAATACTATTTATGACGATCCTCCACTTGCTCTTATTGATGGGGTGGTTATTAATGACCTATCTGTCCTGGCAGATCTCAATACCGAATCCATCGGCCGGATAGAAACTATCAGAACACCATATCTTACAGGAGGACTTGTCCACTATGGGATAATAAATGTAATTACCCTGAGTGGAAATTTTGAGAATATACCGCTGCCTGACTATGCTGCAAGATTGACTTACAGGACGGCTGATCCGGTCCCGGTTTTCAAAGCACAGGCTTATACAGATAGTAAATCGGCAAGCCGTATACCCGACTTCGGAAATACAATATACTGGAATCCTTCAATCCGTTGTGATGAAAATGGTATTGTTCATACCGGGTTCCGGACTTCGGACCGCCCGGGCGATTATCTTATTACAGTTCAGGGAATCTCGGATGATGGGAAACTGATTTCTGTAAAAAAGATCATCACGGTGGAATAGGATTGCCGGGTCTTCCCTGATGTAATTCTTAAAATGATAATCATCTTATATCCTCGCAATAGTCTTTTAGTTAAATATTTTTTTTAATTTTCCTTGCTGAAACCAACATCAACCTTAACCTCAACCTTAACCTCAACCCTGGCAAAACATGAAACTTTAAGAAAAACCTCACAATGAAAACCAAAATCACACTAGCTCTTCTTCTTATGGCGGGCTTTACAATAACCGCTCAGACCTACCGGCCTGCCTGGGAATCTCTTGACAAGCGTCCGACACCGGCATGGTTTGAAGATTCAAAATTCGGGATATTCATCCATTGGGGCGTCTATTCTGTACCTGCATGGGGGCCAACCGGAGATGATGTCGGTGTTTATGATAAATATTCCGAATGGTACTGGAATAAGCTTCTGAATAAAAGCAGCAAAGTGAACAGGCACTTTGAGGAATTTCACCTCCGTACATACGGGCCTAATTTCAAATACCAGGATTTTGCTCCAATGTTCAAAGCAGAGCTTTTCAGACCTGATGAATGGGCTGATCTGTTCAGGAAATCGGGAGCAAAATATATTGTTCTTACATCGAAGCATCATGAAGGATTCACATTATGGCCCAGCGCCCATAGCTGGAACTGGAACAGCGTGGATATAGGACCTCACCGTGATCTGTGTGGCGACCTCACAGCCTCAGTGAAAAAAGCGGGTTTGCATATGGGCTTTTATTATTCGCTCTATGAGTGGTATAACCCGGTTTATCTTAATGATTTCGAAAATTATGTGGATAACCATATGATCCCCCAGATGAAAGATCTGGTCATGAGATATACTCCTGACATTGTCTGGACTGACGGTGAATGGGATAAGCCAAGCAAAGACTGGAAAAGCGAAGAATTCCTCGCCTGGCTCTATAACGAATCGCCTGTAAAGCAGAGCGTTGTAGTAAATGACAGGTGGGGGAGCGAAACCAGGAGCAAACATGGTGGTGTATATACAACCGAGTACGGACTTGTCCATGGGGGCGAAGGACTTGAATCAGAGGTTTATCACCCCTGGGAGGAATGCCGTGGGATAGGAACGTCTTTCGGATTCAACCGTACCGAGAACCTCGGAAGCTATTCATCAACTGAAGATCTTATTAAAATACTGGTTTCAACCGTGGCTGCAGGAGGCAATCTGCTGCTCGATATTGGTCCGGCTGCAGATGGTTCTATACCCGTAATTATGCAGCAACGCCTTCTTGATATAGGTGAATGGCTCAATGTTAACGGAGAAGCAATTTATGGAACACGTGCATTTATAACGGATAAGAAGCAGGAAGCCATTAATCCTGAAACCAATAAAACAATATTCTTTACGAAAAAAGGAAGGGATGTTTATGTGATTATGCTCAACTGGCCAAAAGGTACAATAAAACTTAATGGTCTCAAAACAACAGGCGGAACCCTGATCAACCTTCTGGGGTCAGCTGAAAAGGTTAAATATTCAGGTTCGGGTGGCGGGTTGTCTGTAACACTTCCACGCCTGGGACCTGATGATTATCAGCCTGCATATGTACTGAAGATCACTAATCTGAAACAATAAAAACTCCATTATTATGAAAAAAATCAACTGTTTCTTCGCTTTTGCACTGGCTCTGACAGTGTTTTCATCATGTAAAACTGAAACACCTGTGGCAGTAACTGTCCCTAAAACAGATATCTCAGAGTATTTCGGACAGTGGACCATCGATATTAAAGGTGGTTCCGTAGGATGGCTCGAAGTCCGTCAGGATGATAATTTTATCAACGCTGATATCCTCTGGGGAGGGGGAAGTGTTCTGCCTGTTTCTAACATTTTCCTGGCCGGTGACAGGACCCTGATGATCCAGAGGTCAAATAATGTAGTAAGAAAAAGGGATGAAAATAATAACCCTGTTGTGACATCAGTAGTGACTGAATGGCTTGAGATAAACCTTAAGGGAGCAGAAGAGTTTGAAGGAATTTTGTTACGGCCGAAGAGGACGGGTCTTGGTGTTGATACAACAACATTTACAGGAAAGAAGCTTCCGCCGGTTCCGGCTGCGCCCGATATGGCCGCCCTGAAATTCGGCGAACCTGTTACTTTGTTCAACGGAAAGGATCTGACCGGATGGACCCTTATTAATCCTTCCCAGACCAACGGATGGAAAGTTGTTGACGGTGCACTCGTAAATGATCCGGTCCAGAAAGAAGGTGAAGCTCATATTAGCTATGGTAACCTGAGAACAGAAAAGACATTTGAGGATTTCAACCTGAAGCTTGAGGTTAATATTCCTGCCGGAAGCAATAGCGGCGTATACCTCAGGGGTATATATGAAATTCAGGTGATGGATTCATATAAAAGGGAACTTGATCCTCATAATATGGGTGCCGTGTACAGCAGGATCAAACCAACCGTTGCTGCAGAAAAGCCCGCAGGTCAATGGCAGTCAATGGATATGACGCTTTGCAACAGGCATATCACAGTTATTCTTAATGGTGTTAAGATCATTGATAATCAACCAGTATACGGACCAACAGGAGGTGCGATGAGCCCCGATGTTTTTGCTCCCGGTCCCATCTATCTGCAGGGTGATCATGGCAAGGTCGCATACAGGAATATAGTCCTTACACCCATCACCAAATAATATCGTCATGAGCAGAATGACTTCAAAAAAAACCGGCCGTAGGGAGTTTTTAACCACTTCTGCTGCTGCCTTTGCGGGGATAACGGTATTGCCCGGTCATGTAATATCAGGATTCGGACACGTTCCCCCGAGCGATAAGCTGAATATTGCATGCGTGGGCATAGGCGGTATGGGAAGAAGCAACCTTTCAAATATCAAAAATGACAATATAGTCGCTCTTTGTGATGTCGACTGGCGGGAAGCTTCCACACGGGTATTTAAATTATATCCGGCTGCAAAGCAATATAAAGATTACCGTGTGATGCTTGATAAACAGAAAGATATTGAAGCGGTAATTGTTGCAACTTCAGATCATACACATGCTGTTATAAGCATGGAAGCGATGAAGAGGAAGAAACATGTTTTCACACAGAAACCTCTTACACATACCGTATATGAAGCCCGGGCTCTGGCAAAAGCTGCCAGGGAGTACAAGGTTGCCACCCAGATGGGTAACCAGGGACAGGCATCAGACGGACCGCGCAGGCTCAGGGAGATGATATGGGATGGCGTTATTGGTCCTGTTAGAGAAGTACACGTCTGGACAGACAGACCAAATAACGGATTATTCAGAACATACTGGCCTCAAGGTGTTCCGAAACCTTTGGAAACACCACCGGTTCCTTCCGAGCTCGACTGGGATCTCTTTATAGGACCGGCCCCGATGCGTCCATATCATCCTGCATACCATCCGTTCAGCTGGAGAGGCTGGTGGGACTTTGGAACCGGAGCTCTCGGAGATATCGGCTGCCATTCTCTTGATCCTATTTTC
>ENA-UOWG01004009-UOWG01004009.1-activated-sludge-metagenome-genome-assembly--contig:-NODE-4009-length-10606-cov-3.723912_pt1 | contig 10606 bp, 8 predicted proteins | sample MGYA00238147_ERZ761563 | MGnify/ENA primary metagenome ERZ761563 (study PRJEB28884, sample SAMN05720216) | anaerobic digester metagenome | isolation source: active sludge of municipal... | reverse complement strand
GACACGATCTTCCCAAATGCTCCCCCGATAATCACCCCGACTGCCATATCGACCACATTGCCTTTCATGGTAAATTCTTTAAATTCTTGAAGCATACCCATAATGTTCACCTCATTAAAAATAAGTAACTCCTGACCGACTCGCACGCATAAATAATGCCGTCCAAAGTATGGCACGAAATAAAATTAAATGTATACAACTACGACTTGTCGCATTAAGCTCCCAAATAAGCACTCATTCGGAAATTAATGGTGTTTTAGTGCTCACAATATGCGCTTAAGTGGCAAAGAAAAACCGCAAACTAAAAACAAATACGGTGTGAATAATGCAGCACGAGTTTTGGCATCAGCGTTGGCAGCAAAACCAGATTGGTTTCCATCAACAAGAAATCAATCCTTATTTGCAACGCCACTGGCCGGGTTTATTGCTTAGCCCGAAATCACGAGTATTTGTCCCATTGTGCGGAAAGAGTTCCGACATGTTATGGCTGCTATCCATGGGCTATCAGGTGCTTGGCGTTGAATTAAGCCCAGTGGCGGTCGAGTCTTTTTTCTCTGAAAACAATTTAAAACCAAGAAGTTATCGCCTTGGCGGTTTTTGGGTTTTCGAAGTGGACGGATTGCAAATTTATTGCGGAGATTTTTTCGCATTGCAGCCTGAACTTACCGGCCGAATCGATGCAGTTTACGATAGAGCTTCATTGGTCGCATTACCGCCGGACCTCCGCCTTGAATACGTGCTGACATTGTCTAGCTTGCTAACCCCCGCCGTGCAAATTCTACTGATCGCCTTTGATTATCCGCAGCACGAAATGCAGGGCCCGCCCTTCAGCGTTCATAGCCAAGAAATCGAACAATTGTTCAATCCTTGGTGCGATATTGATTTGCTGTCCGAAGAAAATGTACTGGAATATCAAGCGCATTTTAAAGATCGAGGCATTAGCAGAATGACTGAGCAAGCCTATCGATTGGTCGTGCGTTAAATCTTTAGAAATACAAACCTTATCTGCCAGTTACTGTTCTTTTAGAAGTCCTTGCCAGGCAACTGTCAATTTCAAAATATAACAAAGCCTTTACACCCACCCGCCCTGCTTTTTCCATGTCATCGGCGCCGGCAATGCCGAGCACGATGGTACAAAACACTACGGGGCCAATCGTGATGGTTCCAAGCTTCAATCTATTCGGCAGCGAAGCGTTTGGAAAATTCGTTAGTTATTTTTTATATCCTGAAGTTGAGCGCAAGGTGTCTTGGCGGCTACCAACGCCGCCATTTGTAGCTTACTGGAATTTTGTAAACCTTTTATCACGCTGTTTTGATTTTTCGTCGGTTGATTCTGACTGACTTTCCATTTGGCCAACAACTGCGTTATGGAAATTTCAATACCGCCAAAAATAGATTAAAGTGACTAATAGATAATGGCCTCTGAGTCATTAATATCGACCATTCAATGGGCTATAGACGATTCACCCCATAACTCTTGAATAAATATCTGATTTCTTCCAATCCGTCGTCAATCGACCAGGTAACTGCCTGCGACAGCAAATCCAACAAAATAACAGCGTTGATCGTAGCATCCTCCGCAACTGCGGTTTTAAGACGTCTGGCCATTGCTTTATTAACAATCTGTAAGTTTTGGTAAATCGTTTTCAAATCATCCAGTTCCAGGTTGAAGTCTAGGCCATTCTTGCGGCGAAAATATTGGGCCAGCAAATACATCGAGGTGGTGCGGTAGATGGTTTCGTCTTCGCTGGCCAGTGGTAGGTGAAAGCGAGCCATTGGCTTGAGATATTCGGTATGCGGGCAGGGGCTAGTCGCCATTATTAGACCCAGAATCGAGCTTAAGGTTCTTTGCATGGTAGTGTCCGCACTGATGGTGCGTTCGGCAGCAACCACTTCCAGGCTGACTTTTTGATAGGAGGTGATGGCACTGCAAAGATTTAGGATCGGCATCAGATTGATGGCAACCGGGCAGAACGGTGACGAGGCCTTATGCAAAAGGCAGTTACTGCATTTGTGGTAATCCAGTTCGGTCCAACTCTGCGGCATGAACTTGGTTGGCGAGATATAACAGCCGCTGACGGCATCGATTTCAATCGGAAACTCTATCAACTTGGCGTCGGGGAACCGCAGCCTGTATAGAAAGTGCAGTTTTTTATCGCTCATCCGATTTTACCGATGATAGATTCAGATGACGAGGTTATACTGTAAACTTACCTTTATGTGCAAGATTTTGACTGTTTTCACGCCATGGGACCGAAGTGTAAATCATGAACGAACAAGATATTAAAATTCTTCTCGTCGACGATGAACCTAATGTGTTGAAATCCTTGTCGCGTTTGCTCAAGCAATACCATTTAATCACAGCCAGCTGCGGCGAAGAAGCCTTATTGTTAGCCAAGGCACAATCTTTCGATTTGGTGATTTCCGATTACCGCATGCCGGGGATAAATGGCGTCGATTTTCTGATTAGGTTCAAACACATTCAACCCGATGCGATACGCATGGTATTGACTGGCTATGCCGATCTTGAAGGAGTGCAACACGCGATTAACGACGCTGAAGTGTTTCGTTTCATTAATAAGCCATGGAACAACCTAGAAATTGTCAATGCGGTCGAAAACGGACTGGATCATCGGCGTATCCTGCTGGAAAATCGAATGCTAGCCGATCAAGTCCGTGCCCAACAAGCTTTGTTGGATGAAAAGGAGGCAATTTTGAGAGCGCTTGAAGCTGAGGAGCCTGGTATTACTAAGGTCAATTGGGGAACCGACGGCTCGATTATTCTTGACGAGAAGGATTTTGAGTAGGATTGCACTGTAGATAAGCGCGATTTGGGATAATCAAGGCCAATGCCAAACGTTTACCGCTTATTGTCTTCCCTACTTCTTGCTTTGTTCGTTGCCTAAGCGTACCCGCAAGATCAGATTTTTGCCGTGATTTCTGAGATTGAGAATATCCTCGACATGCTTTTCTGTCAGGATCTGATCTTTAAGATAAAGAACATCGTTGCAAAACACTTCAGCGGCTTCTATACCTGGCTGCAATTGTGTCCAGGAGATTTCAATTATTGGGCGCTCGTCGGTGCTCTCAGATTCGGCCAGGATCGCCAGAAACGCATCCACTGCGTCAGGGTCGTATTCCTTGTTTTTTCTTGACAGCAAGCGGCTTTTGACTTGTTCAGAGGTCATGGCGGTACCGGTAATAGAACCGTCGAGATAGGTAATGTAGTCACGAAGCACCGCGAGTATTCGAGCGCCCAACGGAATATCCTTGCCTAACAAGCCATCAGGATGGCCAGAACCATCGTAATGTTCAAATTGACGACTGATCAGCAGGCCGGCTGTATGCAATCGTTCAACGTCTTTAAGTAGATTTCGCCCTTCCTGGGCGTGGCTCAGGTAATGATTTTTCTGCTGACTATTCATCTTGAACAAGGGTAGGATCAGCAGGCTGTCCGGTAGGCTCATTTTCCCGATTTGCAGTAGCAGTCCGGCATATACCACATCCTTGATATCCGCGGCATCCATGTCCATTCGCGAAGCGGTTTCGCGTGCGTTTTCAGCGATATATTTGGCGTGCCCGCTTTTTATGCCTGGCCGCATCTCGATAATTCTGGCAAAGGCTTTGACGGAGTCGGTAAATTGTTTTTTCAACGCATCGTTAGCCTGATCGATACGTTGTAGAGACTTCTTGAGTTGCTCGGTGCGTTTTTCTACCTTGTCTTCCAAGCTGGCATTAAGGTCCTTAAGCTCCTGGTTTTGCCGGTGGATAATTTCAAAGAGTTGTTGACGTTCATCGCGCAGGCGTTTTTGCTCCAAGGCATTGTTGACCAGGATTTTTAGCTCGTTATCTTCCCAGGGTTTGCTGCAATAACTGTAAATTCTGCCTTTGTTGACCGCGGCAATGGTCGATTCGAGATCGGCAAAACCGGTCAGCAAAATCCGCACCGTATCGGGCCAGCGATCGGCAACGCGGGTCAGGAGTTCGGCGCCGTCCATTTCCGGCATGCGCATGTCGGAAATAATTAGGTCTACGGCTTGCTGTTGTAATATTTCCAGACCGGCCGCACCGCTTTCGGCCAAATACACTTTGTATTCGTCGCCACGAAACAAACGTTTCAGCGCCTTTAACACATTGGGTTCGTCGTCGACCAACAGCAGGGTGGCCGTTTTTGCGGTGTTTATCGGTAGCTCGTTCATGGCTGGCGGTTCGTGGAAAGTTCGTCGGCGTGGGGGTGAATGGGCAGGTAGATGACAAATTTTGTCCCTTGTCCGGGTACCGATTGAACGTCTATGTTGCCGTGATGATCCTGGATGATTTTATATGACAGCGACAAACCCAGACCGGTGCCTTTACCGACGGGTTTGGTGGTAAAAAACGGATCGAAGATTTTGGCTTTGACTTCCTCGCTCATGCCTTTGCCGGTGTCTTCTATTTCGACCCATACCCAGTCGGCATTCTTGTAGCCGGTACGTACCGTGATTTTGCCGAATTCTTCAATGGCTTGCGCTGCGTTGACCAGCAGGTTCATGAACACCTGGTTTAGCTGAGCACCGACACATTCAAACGGTTTGATTCCGCCGTATTCCTTGACGACTTGAGCTTTGTATTTCAATTCGTTGTTGACGATATTCAACGTCGCATCCATGCCGGCCTCGAGATCAAACATCTCTCTATCCTGTTTGTCTATCCGGGAAAAATCGCGCAAATCCTGGACGATTTTCTTGGCACGCATCGCGCCTTCCAAAGATTCAAGAACCAAATCAGCTGCGTCGCTTTTGAGAAAATCCAGATCGATGGCCTGCTTAAGGCGATTAAAGGCCTGGGTCTCGGGATGGTCAGCAGGCAATTGTTCGGCAAGCCTTTCCGCTATATCCGAAACTTGTGTTAGATCCTGAATATATTGCTTCAAGCTGTTGAGGTTAGAATAAATATAACCAAGAGGATTGTTGATCTCGTGAGCGACTCCTGCCGCCAGCAAACCGATAGACACCATTTTTTCAGATTGCACTAGATGGGCTTGAGTTTCCTTGAGCTTCTGGTTGAGCTGGATTTGTTGATTCTTCTCAATTTCCAGGGTTTTATTGGCGGCAGTTAGCGCTTTGGCGCGCTCCTTAATCCGCTCTTCCAGTTCTTGATTGGCTTTAATCAATGCTTCTTCGGCTTGTTTCTGCGCGGTTATATCCATGCCGCACCCCATCAAACCAGCAAATTGGCCATTTTTACGGATACGCGGAACCGCGGTGTCCAGTATCCAGATCATTTTGTGATCGGCTGCAGACAGGCGGTACTGGATTTTAAACTTGGTCAGCTCCGCAGCGGCTTTCTCGTAAGCTAGGGCGACCTTATCCCTATCGTCAGGGTGAATGGTATTCATCCATTGCTGTTTATCGAGAACACCATTTGGAAGACCGAAGGTTTTGAACCAGAAACGATTGCAAAAAATCGGTTGGTTCTTGGCATTGGTGACCCAGATCAGGGCCTGTAGGTTGTCTGCTAGTTCTTTGAAGCGGTCCTCGCTTTCGCGAAGTGCCGAATATAAATTGCTGTGTAAAATATCAACGTGTTCGTCCCGGTCTATTTGGATACTTTCGGCGTCGAGGCCTTGATTGAGACTGATTGCCATCAGTCTGTCGGTTTTGAGGATATGGTGGCACAGCCAGTCCACCAAAAAATCCAACAGCTCCTTGGAGATTAGGGCAGCATCACTTTGGACTTCATTTTGGACGCGCAGCATCTTGTCGACAAACTCCTGATGTTCTTGGCAGTGCCGGGCAAACATCTCTGGATTGTAACCGGCTTTTTGCATCAGATCTTCTTCATGCTGGAAATGGTATACCGTGTAATCGACCAGCCCGTTAACGGTATCAGCGACAGAGTGGTTGTTTTCGCCCAATGCGACCACTTCATCCAGTCGGTTGATCAGTTCCACGAGATGCCGGTGTTGACGGTCGACGCTATCTATATTGACTAGAAACTGGTCGTTCCAAGTTAAAATGCTCATGTAGGTTCCATTATCAGAGATAAGTTCAGTGATGTTACTAGTGTCGATTTTATGGTGCAATGCCAGCCTACCTCATTTTCAAAACGACGGACAAGTGTTATGAACTCAGAAGATTTTGAAGGTTTAAAGGCGCTGCTGGAGTTTGCCTTTCCCAAAACATGCAAAAATTGTGGACATGTCTATAAAACGGCTGAGCAGTTTTTTGCGGAAACCCTCGATATGCCAAGCGGTCGTTCGTCTTTGAAAATGACCATCGAAGACGATGGCGCGCCCATCGTCGAAGCTTTCAGGAATTGTCGTTGCGGTTCGACGCTGATGGATGAGTTTGGTTGCCGACGAGACACTTCGGAATCAGGGGTGCAAAGACGCATCACTTTCGACCGGATGCTGTCTTTATTGTTAGCGCGGAACATTCCTGAAGCTGTGGCCAGGGCCGAACTCGCCAACTTTCTGCGCGGCAAGCCAAACCGGCTACAAGCTTGGCTGGATGATGACAATGTTACATAGAGGGGGTTTTACATCGAATAGATTGAAGAATTTTTATGGTTATACCTTCTTATCAGGCTACCATCGGAATAACACTGTCGTATAGTTGCTGAGCTTCGCTGGCCAGATTATCAAGCAATTCACGTTTGAACTCGATCCGTGTCCAAGCTTCCACTGCAAGTTTCTCTGCTCTATCTTCTCTGATGTGTCCGGCATCCAATGCATGGGCAAACAGATTGGCGATATAAACCACATCAGTCAAAGTCCTTTCCTTGGTTACTCCGGCATGGGTATGATGCAAGCTGATTGCTTGCTGTATCGTCACTGGAAAATTCCAGCGCTTTGCCACTTCGCCGCCCAGCGTCGCATGATCGAAGCCGAGCGCTTCACGTTCCCGCTCCAACGAGGCCATCGTGCCAGTGTCATCGAGCTGAAACAGCCAAGGAAAATAGACTCCTATCACAAGCTTGCCGATGTCATGCAGCAGACCAGCAGTGAAGGCTGTTTCCGGGTTGAGTCCTGCGTGCTTTGCCAATACCTTGGCGCAAACGGCGGCAGCGATACTGTGTCGCCAAAATGTTGTCCAGTCGAGACTTTTTTCCTGATTCGGCAACAAATTGATGACCGAGGCAGCCAACACCAGGCCGCGTAAACTGTTGAAACCCAGTATGGAAATCGCTCTGGAAATCGAATCGATTTTTCCGGACAAACCGTAAAAGGGCGAGTTGGCTACCCGCAGTATTCTCGCCACAATGGCTTGATCGTTCGCAATCTTCATGGATAGCAGGGAAATGTCCGCATCGTCATTGTTGATGCTTTCCAGGATCTCCATCACGATGCTGGGTAATGAAGGCAGTTTCTGAATCCGATCCAGCACTTCGCTGATATTGGTGGTTGCTTTGTGTTCGCTCGGGTGCATTGTTGTTATCTCAATCTGGACGATTTTGTTCGCGTCTTTATGCAGGTCTCGGGGGGCATATAGCCAAACATTATTCGTTATCCACCATCGAGCGGCGAAATCATCAATAAATGCCCTCTGGATTTGCATGTTTCACCCATGCGACGACAGATGACCTTAACATGACGACCATTGACGAGCATCGCCAGATCAGTGTCACCAGTAGTGTTACCAATGCAGTCGGTCAACATCTCCGGTAGTCTGGTATGCATATGGCAGCCCAGTAGCGGTTCACTGTCGCCTCCAACGAATAGTGCTTCCGCCTGCCGATTGGCTAAAACGATGAGACCATCTTCATCTATGCCGATAACGGCAATAGGTAGGTTCGCAAGCACCTCTTGCGAAACCTGTAATACGGTGATGTTGTGGCGAATATCTTCGGTATTTTCGGTGACCCGTCGCTCCAAATCCCGATTGATATTTTGCAGTTCACGGTTGGCGCGATTGACTTCGCGTTCGAGGCGGATGTTTTCTTGCTTTAGTTCATAGCGATGAAAGGCTTCACGTATTTGTTCGCGTAATTGATCGTCTTCCCATGGTTTGGCAAGAAATTTGTAAATGGCCCCTTCATTGATGGCATCCGTAATGGTTTGGATATCGGCATAGCCAGAAAGCACGATACGTAAGGTTTCGGGATAAAGTTCCTTGACCCGCCGCAGAAATTCAACGCCGGTCATTTCTGGCATACGCTGATCTGAAATGATGACACCGACATGATGGGTGGCGAGTAACTCTAGTCCCGCCAGGCCACTTTCCGCCGTGAGAATCTGGTAGCCATCCCTGCGAAATAAACGTTTGAGGGCATTGAGGATGTTTACTTCATCGTCAACCAGCAGCATCGTGCGTTCTGTTGCTATCCTGCCGTGTGCTTGTGGTAAGCGGCTTTGTTGCAGAAATTTCGCACATTCTTCTTCCGGCAGTGGGTGGCTGAAATAGTAGCCCTGGATTTCATCACAGTGTTGATCGGCAAATAAGGCTAGCTGTCCTTCCGTTTCCACGCCTTCGACAGACACGCGTAGGCGCAGACTTTGTGCCATGGCGATGATAGCCTTGACTAGCGCTGCGTCTCCAGGATGGGTTGTAACATTTTTCACAAAAGAACGGTCGATCTTGAGCGTATTGACCGGCAGATGTTTTAGATAACTCAGGCAGGAGTAACCGGTGCCAAAATCGTCCAGCGCCAGTTGAATCCCGATATCCTTGAGTGCATTAAGGGTTGCAATGGTGCTTTCAGTATCTTGAATGAGTAGGTTCTCAGTCACTTCCAGTTGCAAAAAGCTGGGCTCAAGATGTGTTTCGAGAAGAATGTGCTTTACGATTGCAACAAAGCCAGGATCTCTGAAATGGGCTGCCGATAAATTGACCGCAAGGCGTACCGAGGATAAGCCCGCATCTTGCCAAGCTCGTAGTTGGCTGCATGCGGTCTTGATCACCCATTCGCCGATGGGAACGATAAGCCCTGTTTCCTCTGCCAAAGGAATGAACTGGACGGGCTGCACCAAGCCCAGTTTGGGGTGTGCCCAACGCACAAGCGCCTCGACGCCGACGGTTTTGTTTCTATCGATATCGATTTGTGGCTGGTAGTGCAGGACAAATTGATTATGCTCAAGCGCATGCCGCAGATCAGTTTCCAGGTCAGTTTGCTGGGCTATGGCAATGTTCATGTTGGCATTGAAGAAGTGGAAATAGGGTTATATTCATATCAACAACCTTTTGATGCCGCCGATGACGAGGCGGCAGCGAATAGTTTTTGCTTATAACTGACTTCGCGTAATAAAGCTGTTGCATCCATCCAGTTAATTGACTCGACGAGAAGTCTTCGTTGATTAACACTATCAGTGTTCACTAGATGTTGGTTGTTCTTGGTTGTAATGCACATTAGGTGTTTAGCCAGAGCAGCCGATAATGGATGCTAACATATGAATTATGGCACAATGAGCCGATCCGCAAACCCAAAGTCAGCACTGCTAGCGAATAAGATTTATGGTGGCAGACAAAAATATTACTTCCGCAAAATTTTTCAGATTTTCCTTAAAACTTTTCTTGGCCGTCATCAATGGAGATTGATCATGACGCAAAATCGCCTCAACCAGCCAACGGATAAGACCAGCTCTACCATTCTGATCGTTGATGATACGGCGGAGAACTTGGCCATTCTCGGCGAGTTGCTGCTGCCGAGATATCAGGTTCTGGCTGCTAACTCTGGCTTGCGAGCTCTGAAACTTGCCGCTGCAGATCCTAAGCCAGACCTGATCCTACTCGACGTAATGATGCCAGAGATGGACGGTTACACGGTCTTAATCCACCTGAAACGGAATCCGAAGACACAGGACATTCCGGTTATTTTCGTTACGGCGATGGATTCCGACGAAGATGAACAGCGCGGTCTCGATCTCGGCGCGGCGGATTACATTACCAAGCCCTTGCGGCCGCCGATTGTCTTGACAAGGGTGCGCATCCAGCTCGAACTCAAGGAAGCACGCGATAGATTGAGGGATCAGAATGCCTACCTCGAAGCCGAAGTAGCGCGCCGTGCCGCCGATAACGAGCTAATTCTGGCAAGCGCCGCGGAGGGAATTTATGGCACGGATGTAAACGGGAAAATCATCTTCATCAACCCCGCCGCCGTCGCTATGTTGGGGTACAACAGGGAAGAACTGGAGGGACTGCAAATTCACGCCAGCATCCATCACTCCAGGCCAGACAGCAGCCCCTATCTTGCCGAAGATTGTCCTCTGAATACCTGCATTTCAGCCGGTCTCACGATACGAAACAAAGAAGATTTGTTATGGCGCAAGGATGGCAGCCCATTGCCGGTAGCGCTTTCCTGCATGCCCATGCACAGAGACGGCAAACTGTTTGGCGCGGTGGTAACTTTCATGGACATCACCGAGCGTAAATCCTATATGGCGCAATTGGAACGGCAATCCAATTATGATGATATGACCGGCCTGCCGAACCGTAACCTGTTACGTGACCGTCTGGCGCATGCCATCGCGCGCGGCAGGCAGAATGACTCTACGCTGGCTGTGTTGGTGCTCGATCTGGATCGATTCAAGGAAGTCAACGACACACTTGGACACGACGCTGGCGATCAGGCGTTGCAATGGGTAGCCAACCGCCTACAAGAAATCTCGCAAGAAGCTGACACGCTGGCA
>ENA-UOWG01004005-UOWG01004005.1-activated-sludge-metagenome-genome-assembly--contig:-NODE-4005-length-10615-cov-4.345644_pt1 | contig 10615 bp, 19 predicted proteins | sample MGYA00238147_ERZ761563 | MGnify/ENA primary metagenome ERZ761563 (study PRJEB28884, sample SAMN05720216) | anaerobic digester metagenome | isolation source: active sludge of municipal... | reverse complement strand
CCAATAAGGTGGAGGTCACATTCCGGGGATTGGAGACTTTGTTCTTCCATTCACTGATATTGTCACAAATTAAATACACATTACCATAAGGTGCTTTACCAAATCTTCCAGCACGGCCAGCCGCTTGTAAGATGTCCAACTCATCAACGGGTTCAATTCCACGATGGACTCCAACAATTACGGCATTTTGTGCGGAGGTATTTACGCCCCATGAGAGGCTCGAAGTTGTGATAAGTGCAGCAATTCTGTTACTGTCATCGCTTTCAAATCTTTTTAATAAGTCGTGACGAACTTCAGTTTCAAGATCAGCGTTATAAAATTCACAAGCAATACCTAAATCTTTCAGTACAGCATCAATTCTTCGTCCCGTGTTTTTATCGTGTACGAAGACCAATGTGGATTCATTTTGATGCTCTTCAACAATTTCGACCGCTTTACGAATTTTATCATCTTGGTTTTCCCAATATGAACCGAAGGCGTTATGGGGAATAAAGTTCCAGCGAAGTTCAGTAGGTCTCCATGTGGAGTTAATAATTTCCGAAGGTTTGTGATTGAGTGTAGTCAGCCATTGTGCAAATTCTTCACAGTTGGGCATGGTGGCGGACATAAACCACACTTTGGCTTGTGGAGCAATCTCACAAAAACGCATGATGGATGCTTCAATAACGTGTCCTCTTCCCACCATTGTTACACCGTGGGCTTCATCGACCACCAGTAATTGGACGTGTTTGACCCATTGATAGTGTTCACTGTAATGATTCCGGGTCACGCTATCCAAGAGTTCCGCAGTCATAATTAAAATATCTGCGGTTTCCGCTGCTTTCATCATCTCCATGCGAATTTTTTGACTGGTGAGTGTATCCCCAGTCAGTTGTAAAATCTTTTTGTCAGGAAAAAGTTTAGTCCAATCTTCATATTTTTCATTGGAGAGCGCTTTCAAAGGTGCGGAGTACAAAATCTTTGCCATATTTATTCCTTTATGTGTTTGGTAAATTTATTGGTTAAGATACCAGAATGTGATTTCGTTGTCTTGTTCTTCATGATAATCATAAAGTTCGTTATCTCCACGGATTGCATGGACTAAGTTAAATACTATTCCAATACTTAAACCCTCATCATTGGGAACAATCCTTTCATCAATGTTCTCTATCACCCATTGACAAAAACGTTGTTTTTCAGTATCAGTTAATTTAATTTTCATAGTCTTTGTTAGTCCAGTTTAACCACCGGGATATGGAGTGTAATAATGGGTAAAATCCAAATAATTATTAATATCTAACCATATTTTTTGAATATTGGTTGAACCGTCATATTGGTATGGAAAGTAAACAGCTTCATTATCTTTTGCAATGAAGCGGGGACATGAAGGACTGCCGAAACCACTGTTAAATTCTTGATTAAGAACAGGATGGTTTTCGTTAATGACTTCACTGCTGATGGGGTCATACCATCCAGGTGCTTGGTTATCTTTAACAGATTGGAAGATTATAACACCTGATGAAAAATCAAAGTGCATTTCAGTGAGCCAGTCACGAATAGTAGTCATAGTTTTATCTTTTATAGTTTGAATTTAAAATTCTTTTTAGCGATGATGATGTAATCGCTGATGAGTTCATAAATAGCATTTTTTGGTTTTAATGGTCGTGGAGGTGGAGGTGGAGGTTTTGGTACATCTTTTAAAGATGTGATGCGTTGAGCATCAATTCTTTTTTTACAGATTGGACAATCAATAACTTCGATGTTTGAGTTTTTTGGTAAATCTTTTATCAAGTCTGTTTCATCATGTTTAAAAACACTGCCACAATATTTGCATGTAGTTAGATATTCTCTTAAATTTTTACTCATATCTTTAATAATGGTGATCATGATTAAATCTTTTAAATGCTGTAATTAAAGGTTTTGACGCAAATTGTAGCGATCTTATCATCGTAAGTTTCAATAGGATAAATAATGATCTCATACCAATTTTCAGTGCCACAATTATTTAAATAAATTTCTCCAATATCTTTATTAAAGATGATTGGTTGGGTGAGTGGTGAAAAGTCTTGTTCAGTCCATCGGGAATTTTGATCTTCAAAATCAGGTTGCACCATTTCCATACCAAAAGATGTAGTGTAACATTTGATGACTACGTTCTTTTTATTGTCGAAGATTTCGATGGTGGTTTTTAGTACTTTTTCTTTGGGTAAAAATTGAGCATAAATTTCAGCACTGTGTGCATAAAAATATGGAGTTTCAAATTCTGAAAACTGTTGTTTCCAATGATCAGTGATAATGGAAATATTTGACATCTTAGTAGTATCCGGTGATTGTGGGTTGCTAAAGCGTGGTTAGTTTATCATATATCAGTTTTATAGTCAAATAAAATAGCTGCAAGTCATTAGGTATATATTTGAATGTTGGTTGGTGTAAATTTTATTTTGAGGTTATATGTGTGACTGTCAAACAGGAAATGAGAGTTGGTAGACGTAAAGCTGTTGCTTGTTTGGACAAGCTTGGAATTTGTGCTGATTCTTTGAGTTATCAAGAATTATTAAAATTGTTATTTGATAATAATTTGTGTGGTGTGCGTAAAAAACGAAATGTTAGTCAAAAAATGCTTGAAAAAGAATTTATTAGAATAGCTAATGAATCTGAGGTTGTAGTTGAAGCGGTTAAAACTAGAGCACATCCAAGAAAATTGGTTGTGCAATCTCGAAAAATAATATCTACCTTACCTTGTCCAACTAAAAGATCTGATTATGTTCCAAAGGAAAAGAAATCAAACGTTGCACCAAATCCAGTTGGATATAAATCTCGTTGTCGTAAAGATGAGCCATTTGATTTAATTCCCGAAGTGTTTTATAAATCGTGGAGATGGAAAGAATTAAGATTGATAGCGTTGGATACTTATGGAAGACGTTGTGTGAGTTGTGGAGCAGCACCTTCGGCGGATAACTCTGTGGTGTTAAACGTTGATCATATTAAACCACTTCGGTTTAATCCAGAATTAGCACTTGATTTAAGCAATCTTCAAGTGTTATGTCAAGATTGTAATCAAGGAAAAAGTTGGTTTAATGAAAATGATTACAGATCTGACGATCAAAAAAATTTAAGTAGAAAAGAACTTTCGTTTGAAGTGACTGAAGAGCTTTTAGCAAAGTTACATGATAATTTTAAGGATTAATCTAGTTGGGCATCCCAAAACATCAAAGATCTTGTATTGTCTAAAGTTTTATAATAATTTAATGTAGGTATAATGTAAGCTCAACCCATTGTTGGAGTTATCATTATGAAAATCTTACATGAATTGTTAGCAACGGAAAAGAATTTCACTTCACAGGTGAATAAGTTGCAGTTGGAAACTTTGCAGAAATTTGATAAAGATCATTTTTTCAAAGGCCATATTAAGACTTTGAAAATGCTTAAAGATGCCCCGAATAACGAGCAGCTAGAATTAGCGGGGAGTGAAAAGAAAGAATTAGTGACAACGGTGAAGCAGACTTTAGATTATTTGTTGGCTTTTTGGGTGAAAGCGGAAGATTTGCAATGCACAAAGAATGTCACGAATCAAATTGCCATTGCTGATGTTGAAATCAATGGTGAAGTTTTGTTGTCAAATCTTCCTGTGGATGAATTGATGGGTTTGGAAGCTCGATTGTTGGATTTGCGGAAAGTGTTTGAAAAGATGCCGACGTTAGATGCATCGAAAACATGGACACCTTCTTCAGTCAGTGATGGTGCATGGGAAGCGACGATGGCCGATGTGACGGTGAAAACGGAAAAGGTAGTGACTCCGGTGGTGTTGTATGAAGCCACGAAGGAACATCCAGCGCAGGTGAAGGAAGTTTCCAAAGATGATGTGGTGGGTACGTTCACCACGAAGCATTTTTCAGGTGCCGCAACTTCGTTGCAAAAAGCTCAATGTTTAGAGCGTTTGGATGTTTTGTTGGTGGAAATTAAACGAGCGCGAATGAGAGCGAACACGGTGTTAATTCAACCTGTTTCCGTGGGTCGGGGGATTATTGAATTTATCATGACGGGTTCAATTCCCCATTGATCCAGGTATAGTTCAAATGTAGTGTTGAGTTGTTGTTAAAGTTAGAGTTCAGCATCACCACGGTACGAGTGGCGTAAGCTACGTACTTAAAGGTTCGAATCCTTTCTCGCTTACTGAATGTTTAAGTGTTGAATATTCAGTAAGCGAGTGCCGGAAATGGGTAGACGGGTGGATACATAAGATGCTAGTTATGTTTTTAGTGTTTCACTACTTGCGTTGTTGTAAGGATGTATGCAAAGAGCTTGGGTTATTGACTGTGGAAGAGTTGGTTCGACTCCAACACTTCTCGCCCAATACCATTGAAAGGATGTAGTGTTATTCGGGAGGAGTGCGTATGCTGGTAAGTACACCACAAATGTCGCTATTGAAATAACGGTAAGATCTTTTCATGCATGTGATTGACAAGATCACAAACGGGTCGCCAGTGATTGGCTATATCATTGGCGACTTTTTATATTGGAGGTTATAATGAGTGATGTGATGTTGTTAGGTGTTTTAAGATTGCCTGTTGAGTGTTGGATGGATACGGATATGGATCAGCAGCAACGTTATAAAAGGTATGTTCAAGCAGCAAAACGCATTGAATTCGATCAAAAGTATATTGAAAAGTTAGAGGACATTGTTTTATACTTGGGTTCTGGAGTATTGAGGAAGAACATTGCAATTTCGGAATTAACCGGACAAGATTCTCAATGGTGTGTGGAATTTGAAAATTTAATGAATCAATTGTATAAAAGAAAGTTTAAAGATCATGACTAAAGATGCGTGGATTGCCAAACGGCAAGAAAATTCTGAATTTACCTGGGATGAAATTTTAGCATCGGGTTATGATGCGGTGCCGTGTTCATGTCAATTAAAAGGTTGTTTAGGGTGGAAATTGGTCAAAGTGGAACGTCCATTGATGCCAAAACAAAAAAAGGTATGTTTGGTTACTAATACTTCACCAGAAGTAGCTTAGGAGGATTTAAATGTTGGTTAGATGTCAAAAGTGTGGATGGATACATACGGGGGTGTCACTAGGATCTGCTGAAGAGAGCATTCGTGAATTTAATTCGGCGTATGTTCAGCTTACTGAAAAACAAAAAGAAGATTATTACGATTCCAATCCAGCACGATTAAAAGATTATCAATCGTGTTTTCGATGTAAAGAAAGTTATAAGCAGATGGAAGTTATTGATTTTAAGGATTCAAGAGCTAGCAAACTACGTGGACAACGTTTACAATTGGTGTTATTACCTCATGAGTGATTTAGTTTTAATGCAGTGTATTGAGTGTGGTTGGATTCATGAAGCTGTTTATCCATCTTTTGATTCTAAAGAGGATGATAAGTACACTCATTGCCATAATTGTTTTACTGATTATTTAAATTTTGTACCCGTCACAGATTTGAAGTCGGTGAATTTGAAACGGTATAAATCTGGTGTTAAGATATTGGTGGATTGATGGTAGGTAAAAGCCCGGATCAAACCGGGCTTTTTAATTGAATATTATAAGTTTCTTTGTTTCATAGCATCTTCAATTTCACTAGACATGTAATCTAATGATTCAACAAATTGGTCGTATAAATCTAAATCGACCTCTTCAGTGATGCGTATAATGGCATTATCAAAATGTAGATAGATTCCTTTTTCAATAATTTTTCCTTGGTCATCATAACGATTCAGGGAGAATTTTAAATCTCCATATTCATAGATGGGTGAAGTCATAAATTCATATATATGTGCAGTCATCATAATATTGATCTCATTAATTATAAAGTATCTGAGCCATTATAAGTTCGGCACAGATCGTTTTCCCCGAACTGGTCGCAGTTCCCAATATCAAATTACAATCTTTATTCCAAACATCTGATTTGTATACGACCGTTTGAACGTGATTAAATTCTTTAAATGGATAACGAATCAACGGCCATTGTTCAGTCGGTATTAATTCTTGTTCAGTATCTACTTCCCATCGTTTGAAGTGAGAGTTTTTGGGGACGACAGCACGAGGTTGAATGGACAAAGTTTCAATTTTTCGTTCCACTTCCGGGGTGACAGCCGACATACTGTAACCTTGATCTTTAAATGGATTGTCTTTTAATGGATAATTTTTAAACGCATTTTCCATTTTATTAAATCCACCTTTACTGCATTGTCCAAAGATCGAACAACCATAAAAGATTGCACCATCTGATTGTCGAGTGCGTTTCACCGTATGGACTCGATTCTGAGCACATTTACAAAAACGATTTTGTTGTTGTAAAAGATCTACTACTTTTTCCATATTCAACATCCGTGCCGTGAGTCGCTCTTGTACGGTCGTATCTCCTTCTACTCGTAAGATTTTAGTTTCTTGATAACACATCTTACCTGCAAAGCGATCCCATAAAATCACTCGTATAGCATCTTCGCCACTGTCACGAGTGATGCCTTCACATTCTTCAACGGTCGTATAAATATGACATTCCAAGCCGTGAACGGGATAACGGTGGCAGAGTACTAATTCCGTGCCACGGGCGGGAGTACTAATACTATAATCATCATGTCCCCAGTGATGATTAGCCCAAGTTATAAAATCTTGTTTAGTTAAAGTTACAAATTCTTTGCTCATAGCAAGCTCATGGGGTGGTGTGGGTAATTCCAGTATAGCATATATCAATAACATACTGCAAGTGGTTATTCCGTTTTAACGAAGAATTTATTGTAGGCAGATAGTAACGCAGCTTTCGCACAATAATCTACGCGATCACCAGATTTAATGGGCATTAAAGCTAAACCGTTACGGAAGTATTGAGTTAAGTGTTGCCAGATTTCATTGTTGTCATTAATGAAAATCCATCGTTTGGATGCTTTAGTTAGATTTTCATTTTTTGGATTCTTAATATTAAAGAATCCCATATAACGACAATCAAAAGTTTTACAGACTTTTGGAACATGATCATGGATGGAACAACCACGATCATTTAAATAAACGCATGTGTCGTTAGAATTGCGTTTTAAATGATACTTACCGTCTGATTTGGAAAATTTGTTTTTGTAAAATTTAATTTCTTCTGGATAAAGTTGAGCATTGATATGCGAGCAGCAAGTTCGACACTCTCCACAAGGAACTGGAATACCTTTTATTTGACCTTCTCCAGTATCTTTAATCCATTGGGTGATGGATACTTCGACTTTAGTTAAGTCTTTCATAACGAATCTACCGTTGGGGTTGAATGTAGTTATTATACATGAGTTGCTTTTAAATGGGATGTATGATATATTACTTACATACTGTGGAAGGTATATGAGTAAGTAAGATTAACTGGCTGTTGTTTTTGAGGAATGTCATTACTTACTCTGACTCTTCCACCCTCATTAACAACAGCTTTTTTATTTGGAGTTTTTAAATATGAATAGTAATGAAATGATTTTAAATACTTGTGAAATTGCAGATATTTGTGAAATGTCTTACAAACAAGTGGACAAAGATATTAGAGAAATGTTAAAAAATTTAAACATAAATTCGGAACAGTTTTCAAGCATGGGTACTTTGGATGAAAAAGATTTTGAATTTTTTGATTTGCCCAAGCGTGAAACTTTACTTTTGGCATTTAATTATGATTTTAAATCTTTTGTACGGATTCTTGATAAGTGGCAAGAATTAGAAGCAACAATTAAAGATAATGATTTTTAATTAATTTAAAGAGTATCATTTATTTTAGGTATGAATGATACTCAAATATCATTTTAATCGCAGTTTAATGAGGCTTTACTATGAATAGTTTGCAGACTTTGAATACTGTAATTACCATGTCTTCCCGTGAAATCGCTGAGTTAACTGGTAAGTCTCATGCACATGTTATGCGCGATATTCGTAAGATGCTTGAGCAACTTTCAGCCGATCCAAATTTGGTTTGGCTTTGTAAATCAATAACTTACGTTGATGCTCAAGGTAAAGAACGTGAAATGTATGAGCTAAATAGAGATACTACTCTCACATTGATATCTGGTTATGACGCAGTATTGCGAATGAAGATTATTAAGCGGTGGATGGAATTGGAAGAAGTTCAACGGGAATTAGCTGTGCCACAAACATATCTTTCAGCATTGAAAGCGTTAGTGGTGTCTGAAGAAGCAAAGCAATTGGCTTTGGAAAAAGCTAAAGAGTTAGAAACGACTCTGGCATTGGATAAACCATATTCAGATTTAGCTAAAGCTATTACGGGTCAAGCGACGATGGTACGTCGTGATTGGTTGGCTTTGATGAAAGATGATTCGGGTGTGAATGTTAAAGAGCGCGATTTAACAGATTTTTTGATTGAGCAAGGTTATTGTTATCGAGATCAGTTATCTCGTGAGTTAAGAGCTTATGCACAGTATTCAAATTTGTTTAAGTTGGAAGTGGAATTGATCAATGGGATGCCAAGACGGTTGTTAAAAGTAACTGGAGATGGTGTGTTGTTGTTGACACCCATTGTGGTGAGTGCATTTGCTGAAAGGAATTTAGAAAATAATAAAGATTTTGATTTGTGAGTATTTAAGGTATTAAATAACTATTAAATATCAGTTGTTATTTAATTGGAGATTTAAGATGAATAAGCGTGATTTGTCGATTATGCAGCGTGCAGCGTCCGCAGAAGCTGCTGCAAGAGATTTAGAAGTTCGTTTTGAATTTGTTGATGGTGAGTTGCAACCAATTTTTCCTGAAGAGTTATTGAACGAACTTTTTATTCTTTTTGATTTGCGTGGTAGAAAACAAACAGAGGCACTTAAAAAGTTAAATAATGCGACTGTGTTAATTTTATCAGAGTTTTATAGTTATTAAAATTTATTAAAACACTCCACGGCATGATTACCGTGGAGTTTAGAGTTATTTTAATTCCAATATAAGATCTTCTGACTGAATGACATAGCCAAATTCGCTGCGTTGTTCATAGCGATGTTTTTTAACTGCAAAGTAATAAACACCTTGAGCATCATCGCCATTGACAGCCGCACGAACCATGAGTTCATCTTCATCCAAAGTGGGATCATCGGTATCGCGCTCCCACATCATCGTTTCAATCAGTTGACCTTTATTTTTTTTCAGCCAGTGTAAGTAATGAGCTTCTACACTGGTGGCTTTAGTGGGAAGTACCATAACATTAAGATCACGTTCATATTGCTCCGGGAAAAAATGTCGTTGATTGTCGTTCATGCAGAAAGTGTAATAGCCGCTTTAGTGGAAGGTTTGAGTTCTTTGAGCTTTCGTTTGCTGCGAAATGTACGATTCCCCTTAACTGTAGTGGTGACTTGGGCGAATTGGTTGGGATTCAGCCATTTTTTTAGATCTTCAATGGAAAATTGAGCCAGTTCAATAAATTTTTCAACTCCTAATTCTTGTAGTACTTTTTTATTGTCAATGATTACGGTTTTTTCAGCAGGTGCAGTAATGAGCAGTTCAAATTCTTTTCCTGTTAAATTTAAACCCTCTTCTGGTAACGATTGAATAATAGCTTCGATGACTTTTTTACAACCGTCTTTAATTTTAGTTTGTTCTTTAATAATTTTTGAGCTACGACCGTATTGATCAATTTCAGACATGATAGCGGGTTTGACTTTGACTTCTTGCATGGTAATTCTCCAGTGGATAAAACAGTATCCGGTTTTTGGGTTGGCATATTATATAGTGTATAGTGATGAATGTCAACATTAACTCTTTATAAAGTAATTGACATTTTGTTTCAGGTATAGTAACATATTGAAAACATTTAATTTTATTCACCTTTGCGAGGTTTTTGTTATGTATCCTGCGACACATATTAGTATGCATTTCAATCAGTACTGGCGTTCAGGCTTAGTTGAAATGAAACCAATCAGAGTTGTAGATTTTAAAGAGTTATCATTATTGTATGATTTGGAAGATTTTATAGAAGATGTTGATTTACCATTACGAGCACAACGAAATTCAGAGTTTTTATTGGAAACGAGTTCATTAAAAGATGTTTTTTATTTTGCATTGATTACGGTAGTTCGACAACGGGGGATAAATATAAAAGATCGATGTTTTAAGAATCAAAAGTTTTTACCACTTCATGAATTAAAACACAAAACGATGAGTGGCAAAGCGGAAAAGCAACACATGTTAGATTCGTTATATGATTTATTATTATTTGCTTATCGACGATGTGGTAGTTATTTTAAACAAGAATTGAGTTTTTTAGTGACGAACAAAGATTATTATTATTATTATCTGTTTTTACTCAATAAGGTGTATGATCGGATTGTGTGTGGCAGGCGACAGCTTCAAGGAGAACTTCATGCGAAAGCGTTGTTGACGAGTTTATTAAAGCCAGATGTTTTACAATCGTTAAAAGAGTAAGTAAGTATCAACCCGGTTTAATCGCCGGGTTTATTTTTTTGAAAAAATAAATTGTCCTCAGCATTGAAATGTGTTATGTTCATCATGAATCATGAGGTATTTGAGGATTTTTATGAAAGGCAGTTTACAAAAGAAAGTGGAAGCATCTTCTCTGGCTTGTCGAGGCTGTCATTGGTTTGAAGATAAAGATGCGGATATTTTTTATTGTGAGTTAGAACGAGAGGAATTTCCTGCTTTGTGTGCTGAGTATGT